>Ga0102948_1001061_pt1 | contig 10999 bp, 10 predicted proteins | sample SalPonA_A_H2O_MG_FD_78211 | JGI IMG/M metagenome (GOLD analysis project Ga0102948, IMG submission 78211) | Water microbial communities from South San Francisco under conditions of wetland restoration - Salt Pond MetaG R2A_A_H2O_MG | ecosystem: Environmental > Aquatic > Non-marine Saline and... | reverse complement strand
ATGGGTAGACCCTCGGTGGTGATAAAATGTTTTAACTGACCACTGGCCGTTAGCTGCACACGATGGGGTTGTTTCGCTTCAAACATCATCACACCTCAACTATTGTTCACGGTGACTCAGGGTTAGACTAAGAGGTTCAGGCCCATCTAGTTTCACCTGCTCGCCGGGTGCAAGCGTGAGCCTGCCGCCGGTCACATCAGCGTGTATCGGCAATTCTCGGCCATGTACATCCAGCAGTGTCAGTAAGCTGATCGATTTAGGGCGGCCAAAATCGAATAGTTCGTTCATTGCCGCTCTAATGGTGCGCCCGGTCATCAGCACATCATCGACCAGCAGAATGTCACGACCTTCAGTTGGCGCGGGTAGCATCGACGCACCCACCTTAGGGTTAAGGCCAAGCTGGGTGAAGTCATCTCGATAGAAAGAGATATCCAGTACCCCAACGGGATCCTCGAGACCTAGGTGTTTGGCGAGGCGCTCTGCCAGCCATACGCCACCCGTGCGTATACCAATTAGATAAGGCTGTTCGATAGCGCGCTCTTGCAAATGCGCTTGAGTATCGCGGCAAAGATTCTCTAGCAGAATTTCCGCATCGAGCGTTGCGTTAGTCATAAAGTTCCTCGAGTCGAGTGTGACTGGGGATAAGTTGATCCTGTTGAAACCAGGCTTCGAGCATCAACTGTGCTGCCAGACCGTCTACTGATTCTGTTCCAAAATTTCGGCCACCACCCCTAGCGATATGCATCTCTTTTGCTTCGAACGAGGTGAGGCGTTCGTCATAGAGGTAGCAGGGAATCTTAGTTCGTTCGTGCAGGCGGTTAGCGAATTTGCGCGCGCGCCTGGCCATATCGCTGATACTGCCATCCATATTTAAGGGTAAACCAACCACGATCACTTCAGGCTGCCATTGAGCAACCACTCGGTCGACTAGAGACCAGTCGGGAATTCCATCGCGGGCACTGATAGGGTTCAGCGGTCGGGCAGTGGAGGTGATCGTCTGGCCGTAAGCCAGGCCTATACGGCGCAGACCAAAATCGAATCCCAGTGCGCTGGCAATTTGCTCTGACATCAATCGCCTTGTCTATGCGTGTCCGGCTTGGTCGGACAGAAGGTTAATGTCTATGCCCAGTTGTTTTGCAGCGGCTGTGAGTCGCTGTTCTGGGTCGGTCGCAAATAGTATATCTAAATTCGCCGGGCAGCTTAACCACAGGTTGCGTCCTAGTTCATCCTCTAGTTGTCCGGGTCCCCAACCTGAGTAGCCCAAAGCGATCAGATAATCCTTCGGCCCCTCACCTCTCGCCAGGGCTTCAAGAATATCGATAGAGGTTGACAGGTAGAGGTTGTCACGCAGCTTCAGAGTGGATTTCCACTCCCCGGCCGCAGGTCCGTGGAGGAGAAAACCGCGATCTGTGTTAACGGGCCCTCCCGCGAAGACGGGTACACCATCCAGTGATGGGATTCTTGGCTCAATCTCAAGCTGCTCCAGAATCTCTGTGAAATTGAGGTCGGAACCCTTATTGACCACAAGCCCCATCGCCCCCTCATCGGAGTGCTCGCAAAGATAGATCAGGCTGCCTCCGAAATAGTCGCTTTGCAGGTGCGGCATCGACAGTAGAAACTGATCTTTGAGCTGGTTATTCAGACTCATGCATAACTCCCGACTGGGTAAGCCCAGTTAGTAAACTTGTGTCTCTTTCTCAAATTTCCAGGTTCGGATAATTTCGAGTAGATCTGTACGTTCACGCATCTCCAGTGGAAAGGGCTGGAAGGGTGCTGCTAGTTGCACAATACGAATGGCAGCGTCATCCAGCATGGCGTGACCCGAACTCTTTAGAATATCTACCTCCTGCACGCTACCATCGGGACGAAGCGTGACCAGCATTCTCAAACTACCATGAATTGCTTTGCGTCGTGCCTCTTCAGGGTAGTTGAGATTACCCAATGTCTCGATACGCTGCCGCCAGGTCTCTAAGTAGTCGGCGTCTTCATGTGCAAGGGTAGAGGCTGAAGTCACGCGGGTCACTTTTGGACGGCGCGCCATCTTCTCCTGCTCCTGCATTAGCTTCGCCTGCAGATTAGCGATCTCCATACTCCGTGCAAATACTGAGGTAGAGGTACCCGCGAGAGGTGGCGGAGCGCTTTTCGCCTCAAGTAACTCTTGCATACTGGCCTTAAAATCAGAGTCAGTCTCAGTCGTCACCAACTCCTGGAAGCCATTTGGCTGATTCGCCTCATTGAGAACATCTTCAGCCTGCTGTTGAGTCATGCTCTCCAGTGGCTGTAATTTTGCGGGTTGGCTGATCACCTGGGCCGCCATAGCGGACTGCAATTGCGTCTGTTCGCTGGCAAAAATCGCTCGTTCGCGGGTGGATGGCTGATGTTTGTCGAGTGCTTCCCCAGATCCTTGTTGGTTTGTCTGGGCTAAAAAATCTGCCTCTTCGGGTGCTTTTTGATCATCGAAGCGCGCCAGCGTCACCTCCAGGGTCTGCGCCGGCTCTTGTGGTTCAGGTAATTTGAAGTTGAGGGCTAATATCAGCAGGGCGTGCAGTACAAGAGCGAGGATCAGCATAAATCTGAACCGCTCACTGCTCTCAATGAACCATAACTGATTCAGCTCTGCTTCTCCCTGAGCCATCACGCCTGCAGTTTCGCCTCAATTACATCCATCAATTGCATACTGATATCCAGACCGAACTGGCTATCGAGCTCACGAATACACGTCGGGCTGGTGACATTGATCTCGGTTAGATAGTCCCCTATGACGTCCAGTCCCACAAAGAGTAATCCTTGCTCTACCAGTTTAGGCCCCACCTGCGCGGCTATCCACCGATCACGCTCTGTCAGAGGACGGCCCTCACCTCGGCCACCTGCCGCCAAGTTACCTCGTGTCTCCCCCTGACTCGGAATACGCGCAAGAGCATAGGGAACCGGTTCTCCGTTGATCATCAGGATACGCTTATCGCCATCCACTATTTCCGGAATATAACGCTGTGCCATTATGGTCTGCTGGCCGAAACGTGTCAGAGTTTCGAGAATAACACCCAGATTGAGGCCAGACTGATCCACACGGTATATAGAGCTTCCGCCCATGCCATCAAGGGGCTTGAAAATGACATCTTTGTTTTCAGCATGAAAAGCCCGCAAGCGCTCTATTGAACGACTAACCAGTACAGGTGGGCAGCACTCTGGGTAGTGAGTAGCAAATAACTTCTCGTTGTAATCTCGCAGCCCCTGAGTGCGATTCACAATCAGCGTTCCGGCAGCCTCGGCAACGGCGAGTAGCTGAGTGGTGTAGAGAAACTCATTGTCGAACGGTGGATCTTTGCGCATGAGCACTACATCGAGCTCTGTCAGTGGGCGATCTTTATACTCGCCGCGCTCGAACCAGTTCTCTGGATTCATAGCGACACTTATCGGGGCCATACGAGCGCTAACAACACCATCTCGACTGTAGAGATCAGACTGCTCAAAGTAAAAGAGCTCCCAGCCTTTGCGCTGGGCTGCCCAGAGCATTGCCAGGGAGCTATCTTTTTTGAAGTTGATGGTATCTATAGGGTCCATCAAGATGCCGAGTTTGATGCTCATTCGAGTTCCTTGTTCAGGGGGCTACTAGCTGAAATCACCCCAAAGATAATGTAATACCGCGGCCGCGGCTACCGGCGCCGTCTCGGTGCGTAATACTCGAGGCCCAAGCAGCCAGGGATGAAATCCGTGCTCAATAGCAAGTGTGACTTCCGCCTCTTCCAGACCACCCTCAGGGCCGATCAGCAGCGCCACAGAATTTGGGCGCGATAGTTCACCTAATACGAGTGGTTCTGTGTGCGGGCTAAGCACCAGTTTGAGCTCGGCGTGACAACTTCTAAGCCAATCGCTCAGGAGGATAGGTTCAGCAATGGAGGGAAGCGTCGCGCGGTAACTCTGTTCGCATGCGCTGATAGAGACCTGCTGCCAGTGCTTAGTCCGCTTTGCCTGACGCTCAGCGTTGAGTCGCACCTCTGATCGCTCGGTAAATAAGGGTGTAATCTGGCTCACCCCCAGTTCTGTCGCCTTCTGTATGGCGAAGTCCATTCGCTCACCTCTGGAGAGCCCCTGACCGATCTCGATTCGCAGGGGCGACTCGTTGGTTCGCTCCTGTGCAGATTCGATCATTGCCGCTGAATGCCGCTTCTCTACTTCAGTCAGGCGCGCCATGTAGTCATTGCCATCACCGTTGAACAGTACCAACGGCTGGTCCGTTTTCATGCGCAGTACTTTGATCAGGTGATTATGCACCTCATCTGGAAGCGCAAACTGGGCGCCAACATTCAGCTTCGCCTCAACATAGGCGCGAGGTATACGCATCGCTCTATCCGTAGTGGTTTAACGTTGCAAGTATGACATAGCTGTGGGCTCGAACGAATCTCTTTACTGTACTCAAGTTGTGAGTCAGTGAGCTGTTCTGTGTTGGATTTGGTGACAGGTGGTTCCGCTGGTAACCTACCCGAGTTTTGCCAACGAGGGTGCTGGCACTGAACCGAGGGGGGTAAGGCACCACCGAATAGTTCACGAACGGTGATGCTTACCTTTGAGGATGTTTACAGACCTGCAGCCGCTCTTAACGCCTCCGCTTTATCGGTCTTCTCCCACGGAAACGCTGTGAAGGTGTCATTACCCACAGTCATCTCAAACGGGTTACGCCCAAAGTGTCCGTAGGCTGCTGTCTGACGGTACATAGGGTGCAATAGATCAAGCATATTCGTGATCGCGTATGGGCGCAGGTCAAAGTGCTCGCGAACCAGTTCAATGATTTTATCGTCTGATACCTTGCCGGTACCGAAGGTGTTGAGCGAAACAGAGGTCGGCTCTGCTACGCCAATGGCGTAAGAGACCTGAATCTCAATTCGATCAGCGAGACCTGCAGCGACGATGTTTTTCGCCACATAGCGACCAGCGTACGCGGCCGAGCGGTCTACCTTGGAAGGATCTTTGCCGGAGAATGCGCCGCCGCCGTGACGCGCCATGCCGCCGTAGGTGTCGACAATAATTTTGCGGCCCGTCAAACCGCAGTCGCCAACAGGCCCACCGATGACGAACTTACCGGTCGGGTTGATGTGGTACTGAGTGTCTTTGTGAAGCAACTCTTCTGGTAGCACGTTCTTGATGATCAGATCCTGCACTGCGTGACGCAGATCAGACTGAGAGACATCAGGGTTGTGCTGTGTTGAGAGTACGACGGCGTCAATCGCTACGGGTCTACCGTTTTCGTACCTACAGGTCACCTGGGATTTCGCATCAGGACGCAACCAGGGGAGTAGGCCTGACTTGCGCGCTTCTGCCTGACGTTCAACCAGACGGTGAGCAAAGGTAATCGGAGCGGGCATGAGCACTTCCGTCTCATTGGAGGCGTAACCGAACATCAGCCCTTGGTCGCCAGCGCCCTGATCCTCTGGTTTGGAGCGGTCCACGCCTTGTGCGATATCAACGGACTGCTTGCCGATGATGTTGATCACGCCGCAGGTGCTACCGTCGTAACCTACTTCAGATGAGGTGTAGCCAATGTCATTGATAACGCCACGCACGAGATCTTCGAGGTCGATCCAGGAGCTGGTTGAGATCTCTCCCGAAACGATAGCGACACCGGTCTTCACCATCGTCTCACAAGCGACTCGTGCATATTTATCTTCCGCTATGATTGCGTCGAGTACGGCATCGGAGATTTGATCAGCTATTTTATCCGGGTGACCTTCCGATACAGATTCGGAGGTAAAAAGGCTGTATTCGCTCATTGTTTGAGGGTCCTTTTACTCTGCCAGCTTCAGATAGGCAGATTGATTGGATGAATTCTTAGCCCTGTATTTTAGCGGTCAGGGCAGTTGATGCTAGGAATAAAGTGCGAAACCGGGTGAAAAGTATTAGACGTTCACATGAGAAGCACTAATTTTCATATAACTTTGTTTGAACCTAAATCTTATCTGGGCGAAAATTATGTCCCCAAAAAATTTGTACGTCGACAGGAGTAAGTCAGATGTCCTCACGTCGTGAGCTCGCTAACGCTATTCGTGCATTGAGCATGGATGCGGTTCAAAAGGCTAAATCGGGTCACCCGGGTGCGCCCATGGGTATGGCAGACATTGCCGAAGTACTGTGGAACGATTTCCTCAAGCACAATCCTAGCAACCCGCACTGGTTCGACCGCGACCGTTTTGTTCTGTCAAATGGTCACGGCTCAATGCTGATCTACTCGCTCCTTCACCTTTCTGGCTACGACGTAAGTGCTGAAGACCTGGCAAGCTTCCGCCAGCTGCACTCGAAGACTGCGGGTCATCCTGAGTACGGATACTGCCCAGGTGTCGAAACGACTACAGGACCTCTGGGTCAGGGTATAACCAATGCAGTGGGCTTTGCGTTGGCAGAAAAGACGCTTGCGGGCCAATTCAACCGTGAGGGTCACGAGATTATCGATCACTACACCTACGCTTTTATGGGCGACGGCTGTTTGATGGAAGGTATCTCTCACGAAGCCTGTTCGCTGGCGGGTACGCTCGGTCTTGGCAAGCTGATCGCTTTCTGGGACGACAACGGCATCTCAATTGACGGCGAAGTCGAGGGCTGGTTCAGTGACGACACACCGGCAAGGTTTGAAGCTTACGGCTGGCAAGTTATTCGCGGTGTCGATGGTCACAACCCTGATCAGATTCGTGACGCGATTGAGGCGGCTCGGGCAAATGAAGATCAACCAACGCTGATCTGCTGCAAAACCATTATCGGTTTTGGCTCTCCGAATAAGCAGGGTAAAGAGGAGTGTCATGGTGCGCCTCTTGGTGATGACGAGATTGCCCTGGTACGTAAAGAGCTCAACTGGCCTCATGCGCCTTTTGAGATCCCTACTGATATCGCAGAGGGATGGGATGCTCGTGAAAAAGGCAGTCAGGCTGAGAACGACTGGAACGAAGCGCTTGCCGCTTACACTGAAGCCTATCCGGAGCTTGCAGCTGAACTGCTGCGCCGTTTAGCTGGCGATCTACCAGCCGATTTCGCTGAACAGGCCGACAAGTGGATTGCTGAGGTTAACGCAGCTGGCGATACCATCGCCTCTCGCAAAGCTTCACAGAATGCCATCAACTCTTTAGGTCCGATCCTACCTGAACTGCTCGGTGGCTCGGCTGATCTTGCAGGTTCAAACCTGACGATGTGGAAGGGTTCAGACCCGGTCCGTGCGAACAACCCGGCAGGTAACTACATCAACTATGGTGTGCGTGAGTTCGCTATGCACGCGATTATGAACGGTATTGCACTGCACGGCGGTTTCATTCCATACGGTGGCACGTTCCTGATCTTTATGGAGTATGCTCGCAACGCGGTTCGCATGGCTGCGCTAATGAAGCAACGTGCGATCTACGTCTACACCCATGACTCAATCGGTCTGGGCGAGGATGGCCCAACTCACCAGCCGGTTGAACAGATGGCGAGCCTTCGTTACACCCCGAATATGGAAACCTGGCGCCCATGTGACGCGGTTGAGTCGGCGGTCTCTTGGCGTCAGGCAGTTGAGCGCACAGATGGCCCAACGGCGCTGATATTCTCTCGTCAAAACCTGGCCCATCAGAGCCGCGATGATGCACAGATCGCTGCGATAGCAAAGGGTGGCTACGTATTGAAAGAGAGCGCCGGCACTCCGGATCTCATACTGATCGCAACAGGCTCCGAAGTGGAGTTGGCCATGCAGAGTGCTCTTGCCCTTGAATCAGAGGGCAAGGCCGTGCGTGTTGTTTCGATGCCGTCGACTGAGCGTTTTGATGCGCAGACTGCTGAGTATCGAGAGTCAGTGCTGCCCGCAGCGGTGACCGCACGTGTCGCTATTGAAGCGGGTCAGGCTGACTTCTGGTACAAGTACGTTGGCCTCAATGGTGCAATTGTTGGTATGAAGAGCTTCGGTGAATCTGCTCCTGCAGGTGAGTTGTTCGAGCACTTCGGCTTCACAGTAGACAACATCAAAGCGAAAGCGCTGGCACTGGTTTAATCGCGCTGGTGCTGATATAACAAGTGCCCCGAATTTTATCGGGGCATTTTTGTTTGTACTGGGCCGAATTAAGGTGGCGCATGAGCTACAGAGTCGCGATTAATGGTTATGGGCGAATTGGCCAAGCAGTTCTGCGCGCCATTTACGAGCGCGGATTGGAGAGGAAGTTGGTTCCCGTGGCCATCAACGAGCTCGCGGACATCGAAACCGTCTCATATTTAACGCGCTATGATACGACTCACGGTCGTTTCCCTCGCCCTGTAAGGGTGGAACAAAACCATCTGATTGTGGCCGATCAGCCCGTCCGGGTTTTATGTGAGGCGCAGGCAGAGCAGCTACCCTGGCGCGACCTCGACGTGGATCTGCTATTCGAGTGCTCTGGCTCCTTCTCCGATCGGGAGACGGCTGAGAGGCACTTGACTGCCGGCGCACAGCGGCTGCTATTTTCTCAGCCTGCCCGCGCTGATGTAGATGCGACGATCATAGCCGGTTTAAATGATACTGATCTTCAACCTTCTCACCGGATTGTGTCGGCAGCTTCATGTACCACCAACGCTATTATTCCTGTATTGGCTTTGCTTAACGAAGCGTTTGGAATTGAGCAGGGATTGACCACCACAGTGCACTCTGCGATGAACGATCAGCCGGTTATTGACGCCTATCACCATACGGACTTGAGACTCACACGCAGTGCGCTGCAGTCCATCATTCCTGTTGATACGAGTCTTGATAAGGGTATCGACAGGCTTCTGCCTCAGCTCTCAGGGCGTTTTAAGTGCCTGCATCTGCGAGTGCCCACCATCAATGTGTCGCTGATGGACATGTCAATTACGCTAAGTCGCGAAACGACAGAGGCTGAGGTTAATGCGCTTTTATGTGAGGCGTCTCAGGGCCGTTTAAAAGGTTACCTGGGTTACACCGAGGAGCCCCACGCCTCGGTTGATTTCAATCGCGATAGCCACTCTTCTGTAATTGATGCGACTCAAACCCGCGTTTCCGGCGGGCAACTGCTGAAACTGATCTGCTGGTTTGATAATGAGTGGGGCTTTGCCAACCGTATGCTGGATACCGCTGAGCGCTGGCTCGACTTACAACCGAATTCGAAATAACTATTTTTTAGCTGGAGAACTATTAATGAATGTACGTCTGATGAAAGATCAGGAGCTTAGCGGCAAGCGTGTATTGATTCGCGAAGATCTGAACGTGCCAGTGAAAGGTGGCAAAGTGACATCGGATGCTCGTATCCAGGCATCTCTCCCCACTATTCAGCTGGCGCTAGATAAGGGAGCTGCTGTTATGCTGATGTCTCACCTGGGCCGACCAACTGAGGGTGAATATGACGAGCAGTACTCACTGGCGCCCGTGGCCGCGCATCTGGGGAGTTTGCTTGGTAAAGACGTTCGTTTGATCAGTGATTGGGTTGATGGTGGTTTCGAAGTCGCTGCGGGCGAGGTGGTTCTGCTCGAAAACGTGCGCTTCAACTCAGGCGAGAAAAAAGATGATGAGACGTTGTCACGTAAGATGGCTGCCCTCTGTGATGTCTACGTGATGGATGCCTTTGGTACTGCACATCGTGCGCAGGCGTCTACCCACGGGGTTGCACGCTTTGCACCCATCGCGTGTGCCGGCCCGCTGTTGGCAAATGAGCTTGAGGCGCTTGGGAAAGCGCTGGATAACCCTGCACGTCCGCTCGTAGCTATTGTTGGTGGTTCAAAAGTCTCAACTAAGCTTGAGGTGCTCAATTCACTCTCTGTTAAGTGCGATCAGCTGATTGTTGGTGGTGGTATAGCCAACACTTTTCTGGCTGCTGCCGGCAAACCCGTCGGCAAGTCACTCTATGAGGCGGATCTGATCGATACTGCACGAGCCTTGATGGCAAAGTGTGATATTCCCATCCCGACCGATGTTGTTGTAGCAACAGCCTTCGCCGAGGATGCTGAAGCGGTGGTTAAATCAGCCGAAGAGGTGGCTGATGATGAGATGATTCTGGATATCGGTCCTGAATCTGCCGCTCAGTTGGCCGCTATATTGCATAGTGCAGGTACGATCATCTGGAATGGCCCGGTGGGTGTGTTCGAGTTTGATCAGTTTGGCGAGGGAACCAGAACGCTCTCCATGGCGATCGCTCAGAGCAAAGCATTCTCGATTGCGGGAGGTGGTGATACTTTAGCGGCAGTAGACAAGTATTCTATTGCAGATGATGTATCATACATCTCGACGGGTGGTGGTGCTTTCCTTGAGTTCGTTGAAGGTAAAGAGTTGCCGGCCGTTTCGATTCTGCGTACCCGTTACGACAACTAAACACTGAGGCTTGGTGGCGACCATCCGCCTAGCTATTTGGGAGACTTTATGGCCCTGATTTCCATGCGCCAACTGTTAGACCACGCCGCAGAGCATGGCTACGGTATACCGGCTTTCAACGTCAACAACCTTGAGCAGATGCGCGCTATCATGGAAGCCGCTGATCGCGCTGACGCTCCAGTTATTGTGCAGGCATCAGCCGGCGCACGAAAATATGCAGGTTCAAATTTTCTGCGACATATGATCTTGGCCGCAATCGAGGAGTTTCCGCATATTCCTGTCTGCATGCATCAGGACCATGGTACAAGCCCAGCCGTGTGCCAACGTTCGATCCAACTCGGCTTTTCATCGGTGATGATGGATGGGTCGCTCGGAGAGGATGGAAAGACGCCAGCGAGTTACGAATACAACGTGGATGTTACGCGTCGCACGGTGGAGATGGCGCATGCTTGTGGTGTGTCTGTCGAGGGCGAGCTCGGCTGCCTAGGATCGTTGGAGACCGGTGAAGCGGGTGAAGAGGACGGCATAGGTGCCGAGGGCAAGTTGACGCACGACCAGATGCTTACTGACCCCGAGGAGGCCGCGCAGTTTGTTAAGGCAACTCAGGTAGATGCTTTGGCGATCGCTGTTGGTACTTCCCACGGTGCTTACAAGTTCACTCGTCCGCCGACAGGCGACATTTTGGCTGTTGACCGCATT
>Ga0102948_1001060_pt1 | contig 11001 bp, 10 predicted proteins | sample SalPonA_A_H2O_MG_FD_78211 | JGI IMG/M metagenome (GOLD analysis project Ga0102948, IMG submission 78211) | Water microbial communities from South San Francisco under conditions of wetland restoration - Salt Pond MetaG R2A_A_H2O_MG | ecosystem: Environmental > Aquatic > Non-marine Saline and... | reverse complement strand
GCCTGGTAAGCCTACACAGAACGCATACATCGAACGGTTCAATCGTACAGCGAGACATGAATGGCTCGACCTGCATCAATTTGAATCTGTTGAGCATGCCCAGTTACTTGCCACGCAGTGGCTTTGGACGTACAACAACGAGAGACCAAACACCGCTATTGGCGGCGTACCACCCAGGTGGCTGTTGAAAGCAGCCTAAGCTCTACAAAGCCTCCCGTTAAAAATGGGGAGATTACAATACCATTGGTTTGTAAAAAACGAAAATTCAATCCGCGTTTAGATCTCAAATAACAAGTTGTGCTGGGAAAAAAGTTTGAATATTAAACTAAGGAACGATGCCTCATTTGCCGCGTTGGATAACCGATCAATCCTTGAATCGGCTCGCCAAGCGGGAATTGTGCTAGAGCATAGCTGCCGAACAGGACGTTGTGGCGTCTGTAAAGCCAAAGTGATCAGTGGAGAGACTGACGCTATACAGGCGGAGGAATCACTGACAGCAGAAGATGAAACCAATAGCTTTATCCTAACGTGTTGTCGGACAGCCAAAACGGATCTTCAGCTTGATATAGAAGATTTAGGTGAGCTCGCCAATATCCAGGCAAAAACACTGCCCTGCCGTATCGATAGCCTGAAACTACTGTCCGATGATGTCGTTGAAGTTGTGTTGCGTACACCCCCCGCCAGTCGATTTGACTATCTGCCTGGTCAGTTCGTGGACATGATTGGTAAAGACGGTTTGCGTAGAAGCTATTCGATCGCTAATGCTCCACGTGAAGATGGTAAAATTACATTGCAAATTCGCAAGGTTAATCAGGGTAAAATGAGCCGGTACTGGTTTGAAGAAGCAAGAGTAAATGACTTGCTTAGGATGGAAGGACCCCTAGGTACTTTCTTCTTGCGTAAAAGTAATGCAAAGCAACTAATTTTATTGGCTACTGGTACAGGTATTGCGCCTATTAAAGCGATACTTGAGCGGCTTGCAACAACCCCTCTTGCTAATTCCTTTAGCCACATACACCTATACTGGGGTGGCCGTACTATAAAGGATATTTATTGGCAGCCGATTTTTGATGCATTGCCATTGACCTTTATACCAGTCCTTTCTCGAGCTTCAGATTGGTCAGGCTGTAAGGGCTTCGTTCAAAATGCAGCTTTAATAAATTGCGATGATTTTAATGATATTTCAGTCTATGCTTGTGGATCTGAGTTAATGATTCGCAGTGCCTATGAGCAATTCGTTACTGCAGGTTTAGACAGTAATCACTTTTATTCCGATGCTTTTGTAAGCTCAAGTTAAATCGCTATTAGGAGAAAAAATGAAAGCAGTTATCTTGGCTGGTGGTTTGGGAACTCGCCTAAGTGAAGAAACCAGCGTTCGACCCAAGCCAATGGTAGAGATCGGCGGTAAACCTATTCTGTGGCATATCATGAAGTCTTATTCGGCGCACGGAATCAATGATTTTATAATTTGCTGTGGTTACAAGGGTTATGTGATTAAGGAGTACTTCGCAAACTATTTCTTACATATGTCGGACGTCACATTCGACATGCGTAATAATAAAATGGTTGTGCTTAATGAGCGAGCTGAACCATGGAATGTGACCCTTGTAGATACAGGCGATAACTCTATGACGGGTGGCAGACTCCTAAGGGTGGCAGAGTATCTGAAAGATGAAGATGCATTTTGCTTGACATATGGCGATGGTGTTAGTGATACAAATATTACAGAAAGCATCTCATACCATAAATCGCATGGAAAATTGGCGACCTTAACTGCAACCTATCCGCCAGGACGTTTTGGGGCGCTGGATATGTCACAAGGCAAAGTCCTGAATTTCAAGGAAAAGCCTAAAGGCGATAGCGGTATGATCAATGGCGGTTTTTTTGTTTTAAGCCCCAAGGTATTTAGTTATCTTAAAAACGATTCTACCGTGTTGGAGCAAGAGCCTTTGATGAAACTGGCCGAAGATGATGAGTTGATGGCGTTTGAACATCATGGTTTTTGGCAACCGATGGATACATTGCGCGATCAGGTTTATCTCGAAGAGCTTTGGGAAGACAATAGAGCACCCTGGAAAGTTTGGTAACATAATGAACTCAATTGTGAACTCCGCCTTTTGGAAGGGAAAAAAAGTTTTTTTAACCGGGCATACAGGCTTTAAAGGTAGTTGGCTGTCACTTTGGCTCCAAAGCATGGATGCAAAGGTTAAGGGGTTCGCCCTTCAGCCTCCTACTACCCCCTCACTCTTTAGTGAGGCCCGGGTAGCTCATGGGATGGAGTCTCAAATCGGTGACATCCGTGATGCTGTGGCACTTAAGGAGAGTATGACAAGCTTCTCTCCTGATGTTTTGATTCACATGGCTGCACAGCCATTAGTTCGATACTCCTATCTGAATCCTGTTGAAACCTATGCAACAAATGTAATGGGTACCGTTAATGTTTTGGAAGCTGCACGCAGCTGTAAAGACTTAAAAGCCATTGTTAATGTTACAACGGACAAATGTTACGAGAACAGGGAGTGGGTTTGGGGCTACCGCGAAAATGAACCTATGGGCGGTCACGATCCTTATAGTAGTAGTAAAGGTTGCTCAGAGTTGGTAACAGCAGCTTATCGCAGATCGTTTTTCAATATTCCAGGTAATGCGCTTTTGGCGTCTGCAAGAGCAGGCAATGTAATTGGTGGTGGTGATTGGGCAGAGGATCGCTTAATTCCAGATATTCTCCGTGCCTTTGAAAAACGAGAGGCAGTAGTCGTTCGTAATCCGCTGGCGACTCGTCCATGGCAGCATGTACTTGAACCACTAAGTGGGTACCTGTTACTAGCTGAAAAACTCTACTTAGGTAACGCCGAATATGTCGGTGGATGGAATTTTGGACCTAGGGATGAAGATGTTCAGTCGGTTGAATGGATCCTCAATCAAATGGTTGATTATTGGGGTAACGGTGCAGATTGGAGGTTAGACTCCGAGCCGCAGCCGCATGAAGCTCAGCTGTTGAAGCTGGATATCAGTAAAGCAGCCTCGAGCCTTAGATGGCATCCTCGATGGTCCTTATTGCAAGCGTTAGACAGTATTGTAGAGTGGCACAAATGCTGGTTAAGAGGCGACGACGTTGCCCAAACAACTCACGAACAGATACAACGATATCAAGCCGGGGAATAGTCCATTCTCCCCGTGAATTTAATTAAATATAAGGTATCTTATGACTCTTGACACACTTCGCCAGGAAATAGGACAACTTGTAGAGCAGTATGCCAATACTGCACTAGCTCCAAAACCATTTTTACCAGGCGAATCTGTAATTCCACCATCAGGTAAGTTAATAGGAGCACGTGAGTTGCAACTCATGGTGGATGCGTCCTTAGATGGCTGGTTAACTACAGGTCGATTTAACGCTGAATTTGAAAATAAACTGGCTGAGTTTATCGGGGTAAAACATCTGATTACTGTCAACTCTGGCTCCTCTGCGAACTTGGTTGCCTTTAGTGCACTGACTTCGCCTAAGCTAGGAGAGCGCGCTATTCAGAAAGGTGACGAGGTCATAGGTGTAGCAGCAGGTTTTCCAACAACGGTCAATCCAGTTGTGCAATTTGGTGCGGTACCTGTGTTTGTTGACGTAGACATGGAAACCCATAACATTGATGCGGATCTAATCGAAGCTGCGATTACCCCTAAAACCAAAGCAATTATGCTCGCACACACACTGGGTAATCCATTCAATCTTAAGAAAGTTCGCGAAATCTGCGATCAATATAAATTATGGTTAGTTGAAGATTGCTGTGATGCTCTTGGCGCGAAGTATGATGGAAAAATGGTGGGCACTTGGGGTGACATTGCTACACTAAGCTTTTACCCTGCGCACCATATCACGATGGGTGAGGGTGGGGCTGTATTCACAAACAACCCGACTTTAAAGGTCATAGCCGAATCCTTCCGTGACTGGGGTCGAGATTGCTACTGTGCAACAGGATGTGACGACACTTGCGGTAACAGATTCGGTCAACAGTTCGGTAGCTTACCGCAGGGTTACGATCATAAGTACGTATACGCGCACCTTGGATATAACCTTAAAATTACCGATATGCAGGCAGCGTGCGGACTGGCCCAGCTGGAACGGGTTGAGGGCTTTATTGAAAAGCGAAGACAGAACTTTACTTTTCTTCAAAAACGTCTAGAGAGCCTCTCTGATTTTATTGAGATAGCAAAGCCAACACCGAATTCAGAGCCCTCCTGGTTTGGTTTTCCTGTGACTATTAAAGAGAGTGCGGGAATAGAACGAGTTGATCTGTTGAAATATCTTGATCAGTTTAAAATCGGCACCCGTTTACTGTTTGCAGGTAACCTAATTCGACAACCTTATTTTGAAGGTATTGATTACCGTGTTGTTGGTGAGTTAACTAATACAGATCGAACAATGGAGCAGACCTTTTGGTTAGGGGTGCAGCCTACTCTCGATGAGAAACACTATGAGTACGTAGCTGAAAAATTAGAAGAATTTTTTGGTGTAGGATTCTAAGCGGATAAAATATGCGATTGGTATTTGATTTAGATGGGACGTTAATTGATAGCCGTCCGGGAATCATAGAGGCCTTTGAGCAGGTGTCTAAACGGGTTTTTAACCAACGCCATACACTATCCCATGAAGATATTGGACCACCAGTAAGGAAAATGTTTCTAAGGGCATTCCCAGATGCTGATGAAAAATCAATCGAAATTGCAAATAAGTATTTTAGAGAAACATATGATGGTAAAAGTTGGCAGAATTTTGAGCCTTATGAAGCTGTAATAGAAACATTAAACATATTTTCTCAAGAAGGAGTGATGCTTTATCTAGCTACAAACAAGCCTGAACTACCAACTCTAAATATTCTTAGAAAAATGGGTATAAGTGATTTGTTTATCAGAGTTTCTTGTCAGGATCAAGAAGGATGTGCTACAAAAGAAACTATGCTTCGCAGAATGCTAGAAACCCCAGGCAAAAAGGATTACATGATTGGAGACGGAATGTCTGATTGTATTGGGGCAAGAGCCTTTGGATGTAAATTCATTTTCTGCTCATACGGTTATGGCAGAGTAGATCAAAGTGATCATGTCATTGGAAAATTTAAAGAAATACATTTTTCAAGGAGCGTAATATGATCAGTGATATTAAGTTATTTGATTGTACTATAAGGGAGTCTGGCTATCAGACTGGATGGTATTTCGATTCAGAATTTATTCGCGAATGGTATCAGTTATTAAATGGCGCCGGTGTTGATTATATGGAATTAGGCTTTTTTCATGATCAAGATGCGGATCCAAATAGAGGCATATACCGATACTGTTCTCAGAAAAATGACGAAATTGTGAAAGTTCTTTCGCATGTTAAAACCAGAATGAAGCTTTCGTCGATGTTAGATATTCAACGACCGATGTCTGAGATACTCACAAAGAGCGAATCCCCAATTGATATGATTCGATTGATTAATAGAAGTCACGAAAATAATGATTATGCAGTTAAGCGTAAAGTAGAAGAGTTACAGAATAAAGGGTATGAAGTATCAATAAATTTTACGAGTTCCGGTAAAAATACCAGAGAAACAAATCGGCATTTCTTGAAACTTGGCGAAGATCTAGAAGTAGATGCAGTCTATTTTGCGGATACCGAAAGCATTTTTACGGAAGAATATGTTTTAAATCTAATAGAAGATGCTTCGGAATTAGGCATTGAAAATTATGGTTTACATCTGCATGACAAAAAGGGGCGTGCTGAAACACTTTTCGAGTTATCATACGCAAGAGGATGTACTCGTTTTGATGGCACACTAATGGGATTTGGCGGAAAGTGGCACGATTGGAATTTGACAATAGAATATTTGTTTAAAAAATTTAAAGTAGATATTGATCCTGTAGAATTTAACAATTGTAGAAGAGATTTGGTGCAACAATTGATTAAGTATAAAGAATTTGACACAGCAATTATTGAATAATTATTAAGATGAAAATTGCAGAACTCATTGTAAGAAGATTGAGTTTTCTTGGTGTTGATACAGCATTTGTAGTTACTGGTGGAGCTGCAATGCATTTAAATGATGCTTTAGGTCAAAATGAGAATATAGATAATTTTTATCTGCATCACGAACAGGCTTTATCGATGGCAGCTGAAGGTTATGCCAGGATAAAAGGAAAGCCAGCAATAGTGAATGTAACTGCAGGCCCAGGTGTACTTAACACGTTGAATGGTGTGTTTGGAGCTTATACTGATTCAATACCAATGTTTGTAATTTCAGGCCAAGTAAAGAGAGAAACGCTATTGGCCGTTAATCCTATAAAAGGTTTGCGACAGTTAGGTGATCAAGAATTAGATACTATTACAACCATATCAAAAATTACGAAAAAAAGTCATTTACTATTAGAAACAAACCCAAATGATATAGTTGATATAATAGATGAACTATTTAAACAATGTATATCAGGAAGAATGGGCCCTGTTTGGTTAGATGTTCCTGTAGATATTCAGGGAATAAATGTTGCTTTTGATGAGAAGGTTGCCGAAAGAGAATTAAAAAAATATATATTTGAAATGGTTGAAGAAAGAAATTCAAATATAGAAAAAATATATAGCTTAATTAATAGTAGTAGAAAAGTAGTTATATTAGCTGGCACTGGAATAAAGCTATCAAATACCCAGCGAGAGCTTTTAGAAATAAGCGAAGAACTGAACGTACCGGTTGTTACAGCATGGGCTCACGATATATTTCCTAACAATAATAAACTATATGGCGGACGGGCAGGAACAATCGGAACAAGAGCAGGAAATTTCATTATACAGAATTCTGATCTTGTAATAATTCTAGGATCACGATTGAACATAAGGCAAATCAGTTACAATTTTGAAAGTTTCGCAAAAAAAGCAAAAAAAGTATGGGTTGATATAGATCAGTCAGAGTTAAACAAGCCTTTTACAAAAGTAGATGTATCAGTATGCGATGATTTGAAGGAGTTATTACCAGCGCTGCTCAAAAGAATAAAATTAGAAAAAAATAAAATTAATGAAAATTGGATAAAATGGTGTCAAGGGATCGTTAAAGACTATAGTCCGAAACCAGAAGATTATCCAATCTCCGAAGATAGAATAAACGCATATCATTTCATTGAAAAATTATTTAAAGAAGCAAATAAGGATGACGTATTTGTTTGCGCAAATGCAACGGCAACGATTGTCCCTTATCAAATTGGTATTCTTAAAGAGAATATGCATTTAATTAGTAATTCCGGAAGCGCTTCAATGGGGCATGAGTTACCAACTGCAATCGGCACATCAGTTGCAAAACCAGATACTAGAACAATTTGCTTAGCTGGTGATGGAAGCATTATGATGAATATTCAAGAATTGCAATCAATTGCAAATCTAAACTTGAATGTGATCATCTTTGTACTAGCTAACGATGGTTATCTTTCTATAAAGCAAACACAAAAGAACTTTTTTGGGGTTGAAAATGGTGCTTCGGCTTCATCAGGTGTGACTTTTCCAGATTTTGAATTAGTTGGTAATGCATTTGGAATTAATAGTTATACGATGACAAAGGATTATTGGAAAAAAGAGCTGAAGAATATTTTAGAGAAAAAAGGACCGCTGCTAGTGAATGTCCCTTTAGATCTTATTCAGGAATTTGAACCGAGACTAAAGTCAAAAATGGAAAAAAATAGAATTACAACTCCTGATTTGGATGATATGTATCCGTTTATTAGTCAAGATGAATTGAATTTAATACGTGAAAGTTCTAATGAAAAGTGAATTAAAATTAGATCAATTAAAGAGTGTGAAACCTAAGTGCTCACTAAGTGATATAAAATCAGCAAAGCGAGTTTATATATACGGTGCTGGAGGTTTTGCTGAGTCATTGAAATCGTCATTAACAAAGCATGATATAAATATAAGTAGTTATTTAGTTACAAAAGAAAAAACTCAATATCCCAATATACTTCCAATTAATAAATATCAATATATGGATGGTGATTTAATATTAATAGCTATTCATAATAGAAGCTTTAATCTAAACGACCTGTTGCAGATATTAAAGAAATATAATATTCCTGAAGCATCTATTGTTTTTCCTTGGGATTATTATAATTTTTTTAGATTGGAGCTCGGATGGAGATTCTGGCTTGAAAGTAACGATTATTTATCTAAAAATATAGATAAATTAAAAAGTGTAGAGTCGCTTTTAAGTGATGATGAAAGCAGGGCAATCTTCACTAATATTTGCTTGTATAGATCAGGATTAAATAACTTATATAGCGGATACAAATCAACAGATGAACAATATTTCAATCAATTAACAATTAAAAATACAAATAAGAAAATAAGCTATATTGATATAGGTGCATTTGATGGTGATTCATTCAATTCATTAATTGAAATATGCGCTGTAGAAAAAGCTTTACTTTTTGAACCAGATCCAATTAATTTTGAAAATTTAGTAACACGTATAAAATCTTATCAAGAAACGATTGAAGTTTTGGCTTTACCTTTAGGTATTGGTAACAATAATCAGATTATACGTTTCAACTCACAACAAGGTGAAGGGTCTTCAGTAAGTGCATTTGGAAATGCTGCCATACAGATAATAAGATTCGATGATTGTTTTTATAATATTTTTAAACCTGATTTAATCAAGATGGATGTTGAAGGGTTGGAATTAGAAGTTCTGAACGGGATGAAAAATACAATTATCGAAAATAGACCTGTATTAACAATTTCTTTATATCACAATCCATGGGATTTATGGGAATTACCTGAATATTTAAATTCAATATTAACAGAGTATGATTTTTATATAAGGCAGCATGAATTCTCTACATTTGATTGTTGTTTATATGCAGTACCAATGGAATTAAGATGAATTTATTACTCACGGGGGGTACTGGTTTCTTTGGAAAAGCATTACTGAGGTATTGGGCTAACAATAAAAATCCATGGAATAAAATTACAATTATATCAAGAAATCCGCAGAAATTTATTACTGAGAATCCAGGTATTTTAAGAAATTTAAGTATAGATTTTATTGAATCAGATATCATAAATCTTGATAAAATTGAAATAAATAATCGATTTGATTGTGCATTAATTGCTGCTACAGATTCTACAAATGGACCAAAATTATCATCATTCGATCTATATAATCAAATTGTTGAAGGTACAAAGAAAACTATAGAATTTGCGATAAAATATGGTGTATCTAGAGTGCTTTTAACAAGTTCCGGTGCAGTGTATGGCCCGCAACCGGAAAATATAGAATTTATTGATGAAACTTATTTGGGTTGTGCAGATATAAGTAAAAAAGAAAATGCATATTCGATTGGTAAGCTAGTAACAGAGCATTTGATAGTTCAATATGCGGAGAAGTTCGGGATTGAGCATTGTATTGCAAGATGTTTCGCCTTCGTTGGTGAGGATTTACCACTTGATTCTCATTTTGCTATAGGCAATTTTATTAACGACGCTTTGCATAACCGTACAATTATAATTAAAGGAAATGGTTCGCAAGTTAGATCATATATGCATCAGGACGATTTATCTAAATGGCTAAGTAATATGTTAGCTAGTTTTGGCGTATGTGGAATATATAATGTTGGATCTGAAGAGGCTATATCATTGAAAGATTTAGCTGATCTCATATGTAGTATTTATGGGAAAGATTTGGATTACAAAATATTGGGAAGACCCAACCCAAATGATTTTAAAAACAGATATGTACCATCTATTAAAAAAGCAATGTCTGCTTTTAAAAATGAAGTGCCAATAAGTCTTGAAGAGTCGCTAAGAAAAATGTTATGACACTTCTACAGATAATAAATATAAATAAAATTAGATATTTAGTTGTAGGATTTGTTAATACAATTTTAGGGTACTTTTCAATGAAGCAACACACTACAACTTAAGAGGAAAAGCAATGACTGATAGGAGAGAGAGAGAGGGAGAGAGAGAGAGAGAGAGAGAGAGAACCTTTAAGCTAAAAAAAGAAAGGATAGCGACGCAATGCGTGTGTTGCGGTAGTGAAATCCTAAAAAGCTCCCCCGCAGTTCTAATGCCATTTGTTGCGCACCGCACATTTGGCTGGAAACCAGCTGTAATAGACGAATCTTGGGGACTCGGAACTATTAAAGATGGAAACGCTTATTCGATATGTAAATCCTTATTTTGTAATTACTGCGGATTTCTTTTCTTGGACATTAGATTTTCAGACGAAGAGCTCTCAAATCTATACCGCGATTATCGTGGCGTGGAATATAACGATTTACGCGAATATTACGAGCCAGGCTACACCAAAAGAAATGAAAATCTAAATGCGGGCATTAGTTACATTGATGATATTGAGAACTTCTTACGGCCTCATTTAAGTTTTCCAATCACTATACTTGATTGGGGTGGCGATACTGGAAAGAATACCCCGTTTAAGAGAAATAACGAATGTCTTGATATATATGATATTAGCAACAAGGATGTAATAAAGGGCGCTAAAATAGTTAGTAAAGCTGTTGCGCAGTCCAAAAAATATAAACTCATTGTATGTAGTAACGTGTTAGAACACGCTCCATACCCTTCAGATTTATTGTCTGACATAACAAAAACAATGGAAAAAGAATCAGTGCTTTACATCGAAGTGCCTTTAGAAAATGTTGTTATGAGCAACAAAGGCGACTTACACCTACATAAAAAACACTGGCACGAACACATAAACTTTTACTCAGAAAACTCTCTTCGCCTACTTGTTCAGAATGTTGGGCTTGAAGTTGTAGATTTGAAGCGACTACAAGCTACGGCGGGTGGCCAATCATCGTTTTTATTTCAAGTTGCGTGTAGATTAAAAACAAACTAACTCAACCTCAGTTTTAATAACTGTAATCCCCCCGAAAAATAATTGGGGTTTTAAGTAGAGCGTTTTATGATCAGAGAATCAGGAGCGATCTATGAAGAAGTCACGTTTTACCGAAAGCCAGATCATGGCAATTTTGAAG
>Ga0102948_1001054_pt1 | contig 11012 bp, 10 predicted proteins | sample SalPonA_A_H2O_MG_FD_78211 | JGI IMG/M metagenome (GOLD analysis project Ga0102948, IMG submission 78211) | Water microbial communities from South San Francisco under conditions of wetland restoration - Salt Pond MetaG R2A_A_H2O_MG | ecosystem: Environmental > Aquatic > Non-marine Saline and... | reverse complement strand
ATGCGGCCGCTTTATGAAGCGCTTGGCTTATCAGTGGGAGTGGTTGTATCGGGTCAGGATGGTGAGACTAAGCGTGCAGCCTATGCCTGTGATATCACTTACGGTACCAATAACGAGTTTGGTTTTGATTACTTGCGTGACAACATGGCGTTTAACCTGACCGATAAGGTTCAGCGTGATTTCAACTTCGCTGTGGTCGATGAGGTTGACTCGATTTTGATCGACGAAGCACGTACTCCTTTGATCATCTCAGGTCCTGCTGAAGACAGTTCAGAAACTTACAAAGCGATCAACACTCTCATACCACACCTGACTCAATTTGAAGGTGAAATTGACGTCAAAGATGAGACGCAGGTGATCAATGAAGATTTCCACGTTGATGAGAAAAACCGCACGGTTGAATTGACCGAAGCGGGTCATGAAAAAGTTGAAGGTATGTTGATCGAAGCGGGTCTTCTAGCAGAGGGTGATAGTCTCTATGCCCCGCAGAACCTTACCCTGCTTCACCACGTTCTAGCGGCACTGCGTGCTCACCATTTGTTTGTTAAAGATCGTGACTACATCGTTCAGGGTGGCCAGGTTGTCATTGTCGATGAGCACACGGGTCGTATAATGACGGGCCGTCGTTGGTCTGAAGGTCTTCACCAAGCGGTTGAAGCGAAAGAGGGTGTGGATATTCAGATGGAGAGTCAGACACTGGCGTCGACCACTTTCCAAAACTATTTCCGCCTTTATAACAAACTATCTGGTATGACCGGTACAGCGGACACGGAAGCGTTCGAACTGCGTCAGATTTATGGTTTGGATGTTGTGGTTATCCCGACTAACCGCCCGATTCAACGTATCGATTACAATGACTTAGTTTACCTTTCGATTGAAGATAAGTTCGAAGCGATCGTTAAAGAGGTTAAACACTGCCAAGAGCAGCGACGCCCAATTCTCGTAGGTACTGCGTCAGTCAGCTCATCTGAGCTCTTATCGCAGATGCTTGATAAAGCAGGTATTAAACACAACGTCCTGAATGCTAAGCAGCACGATCGTGAAGCGGGTGTAATCGCTGAGGCGGGTCGTCCTGGTGCCGTCACCATTGCCACCAACATGGCCGGTCGTGGTACCGATATCATGTTAGGCGGTAAGCTTGAAGTGGAGCTTGAAGCGCTAGGCGAAAATGCTTCGGAAGAGCAGATCGAAGCCGCTAAAGCTGACTGGTCTCAACGTCATGCAGCGGTTTTAGAAGCGGGTGGTCTTCACATCATCGGTACGGAGCGTCATGAGTCTCGTCGTATTGATAATCAGTTGCGTGGCCGTGCAGGCCGTCAAGGTGATCCAGGTTCGTCACGTTTCTTCCTATCACTTGAAGATGACTTGATGCGAATCTTCGCGTCTGATCGTGTGCGAAATATGATGAAAGCCTTGGGTATGGAGAAAGGCGAAGCGATTGAGCACAAGATGGTGTCCAATGCGATTGAAAAAGCACAGCGTAAAGTGGAAGGTCGAAACTTCGACATTCGTAAGCAGCTCCTTGAGTATGACGATGTTGCTAATGACCAGCGCAGTGTTATCTATGACCAGCGTAATGAGTTGATGTCGAGTGATGACATCTCCGAGACCATCGATGCGATCCGGGAAGAGGTGGTGAATGACACCATCAGTACCTTTATTCCACCAGAGTCACTCTCTGAGCAGTGGGATATTCCGGGTCTTGAAGAAGAGATCAAAACACGCTTTGCGATTGAAATGCCGATTCAGCAGTGGCTTGATGAGGATGATAACCTCTACGAAGAGACACTGCGTTCGCGCATTTTAGATAAAATCGTAGAGTTGTATCGCGAGAAAGAGGCCTTAGTGGGTACTGAATCTTTCCGCAACTTCGAGAAGCAGGTGATGCTTCAGGTACTCGACCAACTTTGGAAAGAGCACTTGCAGACAATGGATCTGCTTCGTCGTGGTATTCACTTACGTGGCTATGCTCAGAAAAATCCTAAACAGGAATACAAACGTGAGTCGTTTGAACTGTTCCAAGGGCTTCTCGAGAATATAAAAGCTGATGTCGTTCGTATTATCAGCCATGTTCAAGTGCGTGCACCTGAAGATGTTGAGGAGATGGAGCGTCAACGTCGTGAAGCCGCTGAGAAACAGGCAATGGACTTCAAACACGATGCAGCAAGCGGCATGCAGAGTGAAGAGACTCACTCAGGTATTGAGGGCGAGGAGCAACCAGCCACCTTCAAACGTGATGAGCGTAAAGTGGGGCGTAATGAACCGTGTCCTTGTGGATCAGGTAAGAAATATAAAGCCTGTCACGGAAAGATATCCTAATCAAAACAGACAACAAAAAAGGCTGCTCATTGAGCAGCCTTTTTTGTTGTCTGTATAAGTGGCAATTTTGGTTTTAAAGAGAGAGATTTGATAGTGCTTCAACCTGTCTTCGACGTAACTCTGATCCCAGTTCCGCACCTGAGAATCCTTCAGCCATTACTTGTTTAGGCTCAATGGCTGCAACGGACTTAATGGCACGCTCTAAGCCTGTTGTATTGAATTCGTTATCAGGTTGCAATGCGCTTTGAATACGAAGGAGTGGTTCAACGGCGTCAGGGTGTTTGATTAATTTAAGGTCGCTAATTAACTGAAGTTTCTGCTCGGGATCCTTCGATGAGAAGTTCGATAGAGTCTTCGAGTATTTGGAGTAGGTAATCGCTAACGATTTGAAACGATTGGGTATCTTCAGTCTCAACGCCAAGGTTTCAACCTCATCAGTGCTAAGGTTTGCAATGTGGCACAGTAGAGCAAACCGTTCCTCTGCTGTCTGAAGGACTGGACTATCGACGAAAACCACTTCCATTGACCGGGCTCTATCGAGTGGGGTCAGCAGATAGTTAGCTCGGCTTCTATCAAGGGTGGCTAAGAACTGACTGGGTGTGTTGGTATTGAGTGCTCGTTCAAACTCCTGCCAAACTCGTTCTGCTGTCAGATGATTTAGTTCACCAGAGGTGCTTATGCTCTGCATCAACTCAACCGTTTCTTGTGCGATATGAAAACCGAGGTGTGCAAAGCGCGCTTGGAATCGTGCCACACGAAGAACACGAAGAGGATCCTCTAAAAAGGCGTAAGACACATGCCTAAGTACTCGGTTTTTAAGATCTGTTTGGCCATTAAATGGATCGATAATGACACCATCCTGACTCTTCGCCATCGAATTAATCGTCAAGTCTCGCCTCAATAGATCCTCATCCAGTGTCACATTTGAGTCGGTGTGGAAGGTAAAACCTTTGTAGCCGCGACCAGTTTTGCGTTCAGTTCTGGCTAAGGCATACTCTTCATGTGTTTCAGGGTGCAGGAAGACAGGGAAGTCACTGCCTACGGGCCTATAACCGGCCTCTAGCATTGATTCTGGTGTGGCACCTACGACGACCCAGTCACGATCTTTAACGTTAAGACCGAGCAGTTCGTCTCGGACAGCACCACCTACCAGATAGACCTGCATGATTAAGCCTTTTCGCAATGCTCAGGGAAGGCTAATGCCCAGCGTTCAAAACCACCATCAATGCTGTAAACGTCTTCAAAACCCCGTTCACATAGAAAAGCGGCTGCGGATTGGCTGCTCATGCCGTGGTAGCAGCAGACGAGAATTGGCGTATCGAATTCGTGGTTATCAATAAACGCTTGTAAGTTGTCATTGGTTAGATTGACAGCGCCTTTGATGTGATTGTTCGCAAAGCTCTGTCCATCGCGGATATCGGCCACTACAGCCCCTTTTTCAATAAGTTCTAGGGCATCTTTAGCGACAACATGTTTAAACTGATTCATTGTATATCCTTATTTGTTCTTAACTATCTATCTCTTGGCTTGCGATTGAAAAAATGGATCCATCTTCCAAGCACAAAGCCGTTAACTCTCCGCCCCAGACACATCCAGTGTCGAGTGCGTAATGATTGGGCGCAACGCGAAGCCCTAAGGCCGCCCAGTGACCGGTAATCTGTTTGTGGGAACTTACCTGTGTTGGTAGTTCAAACCAGGGCAGATATCCCTCAGGCTGGTCCTCTAACCCACCGTTTGCGTCAAAGTCTAATTTGCCAGAGGGTTTAATATAGCGCATGCGAGTGAAGTAGTTAGTGATCGTTCGCAATCGATCGAACCCAACGATCTCATCTGTCCATTTAGCGGGTTTGTTGCCATACATCTGCTCAAAATAGTGAGCGGCCAGTGTGCTCTGGAGGCAGTCAGTGACCTCTGTAGCCAGCTTTTCAGCTTGTTCTAAAGACCAGATATGAGGGATGCCTGCGTGCGTCATTACGAAGCCTAAGGTGTCGCAACGTTGAATCAGAGGCTGTTGAATAAGCCAGCTCAATAGCTCGTCGCGGTCACGAGCTTTCATGATCGGTTTTAACGTTTTCCCCATTTTTCGATCAACGCCTGAAGCAAGTGCTAAAAGGTGAAGGTCGTGATTCCCAAGTACAATGCGAGCACGTGATCCTAGTGAGTGTAAAAATCGCAGAACCTCTAAAGAGTTCGGGCCTCGATTTACAAGGTCACCTGCAATCCACAACTGATCATCCTCACAAAATTGAAGCGTGTCGAGAAGAGCGATCAGAGTGCGATAACACCCTTGAATATCACCGATGGCATAGGTTGACATTGCGTTGCTTAAACCGCTTAGTTAGGCTGAAAGTCCATAGCATATAGGAATTCTTCAGTGGACCCAAAAAGATGATTGATCACTCGTTTAGCGCGGTGTGTGACGCAAACACAAAACTACTGATTTTAGGCTCACTGCCTGGGAAAAAATCGATCGCAGAACAGCAATACTATGCACACCCTAGAAATGCGTTATGGCCGATTATTTGTAGCTGGATGCAGATGCCAGTCTCATTAAGCTACCAAGAAAGATTACGTGCAGCGCTCAAGCGTGGTCTAGGTTTTTGGGATGTCGTTGCTGAGGCTGAAAGGCCGGGTTCACTGGATTCAAATATTGCTTCTTCAACGGTTCAATACAATTCGATTGATCAACTGATTCAGAGTTCGCCCAATTTGAAGGGCATTATTTTGAATGGTGGAGCGGCAATGACTCTATTCCGACGCGCCGGATTTGATCGATTCGCTTCAGAAAGAGACGTCGATTTTTTTCAGCTGCCGTCAACCAGTCCAGCTAATGCCTCGATGACCTTCGATGAAAAAAGAGTTGCGTGGCACTCTGTGCTGATCGACACTCTGAAAGAGTAACGTACATCCTTTTTGTTATTACTGGAGGTGTTTGTATGGCTATAGCAACCTTTGCTGCAGGCTGTTTTTGGGGTGTTGAACTGCGTTTTTCCGAATTGACTGGGGTTACGGCTACTCAAGTCGGGTATATGGGGGGTACTTTCGATGAACCGAGTTACCAAGACGTTTGTACCGGTCAGACGGGGCATGCTGAGGTAGTGCAAATCGAATTTGATGACAATCTTATCGCGTATGAAACGTTGTTGGACGCATTTTGGCAGTGGCACGACCCCACCACGCTCAATCGACAGGGTCCGGATATAGGAACCCAGTACCGTTCCGCAATTTTTTATCACAATGATACACAACGGATCCTTGGTGAGCAGTCTAAAGCTGTTCTGGGAACCAGCGGTGTCTTTGCCAACCCGATCGTTACGGAAATTGTTCCGGCTGAAACCTTCTGGGCTGCCGAAGAGTACCATCAGCAATACCTGAAAAAACGGGGCGCCTCTGCATGTGGAATCTAGCCACACCAAGCCAATCAGCGCTTAAACTGGTGATTGGTAATCACAACTACTCAAGTTGGTCTCTGCGGGCGTGGTTTTTTATGAAGCGCTCTGGACTCTATTTTGAACTGGATCGCTTGGCGCTGTTTGAGTCAGACTTTTCAGAGAGGGTCGCTCAATACAGTGATGCGGGACGCGTGCCAGTGCTGATCGATTCTGACCTGTCTGTTTGGGACTCGCTAGCAATCTGTGAATACCTTAGTGAAGCGCATTTGGCTGGAGCCGGATGGCCTGATTCGCTTGAGGATCGAGCTAAAGCAAGGTCCATTGCGTCCGAAGTACATTCCGGTTTTGCTAACCTGAGGCACGTACTTCCAATGAACTGCCGTGCACAGCGATCGATAACGTTGGACGAGAGGGTTCAAGCAGAGATTAACCGGATTGATCAGATTTGGAGTGATCCTTGGTTTATTAATGCTCGCGAGAAGAGAGTCGATTTGGGTATACTAGATGCATTCTTTGCACCGATTGCTTCTCGTTTTCACACCTATCAGATCGAACTGACTGAGCCTTCGTCACACTATCGTGATTGGCTTTTGCAGACCCCCGAGTTGATAGAGTGGTATCAGCTAGCCTCACAGGAGAGTGAGGTGATTGAAGATGAAGAGGTGGGTACACCCCTTTAACTCGACTGATGCCGCGCGCATCCTCTGGAATGGTATGAACACCAAATCGCCGATAAAGCCAGAATTTCTACTATTGATGGCGGCTTTGCAGTGTCTGATGGCTCTCTATGTTGATGCGATGCTGCCGGCTCTGCATGAGATTGGATCGGATCTTAATGCTTTAGAAAACAACCGTTACCAGTTTGTCATTACCAGTGTGATGTTGGGGCTGGCGGTAGGTCAGTTTTTCTATGGACCTCTTGCGGATGCTTGGGGTCGAAAGCCCGCTGTCTATCTTGGCTTTACATTGATGCTAATCGGTACCCTGATATCACTGTTCGCAGAGACGTTTGAGGTCATGTTGGTAGGGCGAGTGTTACAAGGGCTGGGTGCAGCAGGTCCTCGTGTTGTGACAATGGCGATTGTGCGGGATAAATACGTTGGCCCTGACATGGCGCGAGTGATGTCTTTGATCATGACGATCTTTATATTCAGTCCTGTTGTGGTGCCTATGTTGGGTCAACTGGTACTGCTGGTGGCGGATTGGCGAGCGGTGTTTGGTATGCTGTTGGTGCTGACGACGGCGACTTGGATCTGGTTTGCTCTGCGCCAAGAGGAGACGCTAAACCCAGAGCATCAATCAACCTTATCTTTTAAACCGGTGATGAAAGCGATGCGTCAGGTAGTGACCACTCGCGAAGGTTTTATCTATACGTTTGCCGGTGGCTTGGTGCATGGTTCACTGATTGGTTTTTTAGTCTCTGTGCAGGGGATCCTTCAGGGCATCTACGATACTGGTGCGCTCTTTCCTGTCTACTTTGCCATGATGGCACTGGGGGTTGGAATATCCTCTTTCATGAACTCAAAACTGGTCTACCGCTTTGAGCTTAGAAAATTGGTGATCTTTGTGATGGGCTTATCTGGAGTGATTTCATTGTTAGAAGCGATCGTCATTGGTGCTTGGCAACTGACAGTCCCACTTCAACTATTTATTCTGATGATGATCATCACTACGTTCTTTTTCGGTCTGTTATTCGGTAACCTCAACGCCCTAGCAATGGCACCATTCGGTAAAATGGCCGGAGTTGCTTCAGGTACTATTGGTGCATTTACCATGTTATTGGGGGTCTTGGTGGGCTCACTGATTGGAATGCAATTTGACGGTACAGTACTGCCTCTACTGATCGGATTCGCGGTTACAACCCTATCAGCTTTAATGTTAATTATTCTCTTTTCAAAACCCAGGGTGCAACGTGTAGAGGTGCCACACTGATCATGAGTGATCAAACTTCAGATTTACCTTTACCCGGTCAGGAAGATCTCTGGTTTTTGCCCTTGGGCGGCTCAGGCGAGATCGGAATGAATATGAATCTTCTCGGTCACGCCGGGGACTGGATCATGGTCGACTGTGGTGTGACCTTTGACGAGGTTGTGGATCCTGACTCTCATAGAACGGCCGCAGTCGTATCAGCGGATCCTAGGTTTATCTCACGACAAAAAGAGAATCTCAAAGGTATTGTGATCACCCATGCCCACGAAGATCACCTGGGTGCGCTTCCGTTTCTCTGGCCACGTCTTAAAGCGCCTGTTTACGCATCCCCTTTTGCTGCTGAAGTGTTAAGAAGAAAGCTGGCACAGCACGGTTTAGATGGTCGTGTACCTATTCATGTGATCAATCAGCGTGAGCGATTTACCTTGGGTCATTTTACCCTCGAGTTTTTACCCATTACACACTCTATACCAGAGGCACAATCACTCCTTGTCGAAACAGCGGCGGGTACGGTATTGCACACGGCAGACTGGAAAATCGATTATGACCCAGTCATAGGTGAACCATTCGATGAAGCCCTGTATAAAGGGCTCTCTAAACTCAATATTCGCGCACTCCTTTGCGATTCAACCAACGCATTGAAACCGGGTATGTCCAAATCAGAGTCGATCTGTTATCGCGGCATATTAAAACAGTTGGAGACGTTGCAAGGCCGTATTGTGGTCAGTTGTTTCAGTTCTAATTTGGCGCGTCTGGTAACAGTTGCTCGGGTGGCCGATGCTTTAGGTCGACGTTTCGCGTTGATCGGTCGTTCACTAAAAAACATGTACTCCATCGCCAAAATGACCGGTTACTGGCCTGACGAACTGGAACCTATTGATGAGGCACATTTGGGCTACCTGCCAGCCGGTGAGGTCTTTGCAATAGCGACGGGTAGTCAAGGAGAAGAGCGTGCTGCACTGAATCGATTGGCATTGGACTCTTACCCTCACTTTTCAATGGAAGAGGGCGATGTGGTATTGATGAGTTCTTTTCTTATTCCAGGAAATGAGCGGTTAGTTGAGCGCATGTTAGATCGTTTCAAAGCGCGCAACGTTAAAGTGATTGAATCGGCGACCAGTTCTACACCCATTCATGCATCCGGTCACCCTTGCCAAGCGGAATTAGCCGACATGTACTCTTGGGTACAACCGATAATTGCAGTGCCCTTACATGGTGAAGCTGAGCACATTAAAGCGAATGCCGAGATCGCCCGTAAATATTCCGTTCCGGTTCAACTCATAGGTGAGAACGGTGATCTTTACGAACTGGCGCCGGGTCAAAGGATTCACTATGCCAAGGTGCCAGCTGGTCGTCTTGCCTTAGTACAATAGTCGGCTGGATTCTGAATGTGTCTGTTAGCCTTTAATTGGCGTCCTGACCACAACACACCATTCATTTTGGTTGCCAATCGAGATGAGTTTCATGAAAGACCGGCCCTGCCAATGCACTGGTGGTCTGCTCATTACCATAGTGCGCCAAAATTGCTTGCCGGCCGAGATCTTAAAGCTCAGGGAACTTGGTTAGGATTTAATCGCTCTGGTCGATTCGCATTTTTGACGAACATTCGCCCTGGTTTTGTTGGTGTCGAGGGTGCGCGTAGCCGAGGTGATATTCCATTAATGTTCCTAAACTCGGACAGCGCAATTGAGCAGATAGCTCACTCTTTAAAAGAGAACATAGACCAATTCGCCGGCTTCAATCTGATCGTTGGTGAGTCTGGGTCGTTATATTGGATGAGCTCGAATACACCTGACTTACAACCTATAGAGCCTGGAATCCACGCTTTAAGTAATGATGCCCTTGATACCCCTTGGCCTAAAGTGATACTGGCACGCCAACAGATGTCTGAATACACTGTGCAGCTTGAGACAAAACTTGATGGATCGGGTTTATTAATGGACAGCAACCAAGCGACTGACGCTGATCTTCCCGATACAGGAATTCCTGCTGAGTGGGAGCGTCTTCTCTCTTCACAACGGATTATCAGTGAGCACTACGGTACTCGGTCGCGATGTGTGTTTCGAATATCTGATGGTCAGTATGATGTTGTTGATCAGCAGTTAAATAAATCTGGTGCAGTGGTGACCGAACAGCTGTTTAGTTGGGTTAATGGGGAGTAATAGATGTTTGGAATAGTCGATTTCTACACTTACCTGATCGGGACGATCATAATCATTCTCCTGCCAGGCCCCAACTCTATGTACGTTGCAACGGTAGCCGGTCGCCGAGGTGCTTTCGCTGGATTTCAGGGCGCTGCGGGTATTTTTGTTGGGGATCTGACATTAATGACACTGTCTGTAGCGGGTGTGGCCAGTCTGATTCAAACGACACCGATACTGTTTACGCTTTTAAAATATGCAGGAGGGCTCTATTTGATGTGGCTCGGTTTTGGACTGTTGAGATCAGTTTTATTTAAACCGGGACTTAATCATTCGGATATCGAGATGCCGAAGGACTCCAAACATCCATTTAAAGTGGCCCTGACGATCAGTCTTCTTAACCCCAAGGCGATTCTGTTCTTTGTCTCGTTTTTTATTCAATTCGTTGACCCGAGCTACGACAACCCATGGCTCTCCTTTGCAATTTTGGGTCTGGTTGTTCAACTCTGTTCACAGATCTACCTCGCTGTTTTGATTCTTATGACAATCTATTTCAAGTCACTGCTCACTGAAGGGGGAAGACTGTCAGGCCTTGCGAAAGGGTTAGCGGGATCTCTGTTTATGGGGTATGGTCTTAAGCTGGCGCTATCCAGCAATTAGTGCTGAAGACCTTATTTAGCCACCTCTCTTTAGGGAGCAGGCATGAAGTATTGTTTGACATGTGCACTATTGCTACTAATAACACTTCAGGCTCTCTGGCTCGAGGCTATTAACAGTTTGGAGTTATACATAGAGAATGAATAGACAAGATCAAAGCCTATCTAAAGTGGTTACAACCAATCAAACGGGCTTGCATGAACGTCTTGATGAGATTGTGTTACGAAACCTAATTAACCCCTTTCGAAAACCCATTGCTGATCATACCCAGTTCGCATTTGATCAGGTGATTGATTGGCTCAAAGGACGCTCAGGAGATCTGATATTAGACTCCTGTTGTGGCATCGGTGAAAGCTCTCGTCATATTGCTCATAGACATCCAGAAGCCAGTATCATAGCGGTAGACCGCTCTGCTCATCGTCTGAATAAACACGGAAATTGCTTCGAGGGTGAGATTGATAACTTGCTCTTCGTGCGTGCGGATTTGATCGATTTTTGGCGCTTAGCGGTTGCCGCAAAGTGGCGTTTATCTCAGCACTTTATCCTCTATCCTAATCCTTACCCGAAATCGGCT
>Ga0102948_1001052_pt1 | contig 11023 bp, 7 predicted proteins | sample SalPonA_A_H2O_MG_FD_78211 | JGI IMG/M metagenome (GOLD analysis project Ga0102948, IMG submission 78211) | Water microbial communities from South San Francisco under conditions of wetland restoration - Salt Pond MetaG R2A_A_H2O_MG | ecosystem: Environmental > Aquatic > Non-marine Saline and... | reverse complement strand
GTGCCCGCGGTGATATGGAGAATCGGATTAAAGACCAGCAGTTGGACCTCTTTGCCAAACGAACGTCCTCAAAGCACTGGTGGAGCAATCAGTGGCGCTTGATGTTATCGATGCTGGCCTTCGTTCTATTCGAGCACCTGCGAAACTTCTGCTCAAAACGCTATAAGAACCTCAGTGTTCATAGTCTGAGGTTGAAACTCATCAACATCGCCGCTGTCGTGACTCGCAATACACGCCGAATCCGCTTCTTCATGACACAGAGCTGCACTGATCAACAGGAGTTCATCCAGCTTACTCAGAGGCTACTATCACCGGGGTAAAACACCTGAGCGCCCCCGGCTCAAATCAATGGGGGTTTGGGGGAGTTGCGTCCGGAACTCAAAAAACGCCCTGATTTACTGAGAAGCTTAGCTGCCAAACTTTTGCACAGAGTGCGGCGCCAGAGAAATTATCCAGAATTGGCTTCATGAAAAATGACAGCTAACTCGATGACGGATGGAGACACCAAAATAAATGCCTCAACAAAATGCGAACTGCGAAAAGCGCTAGTACTAAACTGGGGTTAGTATCTGGCGCTCAAAGCATATGTGTAGCGACCACTAACAAAAAGCGGCACCTCAGCGATCAGGGTCGCAGCCATAACGCATTGGTGCCTTTAATCCCGAACAATCAACCCGTGATCACTAACCAGCTCACCCTCTTCATCGACAACCACCGTCTCGCCCGTGCTTAGATTCCTTAATACGGGTATCCAATCCTGACCCCGGGGACGTCTGATAAACCACAGGTCCCAGCCATAACTCTCGTAGCGATTAATGGTAAGGACCTGAAGATCTGTAAGACGTCTGCTCCAGTTATGCGGTATGGGATCTTCTGTATTGCGGGTGTCTATCGCCATCGTACTTTTTTTGAGGTTTAGGGTGAACTGAGAGAACTCGTCGTTAATGCGCGACGCTCTTCTCAGCTTGTGCGATCCACGCTGGCCAGACCTCTTGGTTCCACTGGCTGCGTTGCCAGTGACGGTGAAGGATATCCAACCATTGACGTACCCCTTGTTTATGGATCTCGATACGGGTTGCGAGTTCTTGGGCATCGTCCTTAAAGTCAACAACCAACGTCTTGCCCTTAAGTGTCATAGAGAGAGAGTTAGGCTCACTGTGCCGCGTAAACAACTTGGGGCGTACTGGCTCCATCGGCTGCTGAACTTTCTCAACACGCGCCTGTGACTGCGCCATATCGTTGTAAGCCTCACGCTGCTGTGTGGTCACCACTTTCGTCTTAACCATAGTAGCTGGCGCAGCTGTCTGCTCTATCCAGGTACACAGTTTCCCCACCATTTGTTGCATCAGGTCGGGATGCAAACGCAAGATCATGCCCGTACCCTCCAGGTCGTCAGCCACAATGACCATACGATCAATCTTCTGTGCATAGCGGGTGTTAAAGCGGGTTAATAAAATCCTATCCATACTTAGAACTGCAAAGTGTCGTTAGCGTCACCAAAGAGCGCTTCTAGATCAACTTCTTCCTCCTGCTCTGCCTTTCGATCTAGCAGCATATTCAACAGATGAATATTACGCACAGAGAACAGGTGAGCATAGGCGAGTGTCATAGGTGACCCTTTAAGGGCGTAGAACGCCTCTTGCGAGAGGTTATTCAGTGCCTCTGGGTCGATAGCGAACAGCCCTTTGGTTTTGGCCAACTCATTGCCGTTCTTGATAGCCACGTCCCAGGGCTTTAGTACACCTGCTTTTTCCAAAGCCTCTACGGCTTCGTTGGTGGCATTCAATGCACCCATGCCTTGCTTAACAATCTCAAACTGGGTTTTGGCTGCATCGGTAAGTTCACCCGCCTCATCAAACAACATGAGCGCATTAGGGTCGTCTGAGTGTGACTCATCGTTAAGGCATAGCACCAGGTCATCACGTCCCTGCGCTTTTAGCAACGCAAAACCACCCTTGCGAAGGTGCAGAGGTACGTAGGGGGCCGCCCAACGGCCATCGGGTAGCACGTAAGCATTGCCCTTTTCAGCCGATCCCACGAGAGCATAAATTCTCATGCCCTCAGGTGTTTTAGCAAAAACTAGCGCATGCGACTGGGTCAGCAGTGCCATCTCAGGTAGCACGACAGGAACGAGGGGCGCCTGTGCGGAAAAGCTAAAGTCCGCTACGGGTAGAAACGCTACGTCTGCGTGAGTCTGTGGTGATACAGGTACAAAAGCCATTATCAACTCCTTTTACTCTCTTACTAAAAAGAAAAACCCCCGAGTCCGAAGACCCGAGGGTTATATCGCTGAACCTAAGCTACCTGAGGGTAGCGAAGGATTCCAGAGTTGGACTCTGGATTAAGCGAAGTTAGCTACTGACAGACCGTTGTCGATTGACTCACCGAAGTCAACAACACCCAGCAGAGTAACTGTAAAGCTGTCAGTCGCTGTACCAGCATTAGCTGTTTCAACGTTGAATACTTTGTACTCACCAGCGTTCAGATCGTTCTCGATCATGATGATAGAGTCGATTGAAGTGCCAACCAATGTACCCTGATCAAGAGTAACTGCAGAAGTAGCACCAGTAACGATATTACCGTAAGCAGTTGTGCCTTCCAGAGCAGCATCAAGGTTATCAGCAGTCATACCAGCCCAAGTGCCAGCAGTAGCGCTAACCTGTGCGAAGTCGCTGATCACGCTAACCTGGTTTGAGTCAAGGTTGATGCTGCCAGCATTGTCAGCCAAGAACGAAGTCGCTTCGCGTGTTTGAGAAACAGTTGAAGTAGACAGCGTGTTGAGGTCATCCAACCAGAACGTAAAGTCAAGTACGTGGTTACCAGTTGCAGCGTCAGTCAGGACGTCGTTACCGGCGGTATCAGCCTGATCTACGAACCAGTTAACGATAGAGACTTTGCCCCATACTTCGTTGAAATCAACAGTGTTAACTGAGTCAACGTCTGAGTTCAGAGCTACGAGGTCATTTGCACCCGTACCCATATCGATAACTGAGTAGTTGGTGACTGTGGTCTCGTTATCACCGTCATTACCGTCGCCAGTATCCAGAACCAGGTCGGGAGCCGCTACAGCAGTACCAAATTCGTTCAGGTTGCCAGACAGTGGGTCGAATACACCCTTGATCTCAGCTGCCGTATCAACCAGATCTGAATCAGCAGCCGCTCCTGTTTCGATAAGACCCGCCTGCATAGCAGTAAGAACTGTACCAGTAATCGAAGCCGCAGCAACTGTAGGCTGGTTAACAGCGATTGTCAGGTCGTTGTTACCTTCAACAGTCGAAACGATTTCCAGAGACTGACTTGCAGTGCCATCAGTGTAAGACAACAGACGAGACAGCTCAGGGTTGGCATCGATCGCTGCTTTCACGGCAGTGTTGATATCCAGCTGAGTTGCAACGAAGTTGTTAGCTTGAGTAGTTGCGATAGTAACCTGCTGCTCGAAACCAGCGAAGTTTACAGTCAGAGTTGCGTTGTACAGTACGCGGTCAACCCATGGCTGATCTTCAGTTACAGCGCCAACCATCCAAGAACCAATGAGGGGGTTACCGGCAATAAATTGGCTAGAATCAATATCTGCACCCGATTCGATGCGAACGAAGTCAGAGTCAGCACCAGCAGAGATGTTGAAGTTAGCATCGCCGTCTGGGTTACCAGCATTGACCACAAGACCGCCAGTAGAACCACCTACAAGCAAAATGCTATCTGCACCGTCCCCGGTCTCAATAGACAGGTTGTCCAGATCTTCAGTCGTGTTGTGAGAAACCCAACCACCTTGCATAGAAACATTGACTGTGTCAGCCCCTGCGCCAGTAGCCGCTGCGAAAGAAGTTCCAACAGTATCAACAGCATCTCCGTCCAAAAGAACGTCGAGCGTGTCAGCACCAGCACCGGTAGTCATCGAGAACTGACCTTTTTCATCACCAGTGATGTTAGCCCATACCTCGATATCACCACCGCCTATTGCGCTGAAGTCATCTACGTTAAGCATGCGATCAACTAGAAAAACACCGCCGCCGTTACCGATTGTCAGATCGCCAGAGAAACCATCTGCATTCACGGTCTCGATGTTGGTCAGGTTAGTCCAATTAGCATTGTCTTGTCCGCCGTTGAACGCTTCGCGAATTTCCAGTGACGCACCAGTCCACTCATCGCCGTTAGCGATGTTAATTGTGTCTAGAGCCTGGTCAGTCGATGTGATGTACTCTAGGTTTGATGGCTGATCAGCGTTACCCTGAACGAACACGTTGAAGATATTGAAACCGTCGTTCTGATCTTCTTCGCCATCATCAGAACCGTTCTGATCTTTACCACCGATAACAAGAGCGCCGCCTTCACCGTCACGACCAACTTTGTCGAGCTCAATATTGATCTCGATTGGCAGTTCAGTTTCAGAACCAGCATTAGGTGTCATAGAGCTGTTGATATCAACATCTTCTGCAACATCTGCCTGGCTAAATGATCCCTGACCTAGTTCCTCTTCACCTGTGTTAGTAACTAGGATTGGGTAGTAAGAACCCGCTGAATCACCTACACCGTAATCAACACCACCAGCAGTCACAGGGATAGAGAAAACGGTCTGAGCCAACGGCTGAACTGCGGCAGTTACAGTCGTAAAGCCAGCTTCAACCATCGCTGCGTTAATTGCCGCAACAACCTCGTCGTAAGCGGTAGTAAAGTCCAGAGTCTCATCTGCACCGATTTCGCTCAGATCAACAAGAACTTGCTCAGCGCCAACTTCGATACTAAAACCAGCTGTACCAAAGATTGGGTTACCTGTGGTCACGTTAGTGATGTTGTTAACCAAACGAATCAACAGAGTAGAACCACCAACCTCAGTTGTTGTGTTCAGGTAGTCTTCGTCAAAGTAAACAGTCAGATCGGAACCAGTACCAGAAGAGTTTTGGCCTTCAGTGTGGTCCATAGTGATTGTCATGTCACGCGTGTTACGGATAGCACCGCTCTCAGTCAGCGTAGTCAGGTTTTCAATAACCAGGTCCGCATCCGAGTACGAGGAACCAATCTCTACCACGTCAGTCATGCGCTTAGCATCAACATAAACAGCTCCGTTGGAACCAACCGCGGTATCGCGCGCTTCGAAAGTAACGTTTTCAACAGATGTTGTTGTCGGCTGGATATCGATCGCGTCTAATGTCGCAGCACCTACAAATTCAGAAGTCACTACGGCTTCCAGAGTATCTACACCATCGCCACCGTCGATAACGTCTGCTGAAGACAGTGTGTTCGAAACACCACCAGAGAAGCTGTTCTGAGACAGGTAAGCCATAAACATGTCGTTGTCTGCAGTACCAGTCACAACATCAGTGCCTGCAGTCAGCATGTAATCATCACCAGAAACTGCTGCTGGATTAAGGATTGCATCAGCTGCAGCTACGAGCTCTGCTGTTACGTCTGCATAGTCAGCGTCGCCAGCATTCAGCAGGTAGTCTAGCGCAGCGATTGCGATTTCGGCGTTTGAAAGACCGTTGGCTGCGAGATTCTGCAGCGCAGCTTCCGCGGATGCGAGTGCAGGGTGATCAGCACCCAGTACATCAGATGCGAAATCAGATAGGAAAGACTCATCAGTGTAGCCAGCGTCGTCGATCAGCGCGTCTGCGATGAACTCTTCTGTTACCCATGAGAAAAAATCTGATTCAACAGCAGCGATTACTTCAGCACTTGGCGTGTAGCCAAACAGTGCTGACAGATTTGCCAATTGAGTTGTAGTAGCCATTTGAAGCTCTCCTTAAGAGTTTATTTATAGCTTTCAATCATGATTAAAAACTGCGTTTCAGAAGCCCCCGCTTCTTCGACGCCTTGCCATCTTACACGAGCCGAGGGAAATCAATGTGACGGCCGTCACAACTTTTTGATCTCACTCGAATCGGCTTGATGTCTTGACATGTCTGTTTGTAAACAGCATGCGCGAAGCGATCTTATCGATCAAACTGATCAATATCAACAGCTAAGACTAATTTATTAACCTTAGCTTAAAATCGGTAACGAAGACCAAAATCCCAGGAGGCGTCTTTACTACGAAATAGGGGCAAATTGCTATACTGAACCTGGTAAGCCAGCCGGGACCGCAACTCGAGAGCGCTACTCAACGGGTAAACAGCCTCAATCGACGTAAACACACGCGCTGTTCGCCGGGGTTCATTCGGCTCAAATAGCTGACTGTAGGTTTTGCGATCCACCCACCCATCTAAACCGAGATCGGCTGAGAGCACAATCGGACTCAGGAGCCAAGATAGCCGTGCAGTAGCGCCGGCACCCAGGCGCGCGCCGCCAGCTTGCACATTTCTACTGTCTAAATCGTACCCAAGGTAACTTGCTAAAGAAAAGCCCCAGTTGCTGGCAACCAGCCTCTCTTTACTGTAGAACGCTCTCAATTCTGAAATCGGCTCAACTGATCCATCGGCCCGGGCCTCAGCATACAGGCTGACTCTCTTTTGAGCAGCACCATACGCCTCCTGCTCAGCTACCCCTGCAAATAACTCGAGCCGGTTATTTAGATCATACTCTCCGTATTGATGGGCAGATAGTGCCGCCCCAAAAAAATGGGAATCCGTACGCGATGCTGGAACCAGGCTAGTGTAGGTTAAGCCTATACTTTTAAAATCACTGCCTCGATCGCTCGAGTTTCGTGACGTCAGCGCAAAGTCAATTTGGTGATTCTTCTCTTTGGCGCGCACCAGTTGCTGATAAGCTAGTTCAGTTCGACTGTAACTACCGCTGAATGGACGTGATTTTTCAGCAACCAACAGCTCCGCATACTCGGAAGCAATTGATATGGGTATCACGCGGGACGAGGTTCCGCCGTTTAAATTGGTATCCCACCCAACATCTGTGGAAACCCGCCACTCTGACTCCGTTAACGCCTCAATCCAACGCTGATTACGCGCATTTACGAGTGCTTCAATTTCCGGCACTAAACCCTCTAGCCCTAGCAACTGGGCGTTTAGATCGATCGCTGCAAACAGATCACCCGAAAGGTAGAGAGACTCGGCGTAATCCAGCATAGCTGCACCATTTGATGGGTCGATTAACAGAGCTCGCTCTAGCGATTCATTAGCTCGCTTCAATTTACCTTGCTGCAGGTAAGCCGCCCCCAGTAGCGCAAAGTACTCAGCATTACGTAGGCACGGTTTTTGGTAGCCCACTAGCTGCACCTCAAGGGCCTGCCAGCCCTCCGGCGTCTTCGGCAGCGCTGAGTAGTCGAAGCGCGGACACCCCTGCGCATGGGCAAACGTTGAACTTAAACAGACCAAAAGGGCGATTCCAATGCCCCTTACACTCAAATACACGCGATAGGTACCTCTGCGAGAAACTGCAAAGCAGACGATTAAAGCTTAAAAAATGGATTTGAATGGATTTTAACACTAAAGGGGGTCCTAAACACGCAGAACCGATTAGCGAGAGACACTGCGTTTTGAGCTGAGCAGACTTACGACAGCGCCAGATGCATCCCTACTGCTGTCCTTGGCTCCGTCCGGAAAGGCAGTACGGATTGGAGCGTACAATAACTGCGGCCTTTGCGACCCCGGCAGTAGAAAGGTACCTTGAGTATCCAAACCCGATTTGCCGTACGCACGCGCAAAGGCCTCACCCACGAGTATGGGTTGCGCTAACTCCTGCGTCATCTCTTGTATGCGAACCACAATCGATACGGTGTCGCCTAGCAGCGTATGAGTGCGACGTGTCGACGGTCCGATAGAGCCCACTAATACGGCGCCCTGCTCAATACCAATGCCCAACGCGAGAGGTTCCAGACCGTTCGGGGGTGACTGTGGAAGAAACGACTCAATTCTCTCGAGCACTTTAGAGGCCGCATCCAGCACGACTTCAGCTGGCGTCTCACCACCGGGCCAGGCTGCAATAAAGGAGTCAGCGGTAAATTCCTGGATTTCGCCGCCCGACTGCTCAACTACTGCATTCGCTTCAGTGAAGAAACAGTGCAAAAGCGCTGCTGTCTCTTCAGGCGGACGGGACTCTTCGTAGGCTGAGAAGTTACGCAGATCAGCACTCATTAGAATCAGATTTTTTCGCCGCGCATCAACGGCTCCGGATGGGAGCGACAGCGCTATGGTCATCGCCGCATCCTTAGGGAGATAGCTGGACAGATTATGGTAGAGCCTCGATCGCTCAAACCTAATCACCCCATGCTCATACAGCCCCACGGCCACAACCATCGCTAGGGCGCTCATGACCGACTCCAACCAGCCTACCCACATTTGATGCTGAGCTAGTATGTAGGCGTGCAAATAGAGGAAGAGTGCCGGTAGCATCACACCCACCGCTGGCAACATAAACTGCCACAACCGCCCTTTAACCTGCGCAACTAGCAGTATGATTACAGCCGCACCCATTAGCTCCAATAGACGCACCATCCAAACGGACTGAGGAACAAAAGGCACAACCCCGTCTAATAGACTGGTCAAAAGCCGTGCCTGTAGCAGAACACCGGGTTCATTACCACTAAACGGCGTTGGCACAAAATCACTTAACCCAAACGCGGTGCCCCCCACCAATACCCACTTCCCGGCGAGCGCTCCCTTACTTAAATTACCAGCTAGAACGTCACTCGCAGAGACGACTTGAAACATTTCGGGAGGCCGTGCGAACGATACACGCATTGCTCCCCGACTATCCAAAGGGAACGACAACCCCGGCAACCCCGCGAGGCCAAGGGTGTAATCAGCATTAAAGGTCTCGGACTCACGGCTGAGAACGAGCTTCTCCTGACCAAAAGCGTTAGTTAGTGCGCGTACAGCCAGCGATGGGTAGGCGAGATTTCCCTCACAGACAACGGCTGGTACCGAACGTATCGCACCGTCCGTATCGATAGATGCGGCTATGTGCCCCTTAGAGACAGCTGCAAAGGCCGCTGCATTCCCTAACACCCCTGTGACACGCGAAAAACTGGGCGGACAACTAAAGTCCTCTAAAGGTTGTTCGAGCGCCCCCTTTACCGAACCCATCGCGCGACCCAATTCAGGAAGCTGCCCAATCACTGCGTTGTTACGCTCTAAGGTTTGGGCTAACGCTTCATCACCTTCCTTAGCATCGGGAAAGACTACGTCAAACACCTGATGCGAAACACCCAGAGCCTGAAGCTTATCCGACAGCGAAGCGAAGGTATCGCGCGACCAAGGCCAAGGGCCGATCTCAGTGAGGGTCTTCTCATCGATTGCAACGATCACAAGACGCTCTTCGAGTGATTCAGAGGCGGTAGCTGTCCATGCGTAATCGCTCAGGCGTGCCTCGAGGTTATCCACCCCACCAAAACTTCGAACCACCAGCATCACAACCAATACGGCGACCGCCATTACAACTAGGCGGGCCTGTACTTGCGTTAACCTGATAAAGAGTGATACCCCGGACATAAAGCTAGCCAATTACTCTGCCGCAGTATCTACAGCGCGCGCATCCCAGAGTGTTATCCCCGTCAGTCTATCGCGACCTGCCCTATGTTTGAAGTAGTAACCCGCCTCTGCACCGGCGCCGGATACACCGCCCGCTATATGAGTCTCGTCGTCGCGCATCACAAAGCGACCCTTTGACGGATCGATAGATCCAGCGGCCGACATGGCGAAGCGATCGCCCTGCAACGTGCTCATCTGCAAGTCGGTCGCAAAGCTGTTGCCTGCGAAGTCTACCCCGAGCTGCGCTTTGTCAATCACAACGGGGCTAACTACGCCGTTTCGCCGCCTCACTTCGGCCTCGGACGCGTAGAGATCAAAATGTACCAAGCCGTTCGGAAGTTCATCCGCTTTATAGCTCTCGTCCAAGCGCGAGAGCGCGTACTCCCCATTGAGTGACACTAGCTCGCGCGTGCGTCCGCTGAAATTGGCGAGCACCAGCTTATCAGTCGCGCTTACCGGCCGTGTCCAACGCCCCCAAGCCAAGTCGCGAGCTGCCAGAGCAGACTGTGAGGGCACCAACAGCTCATCGTCGGTGATGATTGGGTTCGCTGCGGAACCTGCTTTAGCACCTGTTTGGTCGGCTTTATTACCGGCTTCCAACTCAAATGCTCGAAGGTTTATTTCATAGAGCTCGCTATCCTGCAAATCCCTCAGCTGCGCACCCGTTTGTGAGCCCAGTACTTCAATGACTTTGGAGGCACCTTCAATCAGCTCTGTCGCACTGTCTGAACAGGGCGAGACGCTCTCTCTGAGACAGCCCGCGGAGAAGGGCGAGACCAGAATCGCACCCTCGTTTACTGCGGCAACGGTGTAGTTTGGACTTGAATCAACCACAAAATCGGTACCCCTCACTCCAATAGCCGCAAGGGAGGTATTCAGACGAAAATTATCGCGCGCTGCTTTAGCCGCCTCACCCGAGATCGAACGCATAACCCCCGTCTCTAACGAGAACTTAACGGATGATGCAGCCGGGTCCGCTTTGTTGTAGCGATACTCTTCTATCAACAAGCGACTCAACGGCCGAACACTCACCAAGGCGTCATCGTCGAATTGGATATATACATGGTCGGCGCTCTGCGTGAGTATCATATCACCGACACTCAACCTATCGCCCTGAGCCAACCCTACAACCTCACCTGAGAGACCCTTTACTTGAGGAGCACCCATCACCAGAGCAACGGTACCCACGTTTTGGGCATGGGCAGATTGAACACCAAGCAGAGCTAGCAACAACAAAACACCTGACGCACTTAGGTGACGGACTGACCGACGCGAAATTCGCGTTATAAGCGGCCTAAACTCACCGAGGGTAACTTTAAACATACCAACTACCTCAAAAACTTTGCCCAATTCGATATTGTGCATAGGGTATTGAAAAATTATTGTGACGAGGATCACTTTAATCGTTCGATGTAGCTAGCGCTTCTAAGGCAGCTGCATCCAAAATCAAGATTTCGGCCGTACCGTTACGCTTTAGCACCGTATTACTCTGAAGTTTCTGAAATATGCGCGTTACTGTCTCGCGGCTCGTACTCAGCATAATAGCCAGCTCCTGGTGTGTCGGTGGGTTCTGAATTACTCCCGGTAAGCGACTCTCTTGCAGC
>Ga0102948_1001050_pt1 | contig 11041 bp, 5 predicted proteins | sample SalPonA_A_H2O_MG_FD_78211 | JGI IMG/M metagenome (GOLD analysis project Ga0102948, IMG submission 78211) | Water microbial communities from South San Francisco under conditions of wetland restoration - Salt Pond MetaG R2A_A_H2O_MG | ecosystem: Environmental > Aquatic > Non-marine Saline and... | reverse complement strand
TTATCTAGTCTATAATCAAATGCTAAAGCTTGATCATAAGATAGCATATCTTGGTAGTTTTTCCAGAAATCATAGATCATTGTATATCCTTATTTATTTAGTGGTTTTAATATACAATGATATAATAAATTAATTTAATTAAGTCTTTTTAAAAAGACTTAAATTCCCTTTTTAATACCTCTAAAGAGTTTTTTGCTTTAGCATTCTTTGGATCTAATTCAAGTATCTTTTCAAAGTTCTCTTTTGCTTTTTTAAAGTCACCTTTTTTGTAATAAATAAATCCCAATGAATCATAACTTTGTAATATTGATGCATCTTTATCTATTACTTCTTGAAGTATTTTTTCAGCTTCATCATATCTTCCTAAATCACCTAAACAAATTGCTAAATTAAATGTTGCTGGGAGATAATCACTTTGTACTTTTAGTGCTTTTTCAAAGTGTTCTATTGCTTCTTCTTTTTTATTTTCATTAAATAAATCATTTCCCTTTTCAAAATGTGGTGCTGCCATCTCAATTTTTGTTTCTGGCATTTTTACTTCATCAATATCTTCAGGTGATATCATATAATTAATTTTTGATTGTTCGCTATCAAAATTTAACATCTCTACTTTTTTATGTGGAAGTACTGTTATTGCAAATACTTCATCTAATCCACTTGTAAATTCTACAAAAGATATTATTTTTCCTGTTTTTATATTTACTATCCAAATTCCTGATACTCTTTTTGGAAGTTTTGTTATCTCTAATCCTGAAAAAGTGGCACTTTCTCTAACCTTTGAAACTCCAATAAATGCAAAATCTCCTACAATATCAAGTCCTCTAGTAAATCCAGGAACTTTTGCTATTTCAATTGCCTTTTTTTCTTTAAAATCATAGTATGAAATTGCACCTTTACCTGATTCTAAAAGGTAAAGTTTATCTTGATACCATCTTGGAGAGTGTGGCATTGACAAACCTTCAAGAAGTATTTCATTAGTTTTTATATCCATTAAAATACCACCATTAGCCTTATTTTCTCTCCATCCTAATGGTTCGTCTGTTTTTCCTAATGCTGTAATATATCTAGGTTCATTATCCCTAGAACAAAAACCATTTACATGACACTTATCAATTGGTTGAAGTAAAGATATAAATGGTGGTTTCCATATAGGTTTAAAGCTACTATTTGGCTCTTTTTTGCAAAGACAAGAAAATTTTGTATTTACAAAATAGAGTTCATCATTTAAAAATTCCATCTCATGAATATCTATATCACCTGTAAAATGAATATTTTGGGGAATATAGCATGCATCAAATTTGCCTCCACCTTCTAATCCTTGTGCAACTCCTTGATAGTTTGAAAATTGATAAATACCATGACCTAAGCCTGCATATATTCTTCCATTTTTTTTACACATACCCATTGGTCTTGGAAAGTGTTTATATCTTATATCAAACTCTCCATTTTCTTGACCTATTATCATTATTTTATTTGTTTGATAAGTCGACAAAAGAACTGTTGTGTTAGTTTGTTTAAAAAACTCTACAATATTTTGTGAGTATGTAAAGTCTATCTTTTGTTGTACTTGTTCTTTATTGTTTTCTTGCATTTATCTTTCTTCCTTATTTTCTATAAATATACCTTTTTCAAATTCCATTAAATATTTCTTATATGATTCTTCCCAGTTTTTTGAATGAGTTGCATTATAGAATTTATAGTTAATATTTGAGCTATTACTAAAACTTAGTTTATAAGAATCAAATATATCTTTAGGGATTATGTTATCATCAGTACCTATAAGATGATATTGTAAAATATTTTCTAATTTATTAGAGTAGTCAGCTGGGTTAAGAGAACCATTAAGTGCAGTTAAATTAAATATATCTGTCCACTTTTTATGATCAAGATTTCCAGCTATTGTTGTGATATTTTCTATATCATCTCTATTTGCAGCTACCAAAAGGGCAACTGCAGCTCCTCCACTATATCCTATTAAAGAATATGTCTTATTTTCAATATCTTTTTTGATCATATCTAAAACAGAAATATAGCTATCTATCACTTTTTCATTAAATCTATGACTTGTCCAATACTTTTTATTACAATTTTTAGAAGTATTGTACTGACATGGTCGAGCTATATATATTTTGCATTTTGAATTATCCAAATTCATAAGTTTTAAGGCTATTGGATTTATTGGTGTAGGATTTGAAGATATTCTACTTCTAGTTATCCATGCTAGTCCATCACCTTCTATATAGACTTTTACAATTGTGCAATCATTTGTGAACTTTTGCATAGTAAAAAGATTAAAATTATCTGTATGAACAACTTTATTAATTGTTTGATCATCTTTTAAAGACATTAGTTTATTTAATCTTTGATCAGGTGTAGGTATATTTCTACTACATCCTGAATAAAATAAAATAATTGTTAATGTAAGAGCTAGTATTTTCATTTAGTAGAGTTTACCCTAAAGTATTTTAATTTTGAAAGAGAGATTTTTCTCTCTTTCTTTTCTTTAATCTCTAGAATTTAAACACAAACTTTGCAGATACGGCATCACTTGCAAAGCTACTTCCTGTTCCTGTTCTATTATATGTCACATTTACACTTGTATCTTCTGTTAATGATGTCTCATATCCTATTCCTATCTCATAAGACCATCTTCCATTATCTATACCTGTTGTTGACTCTAGATTTGATACTATTGCTCCATTTACATCTATCTTATTTATACATGATGATGCTTCATCATCAGTTAGATCGTAATTTATCATTAAATTTGTTATTAGTTTTGAATTATCATCGATTTTATAGTATCCATTTGCCCCTAATCCTACTAACCATTGTTTTGTTGTAAATTTATTAACATCAATTGTTGCTGTAGAACTTGTTTCTGTGTATGCTGGATTTGTAAAGTGTTTATATGTTGTTGATACAATTGGTTGAACCATAAACATATCATTTATCTTATAATCCCTTGTTATTTTTAAATCTGCTGATAATAGTTCTGAAGAATATTTTGATCTCATTTCACCAAATAACCCTGCATCTCTTATAGATTCTGTATTTTGTTTTGCATAACCAAATTGATACAAGAACTTTGTTTTATCATCTATTATTGAGTTTACTCCATATAATATTGGATTAATTACTTCTAATTCTTGACTTTGGTTACTATTATCTACTCCTACATTTGTTAAGAATACTGCTAAACCTACTTTATCACCTTGTTTATTATATTCACTATCTAGTCCAAAAGCGATACCATGAGAATCTATATCATAGCCTTCTATACCACTTTTATCTTTTTGTTCTCCTATTGATCCAAATGGTTTTATCCAGAAGTTTTTCTCTTCAAGTATTTCATCACCTGCACCCATACCTGTTCTAACAAACCTTGTATCATCTTGAACTCTTGCCATAACGATACCTGCATGAATATTTGCTGTATTTGCAACTGTTGAAAAATCTGATGTTGATACATTATCTACTTTATCTGCTTTTGTTTCTAATTCTTCTTCTGTTGCAATGGGTACAAACACAGATGCTAATCTATCATCCATCAGAGCATTTGTTGATGCTACATACATTACATTTTTAAGTTTTTGTGTATTTGACACTTTTTCTTTTGTTACTTTATCATATACTATTTGGGCAGTTGTTTCCCTAAGTGTTTTATCTTCTATTTTTGGTACACTTCTTAAGTTCTCTCTAACTTCATTAAACTCTAATTCTCCTGCTTCTAATAAATTAGCATTTAATTCAGCTGTTTTTGAAACTAATTCATCTTTTATTGTTTGATCTGATGTTGTTTCGATTTGAGATTTAATTATTTCATTAATCTCTTCTAGACTATTTTCACCACTTACTACTGATTGTGTTAAATCTTCCGTAGGTTTCTCTACTAATTCTGCCGCTTCTTCTGCTGCGATTCTTGCCGCCTCCTCTGCTGCTGCGATTCTTGCTGCTTCTTCTGCTGTGATTCTTGCCGCTTCTACTTCTGCTGCGATTCTTGCCGCTTCTCTTTCAGCTTCAATTCTTGCTGCTTCTAATTCTTCTTCAGTCGGTCCTGCCTGTACTATTCCTAAATCAATAGTATCATCTTGAATTGAACGCTCATCATCTATAAGTTCAAAATCTATTAACAATGAGTTATCTGTTACGGTGATAATATCTGGATCATTATTTTCAAATGTTAATGTATTTGCAGTAATTACATTATTAAGTCTTTGTTCTTCTAATAATGGTTGATTTTCATCCAAAGTCAATACATTTACATTTATTTTTGATCCTTCATTAAATGTAGCTGTATCTGTTACAAGCTGAGAATGAGTTACATAGTAAGGTTGTCCACTTCCAGTATCTGGTCCACTTTTTAATCCAATTTCGATTATTCCACTATTTACTAGATTTGCTATATATGCAGTACCACTTCCTATACCTCCTATTGCATTGTATGGAAGCTTTATTGTTCCTGAGTTATTTAAAGTTTGAGTTCCACCTACATATATATTACCATTTAAAATACTTTCATTGGTATTGTTAATAGTTCCATCTCCACCTTCAGAATAAATTGAATATGCTTGATTATCAGCTTCACCCATTATAGTTGCTATGATTGTATCTTCATTAGTAATGGTTCCACTATTAGTCTTGATATCTATACCTTTTGCTTCTTTACTAGAATCTACAATCATAGTTCCTGTATTGGTAATAGTTGCTCCAGCATTATTGTTGACAAATTTAATACCCATTGCTTTATTTTCACTACCTGTAGCTGCAGAGATATTCATATCTTTAGAATATATATTACCTGAATTACTACCACTCCAAGATCGTATTCCTGTTATCGATCCAGATGTTACATCATCTGCAAGAGATACGTTAATAGTTCCACTATTATTGATAGTTCCACTATTACTTGAAACATAAATACCAAATCCATTTCCATCTGTAATTGTAGTTTCAATTAACTTTGTATTGTTAATATTTCCACTATTCTCAAATGAATAAATTCCAGCTGTCTCATTTCCATGACCAGTTGTATAAATAGCACCACTATTAGTGATAGTTCCAACAACACTTCCGAAGACATATATACCTTTTGCTTGTCCAGAAGAATTATTTACATCTATAGTCCCTGCATTTAAGATTTCATATCCTGATGATAAATCTCTTGTAGTTGTTATAGCAGCTGTAGAAAGTCCATCTTTACTTACTACAATACTACCATTTTCTGTTATCTCAGCATCTTTTATTGTTAAATCAAATGTTCTTTCTATTGTTTGTTCTTGATCTACATATTGATCACGTACTGCTTTTAAACTTATTCCATCACCTTCATCAATTATTTCAAAATCAACAATATATGAGTTATCAGTTACATCTATAAAATCTTCAATATTTAATTCTTCATTTTCACTACCAATTTCACCCAAATAAAAACCATCATCTGTAAGTATTACTCCAGATAGTTCTTCATCATTTTCTACTAAAGATTTTTGATAGTCTAATGATTCAATCAGAACATTAACATTGATAACAGAAGTATCTAAAAAAGTTGCACTTTCAGCATAAAGTTGAGAATGCATTAAATAAGGATTCCCACTAGCATCATTTACTTGATTTAGTCCAATTTCAATTGTACCACTATTTTCAAGTTTTTGAATAAAAGCTTCATCATCTCCTGTTGCATTATATGGAAGTGAAATAGTTCCTTTATTAATGAAAGTTTGATTTCCGTTAACATTGATATTACCATTTAATATACCTGTTGTATCATTAGTTATTTTTGCAGTATTACTACTTTCAGATATTTTGATTGAAAACGCATCCTTATCAGCTACATCATTTTTTGTTGCTGTTATTGTACCTGAGTTGACAATTTCTCCTTCATTATCAAATACATAGATACCACTTACATATCTAAATCCATTATTATTGATTTCTATAGTTCCAGTGTTTTCTATTTTTCCATATTCTTGATCTAAACTATCACCTTCTAAAAAATGAACATTTATTCCTGCAGATATTGGAATAGGATCACCCCATGGATAGTTTCCATCATCGTCATCAATCAGATCAACATTAATATCTATTTTAGCAGAATTTTCAATGTAAGAAGTTTGATCTATTAAGTCTACATTTATTCCAGAGCTAGTGTAAGAAGTATATGTATCAGAACTTTGTATAGAACCTGTATTTGTAATGTATGAAGAATATTTTAAACTCTGAGCAGATATTCCAGCAGTTATTCCAGGAAATGGAGTAATGCTAGATACATTAATATTACCATCAAATCCACTTTCATCATCTTTTAAATTTTGAATACTACTGTTTCTTAAATCTCCTGCTGTAATTCCATATGAATAAAGGTATGAACTTGTATCAATCAAACCAGTGTTTTTTACCTGACTATAAATAACATTTTCTTCTAAATTTATACCAGTACTTTTGAATATCCCAGAAACTGATATTGTTCCAGAGTTTGTAACAGTACTACTAGAAAGAGATGCATAATAAGAATCAAAATCATTGAAAACTTCTATTCCTGCTGTAATATTTATACCCGTAGCATTTCCTATATCAGACTTTGATTCAATCAAACCAGTTGGACTATTATTGATTTCAGAATAGGCTTCAAGGCCGTTTACATCTATCCCTACTGATTCTCCTCCTTCAGGTTCTACTGCATAACTTCCATCAGCAAATAAATCTATTTCAGAATTAATTATACCAGTATTATTTATCTCAGAACCATTCATTTTTGTATCAAACTTAATTCCAAATACACTTCTATCATAGTTCTCACCTTCACGGAGAACTAAATCTTTTACTGTTATACTTCCATAATTGTTTAGGTAAGAGTAATTGAAATCACCCATAAGCCTTATACCCATTATGTTTGAAGAATTATCCCCAGAATAAACGTTTATTATACCTGAGTTTTCTACTGTGGCAAACTCTCCAGATGTAGGAATTTCTGCTTCATCACCTACTAATTCAATACCTTTTAAATAAGGTGAATTACCAAAAGTACTACCAGCTGTATTGGTTATATCATCACCAATATTTCCAATGTTTAAAAAAACTCCTTCGTTAATCTTAATAGTTTTTGTTAGTGTATTATATATATAAAAAACCGTTTCTCCATCTGGGCCAGATGTTGTGTCTTCATCCACTATATAAGTATCACTTATATCATCAGCATTTAAATTTATTTCACTTGCAGAATATAAAGGTAAAGAAGCACTAATCAACATAGCACTTACCACAAGTGATATCTTACCACCTTTTAGGATTCTAAATCTTGATTTGTGATCAAATTTATTTTTAAACATATGTATTCCTTTGTGTAGAATTTTTTATAATTATATTTTTAGTAAGTCGACGTAAAGTCGTTCTGTGAGAATTTTGTGAAGATATTTTTAAATTTTTTGTATATTTATTTTCATACGACTTTCAAACGACTTTAGTCTTGTATAATTTTTTAAAACAATATGAGAAAACAGATGAACAAAAAAAATAATAAAATACTTTGGGTAAGTCCTGCAAATCTTTTAGATACCACAAGTGGCTTTGCCTTGAGTGTAAGAGAGATGTTATTTCAACTATCAAAAAACAATTTTGATATAAAAATATTAAGCGCTACTACCTTTGACAACTCAAACGGAATGACTTATTTTCAAGACAATATAGACTATCTAAATTCTAATATTGGAAAAATTATAAATATAAGTGATGAAAATCTTATACATGAGACATATGTAACAAAGAGTATTAAAAGAGATGAAATGCAAGCACAAGAATTGTATAGCTTTTTTGAATACTACTGTAAAGCAATTAAAGAGTTTACTCCTGATATCGTGTTTTTTTATAAAGATGGTATCTTAGAACAATCAATCGCAAGAGAAGCAAAATATTATGGTATTAAGACTGTTGTATATCTTGTAAATCCAAACTATACAGGTACAAGATGGATAAGAGATGTTGATCTAATTATCACTGATTCAGATGCTACTGTTAAAATGTACAAAGAAAGAGAATCATATAACCTAAAAAGTGTAGGAACATTTTTAAATCCAAAAAAATATATTTCAAACAACAAAAATAATAATACTCAAAAAAATATTCTATTTGTAAATCCAAGTTTTGAAAAAGGAGTAATATTTGTGATACAACTAGCTTTATACTTAGAAAAAATTGGTTCAAATATTATGATAGAGGTTGTTAATTCAAGATCAAATTGGAATGAAATTTTAAAGTTAGTTACAAAGTCTTTAGGAAAACAAAGAGAATACCTACCAAATGTTATTGAAACAAAAAATACAAATAACATGAAACAAATATATGAAAGGACAAAAGTTTTATTAGTTCCAAGTTTTTGGTTTGATAGTGGCCCTAGAGTTATAGCTGAAGCACAATTAAATGGAATACCTGTAATTGGAAGTAATTTTGGAGGAGTACCCGAATTGATAGGTAAAGGTGGTTTTATAATAAATTTTTCAAAAAATTTTCATAAACCTCCCTACAATAATATAGTAGATGAAAAGCAACTTCAAAGTATAGTAAACATAATTCATAAAATATATAATGACAGAGAATTTTATACTGAAATACAAAAAAAAGTATATGAAAATGTAAAAGAAAAACATGATATTATGAAAAATACAAAAAAATTAATTAATACTTTGACGACTTTCTAACGACTTTGATTTCATACAATGTAAAAAAAACAAATAGGCTCTATGCATGAACAATTTTTTTAATAATTTAAATATACTTTTAGTGGAAGATGAACTGGACATTAGAGAAGCAATTAAAGATACTTTATCTTTTAGCTTCAAAAATGTTTATACTGCAAGTGATGGTTTAGAAGCATTAAATATTTTAAAAGAAAAAGAAATACATACTATTCTAACAGATTATGAAATGCCAAATATGAATGGCTTGGAATTTATAAAAAATGTCAGGGAAAATGATAAAAAAATTCCAATAGCAGTTATTAGTAATCACAATGAAAAAGAGATATTACATAATTGTATTCCACTATTTTTAAGTGCATATTTGTTTAAACCAATCACTTATAGTAAAATAAAAGATTATTTAAATGACTTATCTTCATATTATTTAGAAAATAATTTATTAATATATAATTTTTCTAAAGATTTTAAGTTTGATATAGTAAACAGAATACTTTATGAAAAAGAAGTTTGTCATCAACTCACAAAATTTGAATCAGATTTTTTAGAATGTTTTGTGAGTTTAGAAGGTCAAGTTGCTACTTTTGAATATATGTTTGATAAACTTCATTTATATAATCCAAATTATTCTTCAATAAAAAATGTTGTTTACAGAATAAAATCAAAATATAACTTTAGTTACATAAAGAGTATTAAAGATGTAGGATATATAATAATAAATGATGAAAAATAAAATAATTACATTAATTTTACTTTTTTGTACATTTTTATATTCAGATAATTTAAAAACTTTAGATATTTCTAAAAGTTTTAATAATTCTGATATAAAAAGTTTCTTGTACTGCTTAGAAGATAAAGAAAATAATCTAACTGCTGAAAAAGTAAAAGAATTAGAAATTTTAAAACCACAAAATAAAACTAGTTTAGGATATAAAAACAATACATATTGGTGTAAATTAAATCTAACAAATAATTCAAGTGAATCTATTTCAAAAATATTTCTAAATCCTAGACCAGGTATGGATTTTATAGATGTTCATATTTATAAAGAAAATAAAATCTTAAAGTACAACTTAGGTGATTTAGTTAGTCCAAAAAATAGAACATTTCAAAGTAATTACAGTAATTTTGAACTGACTCTAAGTCCATATCAAAGTGCAACCATAATAACAAAATATAAGACAGTAGGTGTTTTAGAGGTTGCATGGCATATATATGATTTTAAAACTTTTTTAGAAAATGAAAGTTTAAATAATATCTTTACATATTTATTTTTAGGATTTATTCTTGCGATGGCTATATATAAAATATTTATCTATTCACACATTAAAGACAAAGAATACCTAATATATACATTTATGATGCTAAGTGTTTTTATTGCACAATTTTCATTAAGTGGAGGAATGCATTTATATTTGTATGATTATATTGATCCTCTTTTAATAACACTTTGTAATTGGGTTTTTGTACATTTATTTTTGGTGTTACTTTGGGTTTTTACATACTTATTTTTTAATATTGATAAAAAAAATAAATTTCATATCATATTAAAAATAGTAATTGTCTATAATATAATAATTACTATACTTTATACGCTTTCTTATTTTAATCTAGAAATTCTAAAAATAACTCAATATGTAGCAAAAACTGCATTTATTGAATCTATTTTGCTTTTAATTTTTTCATTAGTTATGTTTATTAGAAAAAAAGCTGGTTCTGGATTTTTTTTAATTGGACATCTATTATATGTTCTATGTGTTATAAACTATATAATGGTTTTAAATGGAACATTTGAGTACACGACTTTTAATAAATATAGCCCAAATTTAGGTCTTTTTTTAGTTATTTTATTCATGTCTTTAGCATTAAGTAAAAAAATCAAACGACTAAAAGAACAAAATCAAATTTCAAGAAAGATTATTGAAACAAATAAACAATATACTATTATAGGGACTACTATTTCGTTTATTACACATCAATGGAAACAACCATTGTCAATACTAGGTTCAAAAGCCACTTACTTGATGGCTAAAATTGATCATGCACCTGAATCAAAAATTGAAGAAGTAAAACCTATTGTAAAAGATATAGAAAAAAATATATTATCTATAAATGAAACAATGAATGATATAAAAGAACTTTTCAAAAACGATGATAAAGATATTAATGAAAAGATAAATTTAAAAGAAATTTTCAAAACAATACAAACATCTAAATTAAATCTTCTTGCCAGTTATAACATTGATTTTCAAAATTGTAGTTTAGTTGAACAAAGTATCAATGGAAATAGAAACTTACTAATTCATGCATTATCAAATATTATACAAAATAGTATTGAAGAATTAAAAAAT
>Ga0102948_1001049_pt1 | contig 11044 bp, 10 predicted proteins | sample SalPonA_A_H2O_MG_FD_78211 | JGI IMG/M metagenome (GOLD analysis project Ga0102948, IMG submission 78211) | Water microbial communities from South San Francisco under conditions of wetland restoration - Salt Pond MetaG R2A_A_H2O_MG | ecosystem: Environmental > Aquatic > Non-marine Saline and... | reverse complement strand
ATGCCACTTGCCTTTGGTAATATCTACACGGAACTTGCACAAGCCATTGGCATGGACCGACAGGGTGAAACGCCTGACCTTGGACTGATTCCGATGGTTGAAGCCGGCGCTGATTCGATCAAAGCGATCGCAGCGGTTGCTCGCTCAGGCAAAAATCGCGGAAGTTGGGAATCGCTCTAAACCGGGGCGATCGGTAACAGAGTGTCGCGCTCAATAATGCTGCAAGGCAGGAGCGTGACACTCGGTTGATAGGTATCCGCTGCGTCTAATTGGATCTGCAGTCGCTCTACCGTCAACTCAAGCACCTGATTAATAGGCTGGGCGATCGTTGTAAGTCGGATATTCTCCCACCCTGCCATCTGTATATTATTGAAACCAATAATACCGACCTGCTCGGGAACACCAATACCGGCACTCTGCAGAGCACTCAACGCGCCCATGGCTATCATATCGTCACCACAGAGATAGCCCTGAGCTAGCCCATCATCCATCATTTTATGCATCGCCGCATTGGCCGCTTCAAAGGTGTAGGCGCTGGCAAACTGCACTTGAACAGGAACACCCTCCTCCTGCGCAACCGCACAGAATCCCGCGAGGCGATCGCGTGTCGAAGTCGCAGCCTCTGGCCCACCCAAAAATCCGAGCTGTGTTCTATATCCTGCGGCCAGCAAGCGTCGTGCTGCCATTGCACCAGCAGCTTGGTTATCAATACTAACGACGTCATAGTCGCCCTGATTTGTCCGTCCAAAGGCATGCACCACCGGTAACCCAGCATCCGCAAACGCACTACAGAACTCGATCGGCAGCGTCGAGGTGGCAACAACCACCGCATCTACTTGATACTGCATCAGCAGATCTAGGCTACGTTGCGGCTCAACCTCATCCGTTAGATTGATCAACAGGGTTCTCAACCCTTTAGCCTGAAGCAGACGTGTGAAGGTATCGAAGATCTCCAAATAGGCAGGGTTTTTGAAGTTGTTAGCGACCAAACCGACAAGACCTGTCTGACCTGTAGTCAGACTTCGGGCTAAAATATTGGGGCGATAACCCAGTTCGTTTGCGGCTCTCTCAACCCGTATTCGAGTCTGCGCAGAGACGGATGCGCCCGGCGTAAAAGTGCGCGATACGGCACTTCGACTCACTCCGGCTCGCTGTGCAACATCGGCAAGTGTAATTTTTGTTTTTAAGCCTCGAGCCAAAACAACTTCCTTATTAACAGTCTCAGGCGACAGAATTCACTATTTTTGAGCCAGCGTCCAGTAACAACCACAAGCATCAGATGATCCCACTTGAGGTTCCCTTCAAATCACCAGCCATAGAGCTTAGGTGAGCAAATTAGAAGCAGGTGATGACATCTTGGATGACGAGGCGCGCTGTATAGCCCGGTTGCGAATACGGATTAAGCAGAGGTCTGGTTTGGGTTATTTCAAGGGCTCAACGAACACAGCAGGTCCGACTGGGCAACATACCTGCAAGCCTGGGTAAATCTGTTAACCAGAAGCGACTTATACCAGATTGAGTGAGCCTAAATAATTCATTTACGGCATGTTACTGACACGCCTAAAACTCTTCGCTAAATACGGGTAGAATAAGCGCACCTGACCGCAGCTCGGGTTGCGGTATTAGTTTTGCGTACCCCTGAAGGATCCAACATGTCAGCGCTTATTCTTGACGGCAGTGCCGTAGCCAAAAAAACTGAAGCCGAACTCTCAGAGCGTGTCGCTGCGCTCAAAGAGCGCAGTGGCGGTCAGACCCCCGCACTTGCAACTATTCTAGTGGGAGCCGATCCTGCCTCAGCGACATATGTCCGCATGAAAGGCAACGCGTGCAAGCGCATCGGCATGGAATCTATCACTGTAGAGATGCCCCAGGAGACTACCACCGAAGAGCTCCTAGCTAAGATCCGCGAGCTCAATGCAAATCCAAACTGCCACGGCATTCTGTTGCAACACCCCGTACCTGCTCAGATTGACGAGCGTGCCTGCTTCGATGCAATCGATCTTGAGAAAGACGTCGATGGCGTGACTTGCCTGGGTTTTGGACGCATGGCCATGCAGGAGGAGGCCTACGGCTCGGCAACACCGCAGGGGATCATGCGCCTACTGGAAGCCTACAACATCCCGCTCTCAGGTAAAAACGCCGTCGTTGTCGGGCGCAGTCCAATCCTTGGGAAACCGATGGCCATGATGCTTCTGAACAAAGATGCGACCGTCACCATTTGCCACTCTCGCACCCAAGGCCTACCGGAGATTATCAAAGGCGCCGATATTGTTGTCGGTGCCGTGGGGCGCCCCGAGTTTATCAAAGCCGAATGGATCAAAGATGGTGCGGTTGTAGTGGACGCCGGCTACCACCCTGGCGGAGTTGGTGATATCGAGCTAGCACCGCTGCACGATAGGGTGAGTGCGATAACTCCCGTCCCAGGCGGTGTAGGCCCTATGACCATCAATACGCTAATTTATCAGTGTGTTGCGTCTGGCGAGAAGAAAATAGGCTAGCGGCTCTTAACGCCTTTTAGCGCTTTTTAGCGCCTCTTAGCGCCGCTTAGCGCCGCCGCCCTCCTGCACCGGAGGTTGCAAGAAAGGCTACGCGAGTGTCGATACCAGTGCACCACTCTCGCCACAGAAGGTCAGCCCAGAGCTGGCCTTTTTTAATGATCAAGCCTTCTGACCGGCAACTGATGTGCTCGCCTCTGGCTCAAGCGTCCGACTCATTCACCCAGTTCGCCCAATAGCCGGTTTAAGCCTGGGATATTGAGCGGCTTATTAACGACTGCATTTGCTCCAGCCGCCAGGATCAGTTCTGTCTCTTGCCCCAAGGTCGCAGCCGTTAACCCAATAACGCGATGCGTATGACCCCGGGAGCGCATCTGCCTGACCATCTCTATGCCATCCATCTGAGGCATAAAGATATCAGTTAAGACTAGATCCACCTGGCTATTGGCAAGTATATCTAGCCCCTGCTCACCATCTTTAGCAACACGCAGAACAGCGCACTGCTGAGATAAGAGCACGGCTGTCATTTTGAGGATGCTCGGATCATCCTCGACTAACAATACAGAAAGCTTACTAAGTCGGTTGGGTGCCACATCCATCTCAGAATCGCCAGAAGCATCAAGGCTATCATCAACCTCTGGACTCAGTTCGGCACTGAACTCGAGCTCAAACAGCGCGCCCCCTGTCTGACTGGGGCGGTACTCTAATGTACCGTCCATGAGTGTTGCAATTTCGCGGCAGATATAGAGCCCGAGCCCTGTTCCAGAGGCACTGGTTTGCCCGCGCTCATAGGGTTCGAATAACCTTTTCATCTGTGTTTGAGAAATACCGCGACCGTTGTCTTCAACCACCAATCTGATTCGTTTTTGGCCTTCCGTTCGCAACTCACTGGTGGCGCTTAACCAAACCTGCTCAGCACCGGAGTGGATGATCGCATTTTTAACCAGATTAGATATCACCTGTTTCAAAGGACCTGCCATCATGCCTATCGGGCGATTATTAAGGCCCGAGTAATCGGCGTGAAGTTCAACCCCCGATTCTTGTGCAAAGGACTCTAGCATCGCTATCTGGTTGGCTATAAGCTCACTAAGCAGCCCCGTGGTTAAGTCAGCCGAGGCGATCTCATCGGGTCGAGAAACTGTACGCAGCGTATCAAGAACCGTTAGCAACTGATCAACACTTGACTCAAACAGTTTGACGTCGAGAACACCTAAGTTACGACGCTGCTGTTCTAGCTGCAATTTCAAAATCGTGGCGGGGGTGCGAATTTCGTGACCAATAACCGCGTACATGTTTTTCTCGCGTTGACGACGCAGTTCAAGCTCCTGATTTTTCCGTTCAAGCTCCTCTTGCGTCTTAATCAGCTCAGTCACTTCAAGATTAACTAAGTTCACAGCCGATACCTGCCCAGAGACGTCAAATGATGGCCAATATCTCAAATTGAAATTGCGCCCAGCACGATCACCTGTTGTGGGATTAAAGAGTCGCGAAAGAGGCGACCGGGTTTCAACAACTTCGCGGATCGATTGCTTATGCCTGTCAACATACTCATCCGCCATCAATCCTCTTAACTCTTCGAAAGGGAGCGTTGCGCCGACCTCTAAGCCCCAGCGCTCTGCAAAGCGGCGATTGTAGGTCAACGTGTTAGACGCCAGCTCGAGCCTCCAATAGACCATATCGAGCTGATCACAAACATCATCGAACTTCTCGATCTCTAATTGGACAGAGCGATTTTTCTGATCTAGCTCCGCATAGGCTTTGCGCAGCTGTTCTGCCTGCTCATGCTTATGGCGCTCCGCTGCATCAAGCGTTCGTATCTGCATTAACAGATAAAACAGCAGTCCGATCACACCGACTAACGTCAGCCCGGAGCGCCCAAGTATCTCGATTTTCAAGTCAGGCTGCAGCAACATCACGGCGGCCAAGATACCCGTCGAACCAACGGCGTAGCTGATCAAAAAGCCCGGCCTGTTGAGTGAGAAGATACCAGCTAGGGCCACAAAACCAGGCAGAAGGATGCTATAGAGCTCACCATTTACCCATACAAGAACCCACATGAAAAACGACGAAGCGAAGATGCCATTCTCAATCCAAACCAACATTCTCTGATTTTGGGTGCGTAAGGCATACAAGTGAAATAGCAACATAACAAACAGCAGCCCGGGCAGAGTGCCAGCCGGTATCGGGCTTTCAGGTACGGGGAACATTGAAACGAGCAAGAAACCGAAAAGCGAGAGCAGAATAAAGAGATAGTCAACCCAAATGCGTAACCGGGCCAATACAGGTGAGCTCTGGTTATTATTGTTGTTGATCATAGTTGCCCTAAAAGGTGCTTAGATACTCCTACGACAATAATTGATAAGCGCATCTATATCTAGTGACTTAATCTAGTGACTTAATCAGTGACTTAGGGCGCTACTAAGTTAGAACTGCTTCTCTCCATCTCAACGCGCTGACTCAAGAGCGCACCCCAATCCCTAATCAGCTCTTCAATAAGGTCCGGATTTTCGAAACGACGACTGAGCGCCATTCCAAGTGTCTCGAGGAGTCGCATGACTGTCGCCTGACCTTGGTGGTCAAGGCTTCGGAAGTCTGAGCGAAAAAATAGATGGTCAGCGTTCAGAGACATCTGCAAGGTTCGCTTAGAGGCCTGTACATTGAACAGAGACTTTCCACTTAAATGGTCAAAGGATGTCTGTGCAACAAGAGTCTTCAGAATTTCAGAGCGCTCCAACTCACTCAATGCGTACCAGCGAAGATCATCATCACGCCGAGCGAGCGTTGCAAGCTCAAGATAGAGTGTGCGATTGACCCGGGTACGATTCTCATTAAGCGCTTGCGCTAGTTGATCATCCGTTTGCCCAGGCTGAGTGTTAAGCGATTCCAGGATTCTATGCTTCAAGGATTTCAAGGCCTGCACCTCTTGTCGTTGTTATTCTGTGTAATCAGGCCCAACTCAACCTGTATTACCTTACATTCTGTAGCAATACTTTAGTCTGATACTAGTCAATTATGCACTCGAGTCAAGCTTTTGACACAAAAGCTTAGCGATTCGTACATATTTATTTTTGATTATTCATTTTCTATTAACTACATCTTATTAATAAATATTTACTACCCCTCTTTCCTGTAATGCTGCTCCAAGCGGCGCCCAACTCGGGCCTAATTAATCCCATAAAAACAACGGCTTAAAGAGAAACTTCACAAAAGCCTATTGATCCAAACAAAACAGAACATAACTTGTTGTTTTATAAACATATTTTACATCGGATTTTATCACAATTTATTTGTAGATTATCAGTATTAGATATATACTAGTCGTTAATATAATTTGACTAATCAAGGATCTTTTAAGATGCAGGAAAAAGAGATTCGACTACTGTTTAAGGCGGGAGTATTTGAGAGCGCTCAATGCGCACCAATTTCAATGTCTCGGGGCTGGACACTTCGATTTATGACGAGAGATGGGGAGACGATTCAGCTTGAACTGCAACGTTCAAAAAAGGAGCGCGAATTTAAGAGTCTCGATGGCGCAGCCGCAGTAGCAAAGCGCATAGGTTTTGATTGGCTTCAGGTACGCTTGGGCGAATTAGAGTGGCGCGAAAAAGTCGGCTAGATCAGCCAATTGGAGCTAAATAGGCGGTTGGCCGGATGGCTAGATAGTTGCTCGAATCAGCCTCAGTCTGAGGTCTGAGCACGGGTAGGATGTGCAGAGGTAAATCGTTGCTGGCGCCGTCAGGCTTGCCTTAGGATAACGCTGAAACACGGAGCCAGAGAGGAGTTCGGCGTCACAGATCTGACAAACGCCGTTACGACATGCCTGGCGTTGATTAATGCCGAACTGTTGAACTTGCTCAAGTAGCGTCATATCGGGGTCAAGGCGATAACAGCCCTCAACCCCTTCAATGCTGAGGCTAAAATGCTCAGTCATCGATACCTAGATCTTTCCAGATCTCATCAACACGACGCTTGGTCGACTCATCCATAGTAATCGGCTCGCCCCACTCACGAGTGGTCTCTCCCTCCCACTTATTGGTCGCATCCATACCCATCTTCGAACCCAGCCCTGAGACTGGCGATGCGAAATCAAGGTAATCGATAGGTGTGTTCTCTATCATTGTCGTATCTCGAGACGGATCCATACGTGTCGTAATCGCCCAAATCACATCGTTCCAATCACGCACGTTGATATCGTCATCGCAGACAATTACAAATTTGGTGTACATAAACTGGCGTAAGAAGGACCAAACACCCAACATGACACGTTTAGCATGCCCAGGGTAGGCCTTCTTCATGCTAACTACAGCCATGCGGTAAGAGCAGCCTTCGGGCGGCAGGTAGAAATCCACGATCTCGGGAAATTGCTTCTGCAAGATCGGTACAAATACTTCGTTAAGAGCAACACCAAGAATAGCCGGCTCATCGGGTGGACGACCGGTATAGGTGCTGTGATAGATCGGATCCTTACGCATGGTGATGCGCTCGACAGTGAAAACGGGAAATTGATCGACCTCGTTGTAGTACCCCGTGTGGTCACCAAACGGACCCTCATCCGCCATCTCATCTGGATATAGGAACCCCTCCAGCACTATTTCAGCGCTCGCTGGAACCTGCAAGTCGCTTCCAATGCAACGGGTAACCTCCGTTTTACCGCCACGAAGAAGTCCTGCAAATGCGTACTCAGAGAGCGTATCCGGCACCGGTGTCACCGCTCCGAGGATAGTCGCAGGATCTGCGCCAAGCGCCACCGCCACTGGAAAGGGCTCACCCGGACGCTCCTTTTTCCACTCGCGAAAATCCAGCGCTCCGCCGCGATGTGCCAACCAACGCATGATCAGCTTGTTCTTAGCGATCAACTGCTGACGATAGATTCCAAGATTCTGTCGACTCTTATTAGGGCCTCGCGTTATTACCAATGGCCAAGTCACCAATGGACCCGCATCGCCGGGCCAGCAGGTCTGAATCGGAATACGATTTAGGTCAACCTGGTCGCCTTCAAGAATGACCTCCTGGCACGGTGCGTTACGAATCTCCTTGGGACCCATATTCAACACCTGCTTGAAAATGGGCAGCTTATCCCATGCATCCTTGAAGCCCTTGGGTGGCTCAGGCTCTTTCAACTGAGCCAACACGCGTCCCACTTCGCGTAACTCCGAAACTGACTCTTCGCCCATGCCCAAAGCAACACGCTCAGGTGTTCCAAACAGGTTACCCAACACCGGCATGTCGTAGCCGATTGGATTCTCGAACAGCAACGCAGGACCACCGCGACGCAGGGTGCGATCACAGATTTCAGTCATTTCCAAGTTGGGATCAACCGGGTGCTTGATACGTTTGAGCTCGCCACGCGCTTCAAGCTGGTTAATAAAATCTCGCAGATCTCTGTACTTAGGTGAGGCCATTTTCGCTCCTAAACAGTGCCGGCGGCAGAATAACAAAAGGGCGAGTTGTTACGCTCGCCCTTTCCAGATGGATTGGGGCGGACCCCAAAACGCTTCGTGTCGTCTACTTGCGTTTCATCGATAAGAAGAACTCTTCATTCGTTTTGAAGTCCTTCAGCTTGTCGATAACGAATTCAGTTGCAGCGGCATCTTCCATTGAATCGAGCAGCTTACGCAGAATCCACATACGCTGCAGCTCCTCTTCCGTCGTCAGAAGATCCTCGCGACGTGTACCCGAACGACGGATATTGATTGCTGGGAAGACGCGCTTCTCAGCCACTCGACGATCCAGATGCACCTCCGAGTTACCCGTTCCTTTGAACTCCTCGAAGATAACTTCATCCATCTTAGAGCCTGTATCTACCAGCGCAGTTGCGATGATCGTCAGGCTACCACCCTCTTCGATGTTACGCGCGGCACCAAAGAAACGTTTAGGGCGCTCAAGCGCATGTGCATCAACACCACCCGTCAACACCTTGCCAGAGGAAGGTATTACGGTGTTGTAGGCGCGCGCCAATCGAGTAATTGAGTCGAGCAGAATGACGACATCTTTTTTGTGCTCAGTTAGACGTTTTGCCTTCTCGAGCACCATTTCAGCAACTTGAACGTGACGTGAAGGTGGCTCATCAAAGGTTGAGGCAACGACCTCGCCGCGCACGGTACGCTGCATGTCAGTCACCTCTTCAGGGCGTTCATCTATTAGTAGAACGATGAGGTAAACATCCGGATTATTGCGTGTGATGCTGTTGGCAATATTCTGCAGCATCAAGGTTTTACCCGCTTTCGGTGGCGAGACAATCAACGCACGCTGACCTTTACCCATCGGGCTAACAAGGTCAAGAACACGAGCGGTTATATCCTCAGTCGAGCCATTACCAATCTCCATTCGCATACGATTCTGTGCGAACAGTGGTGTCAGGTTCTCAAATAGGATTTTATTCTTAGCGTTCTCAGGTTGATCGTAATTGATCTCTGAAACTTTCAGCAGTGCAAAATAGCGTTCGCTATCCTTCGGAGGACGGATCTTGCCGGAGATCGTGTCACCGGTACGCAGGTTAAAACGGCGGATTTGGCTCGGCGATACATAGATATCGTCAGGTCCCGCTAGGTAAGAGGAGTCTGCAGATCGCAAGAAGCCGAAGCCATCCTGCAATATTTCCAGTACACCATCGCCGTAAATATCTTCGCCACTACGTGCATGTTTTTTCAGAATGGCAAAAATCACATCCTGTTTACGTGAGCGGGCGAGGTTTTCAAGTCCCATCTCTGCAGCAATAGCGAGCAGGTCGGGCATAGATTTAAGTTTGAGTTCGGTAAGATTCATCGTCGTTTATATGAAGGGCTAGTTGCAGCCGGGAGGCTGAGTTGCCGGAAGGTTTAAATTAAGAAGAAGGAGTTCGAAAAGTATTTCTTGAAGACGCACTAAATATATACAGTGCCTGGCGAGCTGTAAAGCAAACTGATCAAAAAAAGAGCAGAGCCTAGGACTCTGCCCTTTTCACGCACTACTGTTAGAGATTCGCGTCGACAAATGCTGCCAGCTGAGATTTTGACAGAGCACCAACTTTGGTCGCTTCGACATTACCGCCTTTGAACAACATCAGAGTAGGGATTCCTCGGATGCCGAACTTAGGTGGAGTCTCGTTATTCTCGTCGATATTCAGCTTACAAACCTTGATGCGCCCATCGTACTCTTTAGCGATCTCTTCAAGAACTGGGGCAATCATCTTACAAGGGCCACACCACTCCGCCCAGTAATCAACTAACACAGGTACGTCAGCCTTGAGTACGTCCTCATCAAAGCTTGCATCACTTACATTAACGATGTTTTCACTCATTCGTGATTATCTCCAAAACGTTCGCACGCTATTAAAATCGTAACAGTCACCAAAAATGCCTAACTACTCAGCTAGCTTTTTGTTGCACCATCTATTGCGTTAAGTACCAGCTGGATAATAGCATCTGATCGTTACCAAGGGGAGTCACCCTGTTTCCAGCGTTCAAACCTGTCCGCCTGTACTGAGATTCTATAAATGCGCATGAGCCTCGCCCAACACAGTCATAAAGTTGTGCATGACTGGTTTCACATCACCTTGACTCTTTTCAAGGTGTTAATCCCTGCACTCGTTGTGGTACGCCTATTGGAACAGGCTGGATTTGGTGACTTAATCGCCAAACTCTTAGCCCCATTGATGCACCTGATTGACCTGCCGCCTTTGGCTGGATTGATTTGGGCCACAGCGATGTTAACCAACATCTACGCGGGTTTGGTCATTATGATCACCTACGCATCGGATTGGACGCTGGCCCAAGTGACCTGCATGGGGATGCTACTACTCGGCGCCCATAATCTACTCGTAGAGGTTAGTATTGCGCGCAAGGCCGGATGCCGCATCCTACCTCAAACATTAATGCGCATTTTGAGCGCATTTTCCCTCGCCGGCTTGCTCAGCTGGTACTACAGCGATGATCCGTTGATGCAGCAATCCCACGCCTTTATCTGGCAGCCAGAAGTACGGGGCGCAGATTGGTTAACCTGGCTGGAGACGCAGCTCGCAAGTCTTTTCTGGACTGCCGTCGTTATCTTTGTGCTGGTCAGTGTACTTCAGATACTCAAGGCAACGGGCATCGAGCGCCTTCTGGAGAGGGCACTGAAACCCTTACTTAAACTGATCGGAATTTCTCAAAAAGCGCTCTCTATGACGCTAATCGGAATGACGCTTGGACTGGCTTTCGGCGGTGGCCTGCTGATTAGAGAGGCTGAGCGAGGTGAGCTCACCCCTCGTGAAGTATTGGCGGCCATCAGTCTTTTGGGGCTGTGTCACAGCCTGATCGAGGATACGCTTTTAATAGCGCTCACCGGCGCCTCGCTCTGGGCCGTTATCGCTTACAGGTTGATGTGGGGGTTGCTGCTAATCGCCCTTATCACACGACTGATCCCACTCATACCCGATCGAACACTCGATCGATGGTTCGCCACCTCTGTTGCAAAGCGAGAGGCCAGCTAACCGCAGTAGAAGTGCGGTTGGGCAGGCCAGAAGGACCTGCCCGCAGACACTAGAGTTGAGGTCCGGCTGCAACGAAAGCCTGATCCACGCCCGTGAATTT
>Ga0102948_1001048_pt1 | contig 11046 bp, 10 predicted proteins | sample SalPonA_A_H2O_MG_FD_78211 | JGI IMG/M metagenome (GOLD analysis project Ga0102948, IMG submission 78211) | Water microbial communities from South San Francisco under conditions of wetland restoration - Salt Pond MetaG R2A_A_H2O_MG | ecosystem: Environmental > Aquatic > Non-marine Saline and... | reverse complement strand
TACGCAACTCATGCCTGCACTCTGAGGGATCAGAGGTGATATTGACGTCCCGTCTAGTCGAGCAGGAGGGGAAACTCACTGGCCAATGGTTAGTCTGTGATAATGGTAAGGGTATCAATTCAGGAGACGTAGAGCGTATTTTTGAAGCAGGTGAGCGCGCCACTTCGACTAGCCTCGGATCGGGTCTCGGACTCTACATAACACGCACCTGGATAGGTGAGATTGGCGGAGAGGTTCGATATGAACCCGATCATCATGCAGGCAGTTGTTTCAGATTGAACGTCCCACTGACTCTGGCAGATGCCGCCAGCGAGGCATCTCCACTATCGAATCAGCAGGATCCTTCATACTCTCTGAAGCATTTTAAGGTTCTAATGGTAGAGGATGAGGCAATGCTGAGACTCCTGGGGACCAAACTCCTCTCGAACCTAGTTTCATCCGTTGAGGTAGCCTCAAATGGTGAGGAGGGACTAGAGAAGTTCAACTCCAGCTATGACCTTATTGTTGCCGACTACTTTATGCCACTCATGGATGGAGCAGAGATGATTACCGCGATGCGTGAACAGGGCTATACAGGGATAATTATCGGGGTAACAGCGGCTACAATTGGAGACCAGATGCAGGATATGTACAGAGCAGGCGCTGACGCCGTCATAGATAAGCCTCTTAATATCGAAAAATTCAAAACTGCTGTAAATAAAATTATGACCGAGAGATCCAGCCTTCATCACAGCAAATAGTCCGCTGAATCTACAAATTGCACCGATCGATTGGTCGGGTACCTTTAACTGACCTATGCTGATACTAAGAGACAGGGGAAGCTCAGTTCCTGCAGTGAATCGAATCGTTGAATAGAAATTCTTAGGAGAGTTGGACCGTGAGCCACTGCCTCCGACAAAACAGACAGGGTCGATGGGTAATCTATTGCGTTGATGACCCAACACATCCCGTGTTCACCTACGAGAAAGATATGGTCGTAGCCGCTGCGGCTGTCACCAGCTTTCTGAATGGCGGCACAAACATAACTCAAGAGAAGCTTTCATCTCTCTTACGCATGGCCGTCTGGTACCAGGAGTAGTCACACATCGGGTGACGACCGACCTAATCCGTCACTAACAGCCAGTATCTTCCCCCGTCGCCACCAAACTGCAAAGCGCAAATCCTTTCCAAAGACCCAGTTAATGGGTTTTTAACCCAAACAGGTCGGGCGCTTGGTTAGCCTGTCAGGAGACATCAGTGTCGCCAGAAATACAACCAGTGGCCTCATCCAGGCTGACTCAGCACCCGTGCAACCACCAGATTGGCAAGCAACCATCGCCAGCGTTTGGGTACAAATGGATGTCCTGAGGCCTCACACTGACGGCGCACCACTGAACTCTCATCGCTACTGGTGAAGTAAATTGGCACACCGGTGCAACCAAAACTGCGAAGAAGTTTCGCTACTTCCGGTCCAAACCATCCATCTTTGAGATAGTAGTCAATCACCAGGCAGCTAACAGAATTATGTAGCAGAATCTTATCCAACTGACTCCAGTGCAGGATATGTTCAGCCCTAACACCCCGTTGGCTAATTGACTCAGCCAGTACCATGCCTTGTACGGAATCATCGTCGATCACAACAACCATGTGACCCCCTATTCTCTATAGTTTTTCATCTATGCTCTTTAAGTGCCTGCAAAAAAGCTGCCAATTTAAACTAGAGAGAACAGAGCCCCCGGCAGTAGTGCCAGGGAGGGTCGAGACAATGAGTAACCGGCCAAATCGGGGGGCTGTGGCTAGGGGCGGTCATCCTCAATGTAGTAGCGAACGTTATCTTCAAACGACTCGTCAGCACTTAGTCCAAGTTGAAGTGCTTTCGTAGGCCGTATATCAAAGCGCCAGCCCTTGACGATAGCCTGAACCTCAGGCTGAGCTTCCCACTTGATCAATTTTGCTGGCTCAGGTCCAGCTACTGCGGTTAACGCATCAATCATCTGCCCAATTGTCCACATATGTCCGGGCATCATCATGCAACGATTCTGTCCCAGATCTTCAGCTTTCAGCTCTGCGCCTTTAATCAGGTTCTCGATACACTTGCGTGGCGATAGATAGTAGTGCGCAAAGTCGGCATCCACTGGACAGATCGCCTCCTGACCGTTGAGAGGCTCTCGCATAATCGATGACATAAAGCTTGATGCAGCGCGGTTCGGTTTGCCCGGCCGTACAGAGATCGTCGGCAAGCGAAAACCCACACCATCAATATAGCCTTTACGGCTATAGTCGTTAATCAGCAGCTCACCCACCGCCTTCTGAGCCCCATAGGAAGTCTGGGGATTGAGAAAGCTGTGATCAACAATTGGGTCTGGCACCTCGCCACCGTAGACCGCAATCGATGAGGTGAATACCACACGGGGTTTACTGCCCAACTCACGCGCACGCTCGAGCACGTTTAGCGTACCCATCATATTGATGTTCCACCCGGCATCAAAGTCCTCCTCGGCATGAGCAGAGACGATAGCCGCCAACAGGTAGACTACATCCACATCCGCCGTCAGCGCCTCTGCCACAGACGCCTTGGCGGTAATGTCACAGATGCCTGTATCTACTCTAATACCCCCGCCTTCAATTGGTCCCGGCTCCACCACATCAACCAGACTGATGCTCTTGAGCGCCCTACCATTCAACTCTCCGCGTGCAACCAAAGCGCGTGCAAGCTTCTGCCCAATGAACCCGCCACCACCAATAATCAGAACATTCATACTTACTATTTCCCCAGAATTATCGCTTCATTAAAGCAGTTGGCGTTTTGCCAAATTGCGAATCAGTGCAGACGTGCCGAAGGTCCATTCAGGACACTCGGTGGAGTAGCGCACCCGATTGCACAACTCACCCAGGTTGGGCTCCGTGATTTTTACGATATCGTCAGTATGATGGGTGAAACCCTGCCCCTCGGCATCTCGATCTTTAACCGGGGCAAACATCGTGCCCAAGAAAAGGAGAAAACCATCAGGATACTGATGGTGACGGCCGATCGTCTGCACAACAATACTTGCCGGATCTCGACTGATTTTGGTCATGGACGAAAAGCCATCAAGCTCGAAACCATCCACGCCTTCAACACGCATCGACAAGTCCGCTTTACGAATAGAGTCGAGGGTAAATTCGGCATCAAACAGGCGGATAAAGGGGCCGATGGCACAGGATGCATTATTATCTTTTGCTTTTCCCAACAATAACGCAGACCGTCCCTCGACATCACGCAGGTTTACGTCGTTTCCGAGGGTAGCACCGACAATCTCTGCGCGAGAGTTCATCGCGAGAACGATCTCTGGCTCGGGATTATTCCAGGTCGAGATTGGATGTATGCCGACATCAGCGCCGAAACCGACTGCAGACATCGGCTGGCATTTGGTAAATACTTCCGCGTCGGGTCCGATACCCACCTCCAGATACTGCGACCAAAGCCCCTCCTGCTGCAACACAGATTTGACCTGCATCGCTTGCTCAGATCCGGGCTTGATACCTGACAGACTGTCACCGATCACTGACTTAACCCGGGCTCGAATCGCTTCGGCACGATCCGCATCCCCTGCCGCCTGCTCTTCAATCACGCGCTCAACCATACTCTCTGCAAAGGTTACGCCTGAGGCCTTGATCGCCTGCAGATCGGCCGGCGCCAGGAGGTGAATCAGCTGTTCACGATCGTCTCGAAGAGAGTTTTCGCTCAACTGCGATAAGGAGCAGAGCTCCGACCCTTTCGCCTGCCGAACAGTCTTGGCCAAATCTTCGCTCTCCAGTAAGGCCTGCATCGTCGGCAATGATTTACTGGTGATATCGATGACCTGCTCACCGTCGACGCGCACAAGGGCCGGACCAACATCGGGAATCCATACACGTCCGACCAGTAGCGCCTGCGGTGTAGGGTTAGAGTAGGGCAGCATCTTTTTTAGGCCTCCGCCGGGATCATCTTGCCCGGATTGAGTATGTTGTTGGGATCGAAACTCTTCTTAATCATGCGCATATACCGCAGCGATGCGCCGTGCTCCGCATCCATAAATTTGAGCTTCCCCAGGCCAATGCCATGCTCGCCAGACACAGTACCGCCCAGTCGCAAGGCGGTCTCTGCAAGTGCAGTGATGAACTGTTCACAGCGCTCCATCTCATCGCTATTCTCAGGATCAACGCTCACACCCGCATGGAAGTTCCCCTCCCCTACGTGACCAACGATCGTTGAGGTAAGCCCTAACCGAGCAGCATCCTCCTTCGCCTGAATAACCGCCTCAGCCAATTTAGAGATCGGTACACAGACATCGGTCGGCCAGAGGTGCCCGGTCTCCCCTAGAGAGGCACTGGCATAGTGAGATTTATGGCGCATCGCCCAAAGCTTGTTGCGATCTTCAGCCAGCGTCGCCGTCGTCCAACCCTCTGCACCGAATTCCTCGGCAATCTCACCAAAGGCATGCATCTGCTCCTGAACACTGCTAAGGGTGCCAATAAATTCAAGGAAGAGGTGAGGCATTTCAGGCAGCTCAGATTTAGAGTAGTGGTTAAAACCTCGCACCATCATCTCGTCCACCAACTCAATGCGCCCAACGGGCAAACCGCACTGAATCGTCATAATGACGCAGTTCACTGCATCCTCTATCGTTGGGAAGCGACAGGTAGCAGCCGTCAGTGCTTCAGGGATGCCGTGCAGTTTGAGCGTCAGCTCGGTAATGATTCCAAGTGTACCCTCAGACCCCACCATCAGATGGGTCAGGTCATAGCCGGTGGCCGATTTCTTTGCCTGATTACCGGTGCGGATAACAGTACCGTCAGCCATAACGACCTCCATCGCCAGCACATTGTCGCGCATCGTTCCGTACTTCACTGCGGCAGTGCCCGACGCACGAGTGGCAGCCATTCCGCCCAGACTAGCATCAGCACCCGGGTCTACCGGAAAAAACAGTCCCGTATTGCGTAGTTCGTTATTCAGCGTTTTACGCGTTATACCTGGCTGAACGACAACATTTAGATCCTCTGCATTGACCGCTAGCACTCGACTCATATGCCGCATGTCGAGGCAGATGCCACCCTGAACTGCCAGATGCTGACCTTCGAGTGACGAGGCGGCACCATATGGAACGACGGGACAACGCTCCTCATTACACACCTTGACGATTTGTGACACCTCTTGTGTTGATTCAGGGTAAACCACTGCATCGGGGAGCGCCTTTTGATAATAAGACTCGTTTTCACCGTGTAACTCGCGCTCCGCCACACTGGTAATAACCCGCTCACCTAAAATGAGTTGAAGCTTCTCAATCGCTATTTCAATCGACATGCTTAACTTCCCCAACTCAACACTAGAGGGTTAAGGGGTTGAATCAGCTCCATCAGCATCGATTTAGTATCAGGATGCAGGGGTGCGATTGGGTGGCGGCAGTAGTCTGATTTAATGACACCGCCAGCCACCATGGCCGCCTTGGCTGACTGGAGGCCACACTGACGATTTTCATGATTGATAGCCGGGAGCACACGCGCAAAGCCTGCTGACGCGGCAGCACGATCACCCGCGAGGAAATCGCGCACGATAGGCCCGATAAGGTCTGGAATCAGTGCTGATGTCATGGTACCCGTTGCGCCGGCATCCAGGTCAGCAAGCAGCGTTATCGCCTCCTCTCCGTCGAAAGGACCTTCAATGGCGCGACCACCCTCAGCAATGAGGCTGCGTATTTTTGTCGCGGCTCGCGGACACTCAATCTTAAAGAGTTTGAGCATCTCGATCTCCTGCGCCATCTTCACCAGTAGAGGCACCGGGAGGTCTACACCTGAAAGCGGAGCATCCTGGAGCATGATCGGAATACCCACCTCACCGACAGCCTGAAACTGCTCGAAAGTTTGCTGGGAATTACCTTTTAATAGTGCGCCATGATATGGCGGCATCATCATCACAATGTTGGCGCCGAGCGCTTTAGCGTACTGCGCACGCTCGACCACAATCGACGTAGCAAAATGGCTGATGGTGACGATAACGGGTACACGTCCGGCGACATGCTCTAGACATAAACGAGTGAGTGTCTCTCGTTCAGCATCGGATATTAAAAACTGCTCTGAGAAGTTAGCCAGAATACAGATACCATCAACGCCCTGGTCGATCATCAGATCCAAGACTCGCGTCATACCCAATAGATCGAGAGAACCATCTTCGTTGAAAGGGGTGGGGGCAACAGGCCAGATGCCGGAGTAGACTGGTTGAGACATGGTTTCTCCAAACCAATGCTTGGCCCCGCGCGCATACCTCACGACAGCAGCTAAGATTGGATCTGTATCTAATTATTGTTCTGCCCGGTTCGTCACTGAACGGGGGTGTTCGTAAGCCCCTTAAAATGGTATACCGTTTATAAAAAGTCAAACAAATTCGCGGCCCGCGCCGCGCTTTAGAAGGAAAATAAAATGAGCGCAAAACTCACCATTGGCTTTATTGGCGTTGGTTACATGGGCCACGGCATGGCGAAAAATATCCTTAAGGGTGGCTACCCACTCTGGGTCAAAGGAAACCGTAATCGTCAGCCCATTGAGAGTCTGGTTGGCATGGGTGCACAGGAAGCGAGCAGCATCAAAGAGTTGGCCCAAAACTGCGACATTATCCACCTCTGCCTGTCAAACTCCGAGCAGGTTCAGGCCGCTATTCGCGATGATGGTATTCTGTCCGGTGCGCGCCCTGGCACCATTGTCATCGACACGTCAACCTCTGACCCGACGGTTACCCTAGCCCTGGCGGCTGAACTCGCTGAGGCGGGTATGTACATGGTAGATGCACCTCTCGGCCGTACACCGAAAGAGGCGGAATCAGGCGAACTGGACGCGATGGTCGGCTGTGACGAGGAGATCTTTGCACAGGTGCAACCTGTGATCGACTGCTGGGCAGGAACCATTACACGCATTGGGGAAGTGGGCACAGGACACAAGATGAAATTGCTAATGAACTTCCTCGGTGCTAGCTATGCATCACTCTACTCTGAAGCGATCTCCCTCGGCGCCGCCGTGGGTATCTCACCACAGGCTTTCCGAGAGGTCATTGCTCCGAGTCGTTTGGGATCAGGTTTTTTTAACACCTTTATGCAATATGTCTGTGAACGAGACGAGAACGCTCATAAATTCTCGATCGATAATATGGCCAAGGACATTCGTTACGTGAATGCGATGGCGACCGATGCAGGGGTTATGAATGTAATGGCTTCAGCCGCTCGCCACTACTACACCCATACACAAGCAATCGGCGCAGGTGGTGACTTCGTACCCATGCTCTCGGATCATGTAGGTCGCCTGAACGGCCTGAACATCGACGCAATTGCGCGTGAATCCATGCCCAAAAAATAGGCCAACACGGTGCCTTCGCTGAGGGGTCAAAGGCCCCATTAGCTCAGTAGGTCGCGCGACCACCGGAGAGGTCAAACACTGCACCCGTGGTGAATGAGTTCTCCGGACTCACCATCCACCCGATCATCGAAGCTACCTCGTCCACCTCCAGAAAGCGGTTGCGTGGAATCTTAGACAGCATGTAGCGAATAAACTCCTCTGAGAGCTGATCAAAAATTGGAGTGCGCGCTGCTGCGGGGGTGATGCAGTTACAAGCGATATCAAAGCCGGCAAGCTCCTTACCAATAGACTTTGTCAGGCCGATTACGCCGGCTTTGGAGGCGCTGTAGGGCCCCGCATTCGGATTACCCTCTTTCCCTGCAATCGACGCAATGTTGACGATACGTCCGAAGTTGCGAGCTTTCATGCCAGTGATAACGGCTTTGTTGGTGTGGAAGGTTCCCATTAGGTTGACGTTAACAATACGCTGGAACTCTTCGATATCGTAATCTTCGATACTCGCATTTGACCCGGCAATACCCGCAGAGTTTACCAGGATGTCGACGCCTCCAAGCGCTGCCTCGGTTTCCACCAGTGCAGCGCTAACGCTATCGAAACAGCTAACGTTACACTCAAACGCTCTGACTTCACCCAGCACACCAAGGCTTTGAGCGGCGACCTGAGCTTTGTCAATGTTCAGATCCCAGAGGGCGACACGCGAGCCATTGCTGAGAAGCTTCGCCGCTACCGCAAAACCTATACCCTGAGCCCCCCCAGTTACGACTGCAACACGCCCTCCGACTGCATATCTGTTTTCAGTAATCGACACGGGCATCTCCTCGTTTGGCTTATTCAATGAAGGTCAGTCGACCACTACAGCGCGACCATCCGCAATCATCTCCTCAATGGCAGGCATCTCACAAAAACCCGCCTGTACCTTGGCATCAAGTTCATACTCCAGCGCTTTTATCGTCTCTAACTTCGCGATCACCTCATCAATACGCGCGAAGGGAACGACCGCCACACCATCTCGGTCGGCAACGATAATATCGCCACTCTCAATATAGCGTCCGGCAACCACAGCGCCGAACCCTACCCGGCCCGGCCCATTCGAGTAGGGTGAGTTTGGATTGAGACCAGCGCACCAAGTTGGCAGACCCACTTCGACAATACCGATATAGTCACGCATCTCACCATCGGTAACGAAACCGGCAGCACCTTTATTCCGCAGCATGCCGCAAAAACGATCCCCACCTGCGGCACAATTGGCCTGCCCATGCACAGCGGCGACGATAATATCGCCTGGTTGCATGATATGAATCGCCCCCATCGTCGCCAAAATCTCTGCCGGACCATTCTCAGCAACCAGCGCTACACCCACTGCAACACATTTGATATCCCGGCCACCGCCGATCGGTTTTACACTGGAATTCAGTGCCGCCTGGCCATCCAGGGCGTCGCAGATAAAGCCTGTCGGAATATCTCTGAAGGCCGCAACCTGTTCAGCTGTGGGTCGTGGAAAGTTCTTGCGGATGGTCAGCAATGCAGGTTCTTTAATCATGGGCCCTCTCTGCTATTTTTTATGTCAGCATGTGAAAAACAGCGGATCAATATTTAAGATGCGCCGGTTGCATTTGGTATACCATCTTCACATAATGTTGCCAATAATAATCCAATAAAAACAGCATGGAGTTCATGCATGGCAAATACCAGAGCCAACAAGCGTTTTCGCTCACAGGAGTGGTTCGATAATCCTAACAACCCCGGCATGACGGCACTCTATCTTGAGCGTTACCAGAATCAGGAGTTCACCCGCGAGGAGTTGCAGAGTGAAAAACCGGTTATCGGCATCGCTCAGACCGGAAGCGATATTTCGCCCTGTAACAAAATTCATGTTTTTCTGATGGACCGCATCAAGGCGGGTATTCGCGAAGCTGGCGGCATTCCAATGGAGTTTCCAGTGCATCCAATTCAGGAGACTGGCAAGCGACCAACCGCCGCTTTGGACCGAAATCTTGCCTACCTCGGACTCGTCGAGGTGTTGCAGGGCTACCCACTGGACGCTGTGGTGCTGACAACCGGTTGTGATAAGACCACCCCTGCCATGCTTATGGGCGCTGCGACTGTGGATATTCCAGCAATCGCGCTGAATGGTGGGCCAATGCTAGATGGCTGGTGGAAAGGAAAACGGGCAGGCTCTGGCTCTATTGTATGGGAGAGTCGCCGCCTGCTCTCTGCTGGTGAAATCGACTACGAAGAGTTTATGGAGCGTGTCTGCTCATCGGCTCCGTCGCTCGGCCACTGCAATACAATGGGTACCGCCAGTACGATGAACGCTATGGCCGAAGCTCTGGGAATGACGCTGACCGGTAACTCAGCCATTCCCGCCCCATACCGCGAGCGCATGGGTATGGCGTATCAGACTGGCAGACGTATAGTGGAGATGGCCTACGAAGATCTGAAGCCGTCGGACATTATGACGCGCGCAGCCTTTGAGAACGCCATTATTGTTAACGCAGCAATCGGCGGCTCGACCAATGCTCCGCCGCATCTTCAAGCGATTGCCCGTCATATCGGTGTGGAACTCAACGTAAAAGATTGGGAAAAAATTGGTTTTGATGTGCCGCTCATGGTCAATATGCAGCCCGCCGGCGAGTATCTGGGCGAAAGTTTCTTTCGCGCGGGCGGTGTTCCTGCAGTGATGGCCGAGCTAGTGAAGGCGGGACGTCTGCATACTGACCCAATAACGGCCACTGGCAAGAGCGTGGGCGAGAACCTCGCGGGTCTGCAGAGCCAGGATACAGAGGTCATCACTACCTACAATGAGCCCTTACGTAAAAATGCCGGATTTAAAGTCTTATCCGGCAACCTGTTTGACTCTGCCCTGATGAAAACCAGTGTGATCTCAGCTGATTTCCAAAAACGGTTTCTATCCGAACCGGGTAACGAGGGGGTTTTCGAAGCCAGAGCAATCGTCTTTGAGGGCCCAGAGGATTACCACGAGCGCATCAATGATAAGAGTCTCGAAATTGATGACCACTGTATTCTGTTTATCCGTGGTGTAGGCTGTGTGGGTTACCCCGGCTCCGCCGAGGTGGTCAACATGCAGCCGCCTGATGCGCTGATTAAGCAGGGTATCAATCACCTGCCAACCGTAGGTGATGGGCGGCAGTCGGGCACATCGGAGAGTCCATCAATCCTCAATGCCAGTCCCGAAGCGGTGGTTGGAGGTGGGCTGGCCTATCTGCAGACGGGTGATATCGTGAGGCTGGATCTCAATAAATCTACACTCAACGCACTGGTAGCCGAAGATGAGTGGCAGGCACGTATTAAAGCCTGGAAGAAGCCTGAACTGATTCACATGACTCCCTGGGAAGAGATCTACCGAACTCATGTAGGACAGCTAGCGGAAGGAGGGTGTTTGGAGTTGGCAACCAAGTACCAAAAAACAGGTCGCAATATTTCACGCGATAACCATTGAATAAGAGAAGAAGAACAATGTCCAAATCGATTATCGTTACAGGTGCAGGCTCTGGTATTGGCCGTTCAACGGCTGAGGCGTTTTTGGCAGCAGGCTGGAGAGTCGGCCTTGTAGGACGCCGACAAGAGCAGCTCGAAGAGACCGCTTCATCCCACCCTAACGCACTGATATTGAAGTGTGATATCACCAATGAAACGGAGGTAGATCAGGCCTTTGATCTGGCGCGGGATACCTGGGGTCGAGTC
>Ga0102948_1001044_pt1 | contig 11054 bp, 6 predicted proteins | sample SalPonA_A_H2O_MG_FD_78211 | JGI IMG/M metagenome (GOLD analysis project Ga0102948, IMG submission 78211) | Water microbial communities from South San Francisco under conditions of wetland restoration - Salt Pond MetaG R2A_A_H2O_MG | ecosystem: Environmental > Aquatic > Non-marine Saline and... | reverse complement strand
TAGTAAGGTAAGGGCTAAAACATGATTAAGGTTATGATTAAGTTGTTTAAGGAGTTATTAAGGAGTATTAAGATAAGTAAGGATTATTGGGTAAGGTGTTTAAGGAGTTATTAAGGAGTATTAAGATAAGTAAGGACTACATAAAGTAGCTGTAGTTAAAAAGTATACAGATTAGCACCTAAGTGCCTAACGATTTTCTTACGGTGTTTCTTTAAGGAGTTATTAAGGATTATTAAGGTAAGTAACATTAAAATGATTAAGGATTAATTAAGAATTATTAAGGTATGGAGTAGTCTATACCTAAAAGTAGCTTAGAGAAAACTTAAGCTAATTCTTTGAGATGCTTAGAGATGCTTAGAAATCTTGGAGATGCTTGGAGATAAGCAAGGGGCATGGGGGACACTCGTGGATTACTTTGTGATGATACCCATTCATATTTTTTAGATATTTTTTGAGACTAGCCTAGAGTAAACTAGACCATTTCTCTTTGTTTCTTTCTGTTCATAGAAGGAGGTGGTAGGAGGTAGTATACCTAAGGGATTGCATATAGCTTTTCTGTGATGCCTATAGCTAACACAGACTTGATGCTCTGTGAACCTATAGTGAACACAGACTATGTATATGTATATCCCCCTCTCCCCTTCTAGTGTGTCCCCTCTGTTAAAGTACACCTACCTACAGCTACCATCAATACGAGGCTAGAGACCTACTGAATAAGACCTAATTTAACCACTGAAAGCCTTAAGTCTACTAAGAGACCTACTACTACCAACACCCCTTTTATTATTCATTTTCTTAAAGATGTCAGCTCTACGTTTCAGTTCATTTTCCACTTGTTTACGATGGTATCTAGTTAATGCTACATCACTATCTTGTCTAAGGATGTTACGTTCATTCCAATACTGTACACCAATAGCTATAGCATCAAGCCTATCATCATGAATAAGACTACCACGTTCTCTATTAATATGTGTTAGTTGAAATAACATACTGTAGTAGATGTTCTGTGACTCACTAAGTCCATTAGAGATATCATTCTTCAAGGCAGTATAGTCTATTACCAACCTATGTTGATTAAGTAAAGGTTCAAGTGTATCAATAATCCTTACTTCTTTCTGTAGGTGGTTTCTTACTTCTTCCATAGCACAAGGATAAATAGCATTAAGTACTGGTTGTAGTAAGTTATTAAACATACCATCACCAAAGTTACTCTCAATAACTATCTTATCCACCTTATAATCTCTAGCTATCTCAGCTAATTTAACTAAATTCTCTTGACCATAACCACCAAACATACCACCAAATGTAGGAATGTAAAGTTTACCTAGTAGATGATTAACAACAGCATAACCCATTTCATCTTTACCTCTACCTGATGGGTCAATTACTAATATTCTACCTTCATAGTTACCATAATCACCACCACTTCTACCGAATTGTAGTCTATCGCCAGTAAACCCTAAGTTAGATAAATCAGTAGTGTCTTTATCTTGACTAGACCATAGTATATCAGTAGGTGCTTGGTCAGCTGTTAAGTCTGCTACGATTAAATCATTAGTCTTTAATGGATATTTCTCAGCATCAGACAGTGTAGTATCTAGCATAAACTGTAATTTAAAACCACTTCTACCATAAGATAACTCTCTTTGGTGTAGGTCTTCGTCTGTAAACCTACTATCTGTTGATTTACCAATAAGTCCACTGTCCTTAGACATGTCTTCAACTAAATAAGGAGCTAAACAACCTTGGTAATTATCAATATTATCTGGGTATCTAGCAGGATAAATCCTAGTAACGTACCCTTTATCTCTCATTCTATTATAAATAGACTCTGAAGACTGTGGTGTACCAAGTACAAGTATCTGTGCATTGTCTGAAGTTTGTAAGATAGCTTCATATTCTGCTACTTGTTGTAGTAAGTCTTGTCTTCTTTTCTCAGTAGCTGAGTTTTGTTGTCCTTCAACATCATCTGATATTAATAAACTAGCTCTATTACCTTGTAACTGAGAAGTAATACCTAATGCTTTAACAGAAGGCTGTACAGATACATCACAACCATTAACGTCAAATGCCACAACTGATGACCTTTGGTCTGGTCTAGGTGATAAGTGTACCAGTATAGGCATCGTATCAATTAGCTTACGAATAAAGATAGCAATATTGTCTGAGTGTGCTCCAGACTGTGATACTATCAGTACTTTTTCATTAGGGTCTCTTAGGAGTCTCCAGCATACAAACGCACCAGTAATCCAAGTCTTACCAATACCCCTTAAAGCTTCAAGCTGACTTCTTTTATGTCTCTCTTGAAGATACTCAGCAATCTTATATTGCATCCTAGTAGGCTTTGGTAGCCTTAAATGTTCCCATGTAAACTTTAAGAATACTCTAAAGTCTTTTATGGCTAGTTCTATTTCTGTTTCTGTCATATTGTCTCCTTTTAATATATGCTCATAAACGCACAATAAAGCCCCTAGAAGCTCTAAACTCCTTTTAGGGGTATAATCTATTACCTAAAGGTGTTCGTTGCTTGTAGAGGCTCTCAGTGAGTTTAATCTAACTCTAACATTTCTTCAATAGAGAAGCTATCTGTTTCTTTAGCTTCTTTTGCTATCTGTTTAATTGAGTCTGTCAACGACATCATTGACTCTGACTCTATAACATCAGCTGTAATATCATTATCTTTTAAGAATTTAATAGCATGTGCCAATACCTTAGGGTCATCTAAGTTATTAGACAGCTGTTCTGCTACTAATCCATGTAAGTTATTAAGCTGTGATACATTTGCTTTTTCTTTGTATGTTTTATCTAACATGTTAATCTCCTATTTGTTCAAATAAAGGTTTATCAAAAGATAAAGGTGTTGTTGTTTGTAGTTTACCTTCTTCTTTTAGTTCTTTTTCTAGTGATTTAATACCTACGTTTAGAATAGGGAAAGCATTAATAATAGGTGTTATTTTTAGTCCATTACTTAAGTCTGTCCCACTAACACCATCAGCTAATCCCATACCAGTTTTTAGTATTTTATTACCAGTAGAATAACCTGCTCCTAAGAACATAGATGCTAAATCAGTTCTAGGTGCGAAAGCACTACCTAAAGGTGCATTACCAGTTAACATTAGACCAGTATCAATAAAGTTTGGTACAATACCAGCCATAGGTGTTCTAGTAACTGCTTTAACTAGAAGTTTTGTATCGTCTTCATAGTCTTCATTAACACCTGATTGTACTAATGCCATATCTTCTAGTTTTAATATAGAATACATAGTACCTACTGCTGTAATAATACCAACTACTGTCCTAGCTGAAGCTTCATCACCTAAGTTAAGAAGTAATCTTTCATATAAGGCTGTAGGCATTTGTGTAAACTGTAAGCCCATAGCTGCTAGAGGGTTATTAACATCTGATTGCCATCTGTGTACTCTAGTACCATCAGCTCTCATTACAGTATCTCTAGTTGCTCTACCTATATATCTTACAAACTTCTTAGCTAAATCTTGGTCTTTCCATTCCTCAAAATTCCAGTCTGTTATTTGACCATCTTCACTTTTGATAATATTTTGTCTATTAATATTAGTTATATCGTCTGATGATAAACCATATCTAGCCATTCTACTAGCTTCTTGTTTTGTCATATTAGTTGGTCTACTCATTATAGTCTGTAGTTCACTTAAAGCACCACCACCAGCTACAAAATCACTAACATCGTTTACGTAGTTAAAACCTGAAAACTTCCTAGAGTAATGAGACATCTTATCTAAAAACATTTCTGTCTTACCAGTAGTAGGTGTAACTTCCATGTTATCATATCTGTCGTATTTTAATCCTCTTTGCATTTGAATAGCTAAACCAGCTTGTCTCATAACTTTAACTAAGGGAGAAGAAGGGTCTGAATTCTTAATCTGGTTCTGCACTCCTTTAATAGAAGGAACAAAGTTATCTATAACTGGTTTTAATCCATATCTTAAAATAGCAACAGTAGGCTCTACAATAGCATACTTAACAAACCCTGCACTATATAAAGCACTTGAACCTTTTCTTAACATTCTTGATACTTTATTAATAGCTTTGTCTGGGTCTTTATTATATTTTCTACTACCTAGTACTGTTTCAAAGATAGCCCTAGCATTCTCTACGTCTTTTTTAATAGCTCTTTCAGAAGCACCATTAGCTCTACCAGCTTCTACTATCTCTTTTAATTTCTCATCAATAACAGTAGTCATTCTACCTAAGTTATCTGTGTCCATTCCATATACTTTTTTCATGGCTATTTTACCACCAATTCTATCAGCATACTCAGTACCAATAACATTAATATCATTTACAAAATATTCAGGATATAAAGACCTATTCATTCTAAGTTTTCTTCTTTTAGTAGCTGATGTCGATTGAGCACCTCTGCCACCGTCTAGATATCTATTAACAAAATCTCTATCTAAGGCATTTTCTACCATCTTCTTAGCTATCTGTTCAATTTCTTCTTCTGTTAACTCACCATTTCTAATTAAGGCTTTGTTTAACTCATCGTCCATAAGCATTTCTTTAAATCTCTGTTCAGCTAATGGAACATTTGACATAATCTCATCAGGATTATACTTAACATGTCCATAACCTCTTGAGTCTTTACCAGCAATACCCTTTAGTTCATATTTAGTAGCATCTTCACCGAATTTACTATAGAAATCTTGTATATAACTAAGATGTGCTGGAGCAACAAAGATACCATCATCAAATCCTTTGCTTCTTTTGTGAGCAGTAACTACATCATATAAATCTTCAGGAAATAAGTCATCTGCTAGCTTCTGGTTTCTTATTTCATCAGCTTGCTTAATCGTCTTCTCTAATCTTCTATTTATATTCTTAATAGATGTTTCTGTATTTGTTCTAGCTTTTTTATCGAATAATACTAAATCGTCTTGTGTAGGTTCAATGCTTCTAGTTTTTACTTCTTCTAGTTTATTTCTACTAGTAATGAAATTTTCTTCTGCTTTAACTAGTTTAGTATCTAAAGATGAAATTTTCTTCTCTAGTTGTTTAACTCTAGTATTATCTTTTTTAACTACAGCATACGGACTTCTTTTAGCTATTAAAGCATCTAATTCACTTTGTAGTGTTTGTCTTTCTTGTTGTAGAGTTGTTAGTTTACTTTCAGCTGTTTTAACTTTAGGAGTAAGTTCATTAAGTTCCTTACTTCTTTGTTTAATATTAGCTTCTCTTTTCCCTACAGATAAATCTTTTACAATAGACTGTACTTGTGTCTCTATTACACCTTTTTCTCTTTCTGCTAAAGCTGTTGCTTGTTCTACTAAAGAGTCTGCTTGTTTTGTATATTTAGCTTGTACTCTTTCAAAAGGTAGTTCCTCAACACCAGTAGCTTCTTTATAAGTAGCATACAAGTCTTCTTTAGACATATTACCAACATCTCGTCTAATTGTCTGTTCAACACTATTAGTAAAGTCATTCCACGACTTACCGTCTTCATAAGACTGTTCTTTCATATCAAGACCAGATTGTTTAGAGTTTTCAAATGCTCCATAATGTAAGTTAGTTACTTCTCTTTCAATTACAGTCTGTGTATAGTCCATAGCTGTATCGTCACTAGCTGTTACAAAGTTACCGTTAGCATCTTTAGAAGCATTAACTCTAGTAGTTGCTAAGTTACCAATCTCTCTCGCTAGGTCACTAGTACCTTGTGTTACCAATTGGTCAGCACTAGATATAGAAAAGAAACCTCTTAAACTCCCAGTTCCTGGTATGTTGTTAATTAAGGTATTAGTTGTCGAGGCAATTGATTGTCTACCAGTACCACTAGCTACTGTTGTAAATGTTTGTCCTAGTAGAGGTAATGCCATACCAAACATAGCACCATATTGAGCCATTGTATTAGCTCTTTCGTCCATATCTACACCAGCTTCAGTTTGAATAGCCTTTTCTGATGCATAAATAGCTGACGAAGCAGCCGTCGAACCTATAGCCATATTAGCTATTGTATTAGCTCCAGCTTTTTGTAGGTTCATAGCAGTCTTCATTGTTGTACCTGCTTTAAATACTGCTCCACCCACTAACCATGAAGGCACATCAGCAAAAGACATAACTGTTTCTACTGCTGCTCCAGTTAATCCTGCTTTTTCAATAGTATCGATAGCTTCTCTATGTTTCTTTTGGTTTTCTATCTTAAGTTGAAGATAATCAGCATTCTTAGCTTCTTTCAGTTCATTAAAATCAGATAATGAAATATTAGGTACAGCCTTATCAACAATACTTTTAAATTCTTCTGATGTGTGGTAGTCGTCTTCGCCTTCATTTGCTGGCATCATTCTTTTATTTTCTACCATATTTAAAAAGGTACTACCACCAGTCAGGGAAGTCCTAACTGCTGATAAACCAATATCTACAAAACCAGGCTCAGAAGCTTTTTGTTTTTCTTCTAGTTGTTTGCCTTCGTTTAAAAAGTCATCTGTTGTGTAGTTATCATATAATCCTGAGTACAACCCTGACATTTATTCTCCTTTTATTTTCTTAATTTGTTTGCTAGTTTTATATCTTTTAATAATGAGTCTATTAACTTAGGATGTGTTTTCTTATCTAAATTAAAATCATATGCTATAAATGTTTTAGCTGCCTTTTCTAGTCTTTTCTCAACGCCATCAAGACCTTTTTCATTTTGTCTTCCATAATATTCTTCATGGTCTAATAAATTTAAAGCGGCATTATAATAATTACCTTTTTTAAACTCACTTACCCATTTCATTCCCGATTTAAAATCACCTCTATATACAATAGATAATAATTCTTCTTGAAGTTTATCGTCTAGCTTATTATAGTTTTTAAAAGTTTTTTTAAGCGTATCCTCATGCTCTTTAATAGTATCAATTGGGTTCTTAAAGATATGCTCTTGTGTTTGTCCTAAACCAAAAGTAACAACACCAACATCATCTTTATAAAGACCATCAACAAAGCCTTCTTCTCTAGCTATATTTTTATACTTTTCAGGTAGTGGAGTATCTGAATACTCTTGTAGTTTTTTAACAGCTTGTTCCCCTGATACATACTTACCTGCGTTTTTAGCTTCAGTTGAATTTTTAAACACATGGTACTTTTCTGTTAGTTTACTTAATATAGCCTTAGATGTTTGTTCTCCAAAATCTCCATCAACTGTAATGCCCATAGTTTTCTGTAAATCTTCTACTTCTTTCTTATTTCCTTTGATACTAGTCAAGGCTTTTATCATAGAAGTAGCTTCTTTATTAGACTCTACTGGCTTTTCTTTTTTCAGTTTATCTATTTTTTGTTCGTAAGTAGGTGTTTGTACTGTTTCTAATTCAGCACCTTGTAATCCACTAGAACCATCTTTAACTCTCTGCCATAACTCTTTAGCTTTTTCAGTAACATCAATTAAAGGTTCCCCTCCTGATTTAGGATTAAGAGATAGTAATTTATCTGAATACTCTCCTAGTTTTCTACTTAAAATTCCTAATGTTGTTTTACTAAAAGCTTCAGTATCAAATGAAACATCTGTGAAATCTCCACTAAACTTACTAATAGTATCAACTGGGTTAGCAGCTAGTTCTAGTAAAGTTTTGTCTCCTCTTGATAAATAAGTTTCTGTCATTTTATCACTTAATACGTTAATAACACCATAAGGACCATTTATTTTATTAACAGCCACTTCTGTTCCATCTTCTGTTTTTCTAGTAATAGGACTATAGTAAGTAGCTCCTACTGCTGAGAAATAAAAAGTATCATTAGCTGGATTATATGCAAAACCAGTAGTATTAGGATTTTCTCTTTGAAAAGCCTTCTTAAGGTCTGCGATAATTTCTATATCATCTTCTGATAAATTAATACCTTTATAACCAGTTAACTGAACACCTTCTGTTGGAAACTCTTGTTTAATCTTAGCTTCAATATTTTCTAAGACAGTCTCAGCATCTCCCGTTAGTGCCACACCATATTTAAACTCACTTTTATATTTATATAGGTGTAAGTTTTCTTTAAGTGCTTCATTAAATACAGAAGTGTCTACTGGTATTGCCTCAGGGTCGTTAACTAGTTTATTAACGTCTCTTAAATCATTAGGCATTATAATAGGATTACCATCTTTATCTTGTGTTATTCTACTCTCTAAAGCTGATACTTGATAGTACAGTTTATCACCTAACAGTTTTTGAACAGCTATGTCATCTATGTCTTTCATTGCTTTAACTTTTTGAATAGCTCCTACAGCACTTTGAGGAGTATTTAAGTCCTTAGAAATAAATGAAGCTACATTACCTTTAACATCATGATTTCTATATATTTTTAAAATACCATCAGCTGAAAAAGACTCATTATTTTTATAAAAACTATTAATTGTAGTACCCATTACTTCTTTAATAGCTTCTTCTTCTGCTCCAGTACCTACATAAGACGTTGATGTCCTATCTATTGTAGTAGTTAGTTTATTAGCTGAATTTTCAATATCCCATTTAAATTTATATTTATCATAGAATTTTTGGTCTTCAGTTGATACAACTCCTCCATTTTTTAAAGCAATATAGCCTTCTAACATATTAGGAGACATACCTTCTTTTGTAGTTGGTTTACTTTTAATATCTCTAACAACTCTAGTAGCTTCCTCTTTTAAAGCCTTTTCTTCTTTTTTCTGAGCAGCTGACTTAGTTTTTAATGTATTTTCTGCTCTTTTTTGTTTCCATACATTAAACTTACTAGTAGCTTCAACTTTTGTCATACCATCAATCTCTTGTGCTTTTTCTAAATAAGTTTTAATTGTTTTCTCAGATGCTTCTGGGTCAACTAAAACAGCTTTAAGGTCTCGTCTAAATACATCATTTATAGATGATAGTTCTGCTTGTGCTCTAGCTTTTCTTGTAATTTTTAAAGAGTATACGTTATTAGCTTTAGCTTCTTTTAAATTAGACAATTCTAAGTCTGATAAAGCATGAGATAATTTATCTGCTTCACTTTCAAATAAAGACTGTGTTACTTTTTCACTTTTAAGGAAAGTTTCTAAGTGAGCCTTAGCTAGTCCTTTTTGTTCTTCTTTAAGTGACTTAACTAAATCTTTGTATTTAATATCAAGTTCTTTGTTTTTTAATTTAGGGTCAAAAACCTTTACAAATTCTTCTACATCTGCTTCTAATTTACTAAAGTCACTATAAAGAGGGTCAGCATTAAAAGCTTCTACTTTCTTATTAATAACAGTAGCAAATATCTTATCACTTGCTTGTTCTTTACTTAGTCCTAAGTTCATATAAGCAGTAGTAGCATCTTTCATAACATTAGCTATCTCTGATGAAGAAGCCCCAGCTAATGATGAAGCTAAATTACCAATACCAACATCTGTGTCTTCTATCTGTTTAGCTAATACTTTCTTACCAATAACTCTTTCTTGTTCACCTCTAAAAGCTTTATTAGAATTAACAAAAGTATTCTTGTATTTATCTTCTAACTCATAACCAGTCTCAATAGAGTCTAAGGCTGTAGTATATTGATTAAGAATTTCATTTTGTTTATAAGGGTCTGTTGTCGTAGCTATTTGTTCATTATACCATTTATGTACTTCATTAGCTTCATTACTTGCTTCAACTAGTGAGTTCTTTTGTTTATTTTCTTGGTAATTACCATAAGCTTTAACACCTGTTTGTAATATATTACTAATATCTTGAAAAGCCTTAGCTCCTCTCATATCTACTTTTTGATTAACCATTACTGGTTGTGTATTAACTTTTACGTTATCTGACTGTGTGTATCCAAATATATTATCCATCTATTTCCTTATTAATTGTCATATAGTCCAGCTGTGTTACCCATAGAGTACCCACTAGCTGCTCCAGAAACTCCTGCTGATATCATACCTAATGTACCAGTTTGTTGTGACATCGTATTATTAAAATTAATTGTATTAGACATCATTCCACTCTCGTAACTATATTTAGCATTCCTCATCTCATTCTGTACATCAAGTAACTTACTTTCAGTGGCTTGTATCATTGTATCTTCTGCTAATGCTTTCTTCATTGCTACTGACTCTTGTGTTCTCATAGCTGTATTACCAGTTATATTTCTTTCAGCCGTAGCTGCTGTAGTCTGTCCTTTAGCTGCTAATGATTGATAAACTAAGTTAGTTAACTCCATACCAAGCTGATTATTAACTTGACTAGCTTTGTCTTGTAACTGTGACTGTGTTACTTGTGTGTTTTGTAGTAAGTTAGCTGCCGTTGCATTTGCATTAGCATTTGCTGTCTTAGAGATTGCTCTATTACTTTCCATACTAGCTCCTACTGCTAGTGTTCCCATTCCTACTGCTATCCATGCCATAATTCTTCTCCTAATAGTAAGTTATGTTTTAATAAATCATCTAATATTTCTTGATTTGTTTCTTCTTTGATGATTATTTTTTCTATTTCTTCTTTATCTTTAATATCCGTTGGGTGTACTGTTGTCCAATACATATCTTCCTCAATATAGAGAACCTTTCTAATATTCTCAAAACTCTCAATAATACAAGGAGCTTCTACATACTGTTTCTCTCCGTTCATCCATACCCATGCTTTACCAGACATTACAAAGTTTAAATGTCTTGTCTTATGTAGCTTACCTACAACAATAGAGTCTTTAGGCATAAATACTGACCTAGCATAAACACCTTCACTAAAGATGTCAGCTACTGGAAAGTCTATGTTTATAGCTTCTACTATTTCTTTATTATCTGTTGTCTCCATTTATATATCCTTTAATTAAGCTATCTAGGAAGCCCTACAAGCCTCTTTCGTGCCTACCATTAGTATTTGTATTGATAGACACTAACAAGCCTTAGAGGCTCTTATTTGGACGCTGCTGATGTACCGAAATAATACCCTATAATTGCTAGGAGTATCTCTTTGGTTGTAGCATCATACATAATTCCTTTTATTTCTGTTGTAGTTGTAAATAACCAACCTTCGTTAACTATTACTGTATTTAGTCCAGGTATAAAAGCTGGAGCTACTACAATAAAAGCAAACATACTCATCATTACTAAAACAATAAATCTTCTAATCCATACACCACCTCTT
>Ga0102948_1001043_pt1 | contig 11055 bp, 8 predicted proteins | sample SalPonA_A_H2O_MG_FD_78211 | JGI IMG/M metagenome (GOLD analysis project Ga0102948, IMG submission 78211) | Water microbial communities from South San Francisco under conditions of wetland restoration - Salt Pond MetaG R2A_A_H2O_MG | ecosystem: Environmental > Aquatic > Non-marine Saline and... | reverse complement strand
CGAGGAGACCGAGGAGGAAAATTTTTTTTATGCGCGGGGCGAAGCTCATGATTCGAATTTGGTTTGGGACTGCTTGTTATAAAGACTCTGGTAGAGCGGGTTGGTTTCGTAAAGCTCGTTGTGCGTGCCGGTGGCAACGAGACGCCCCCCGTCAAAAACGAAGATCCGGTCTGCATGTTGAATCGTGCTGAAGCGGTGGGCGATGATGATGACGGTCCGACCCCGCGAGAGCTCTTCCAGCGCAATCTGAATTTGGTGCTCGCTTTCGGCGTCCAGTGCCGAGGTGGGTTCGTCCAGAATGATGATTTGCGCGTTTTTGAGAAAGGCACGGGCGATCGAAATGCGCTGCCGTTGCCCGCCGGAAAGACGCGAGCCGCGCTCGCCAACCTCAGTTTGGTAGCCCTTGTCCAATTCTTCGATGAATTCATGGGCATAGGCCTGGCGGGCCGCCTCTTCAACCTCTGCCTGAGTGGCATCCGGCTTGCCGATTCGAATGTTATTAGCAATCGAGTCCGAGAAAAGAATCGCTTCCTGAGAGACCAGTGCGGTATGCCGGCGGAGGTCGGCTTTGGAAACCTCCCGCAAATCGATTCCGTCAATTCTCACGCAACCCTCGATCGGATCATAGAATCGCGGAATTAAATTGGCAAAGGTCGATTTGCCGGCGCCACTCGGACCGACCAGAGCGATGACTTCACCGGGCGCAACTTTAGTCTTGATTCCGTGAAGGACAGGACTCTCGCCATAGCTGAAGTGGACGTTATCAAACTCGATGGCACCGCTGACGACCTCTAAGTTTCGGGGCGATTCGGGTTCGGGCACGGTATCTTCCGTGTGCAGGACAAATTCCAGACGGTCGAGCGAAGCTTCTGCTTTTTTGAGAACGTTGGAGACGGCACCCAATTTTTTAATCGGTTGGTAGCACATGTAAAGTGCTGCCAGAATGGATGCCAGTGCGCCCTCACTGACATCTCGGGCCACTGCAACGTAGAGTGCGATCACGATCGCAAACGAAGTGACCAACTCAATCGAAGGTCCCAGCGCCTTGTCGTATTTGACGACCTTCAGCGACTTTATCAGGAGATCGCGGCAGGCGTCGCTGAAGCGCTGGCTTTCGCGTTTCTGCAAGTTGTAAGAGCGGATCTCACGGGTAGCGGAGAGATTTTCATTTAGCACATGATTCAGTTGGCCCGCTTGTCGCTGTGCCTTACCGGCTTTTTTCAGGATGCGGTTTCCCACTGCCTTGATCGGCAATACACAGGCCGGCACCGAAGCCAGTGCGATTAGCACAAAACTGATGTCTTTCTCGATAAACGAAAGGAAAACAAGGTAGCCTGCCGCGCTGAAAAGTGTGGCGGGCTCCTTGATCAGCGAATCCACCACTTTGACAATAGCGTTATTGAGTTGTGCGGTATCACCCATCACCCGGCTCATCAGGTCGCCCACTTTGTTGCGCTGAAAGAAGGCCAGCGGCAGCTCTTGCATACGGTCGAAGACCATGCGCCGCAGTTGTTCGAGCACGTGCATGGCGGTGTAGGCGATTAGGTAGCTGTTGGCGAAGCTGCCGAGCGCGCGGAAGAGGAAAATCCCGGGGACGATCATAAGGATCCCGGCGAGGGCCCACCCGGTCGGCGCGTCGGGTTGGGTTATTAGAGGAACCAGCTTTTTGATGACCAGGGGCAACCCGAAACCCGATGATGCGGCATAAATCAAACCTGCAAGCAGTCCGAGCGCGAACTGCACGCGAACCGGTTTGAGGTATTTGAAATAGGGTTGGATGCGCTTCAGCATAATCCGGGTCTATGCTTTAAAATCGGCGATCACCTCAACGACCCGATGGATCATTTCCGGACTTAGGTCCGGATAGATCGGCAGGGCCAGACTCATGGCAGCTGCGCGTTCCGAAGCGGGGAAGTCTCCCTTTGCATAGCCGAGCATGCGGAAACACTCCTGTTGGTGAAGGGAGAGGGGGTAATAAATCTCACAGCCAACGTGATTTGCTTTCAGATGATCCATCAGCAAATCGCGCTGCTCGGAGTAAATGACGAACTGGTTATAAATGTGGTAGTTGCCCGCCGCTTCGCCGGGGAGCACGATTCCCCCCTCAAGCGAGGTTTCGAGCTGTTCAATGCTGCGGGTGAGTCCTGCCGCTTCGAACAGTTTACGGTAGAGTGCCGCATTTTCGCGGCGTTGTTCATGCCAGTCATCAAGATGCTGAAGTTTGACGTTTAGCACCGCCGCCTGGAGTGCATCCAACCGGAAATTGCCTCCGACCCGGGCGTGGAAATATTTCGGTTCCATACCGTGGTTGCGCAGTTGTCTGGCGATCGATGCATAATCGGCATCGTCCGTCACGACCATTCCCCCGTCGCCAAAGCCACCAAGGTTTTTTGTAGGAAAAAATGAGAGACAGCCCATGTGCCCGAACGAGCAGGCGGGGCGTTCGTTTTGCTTGGCTCCTATCGCCTGGGCCGCGTCCTCGATCACCAACAGGTCGTGATCGCGTGCGATACGGTTGATGGCCTTCATGGGTGCCATTTGCCCGAAGAGATGAACGGGCGCGATGGCGCGCGTTCTCGGAGTGATCGCCACTTCTATTTTGGAGAGATCGAGGTTGAATGTGCCCGGCTCGATGTCGACGAAAACAGGCTTCGCGCCAAGACGAACAATCGAGCCGACCGTGCCGAAGAATGTATAGGGGCTGGTGATTACCTCATCACCCTGGCCGATGCCCATTGCCATCATGGCGACAATTAGCGCGTCGGTGCCGGAAGAGATGCCTACCGCATGCTGCACGCCACAATAATCGGCGATGCCATGTTCGAAGCATTCCACCTCCGGCCCGAGGATGAAGTATTGTGACTTGACGACCTCTGCGATGGCAGCATCGAGTTCGGCTGACAGTGCCTCATATTGCGGCTTGAGATCGAGGAGGGGAACTTTTATCGGAGATTCACTCATTTCTGAAAAAGGTATTGTTCGTGTCTTTGGGAAAATAGTCTAGCATTGAGTTTGACTGAGGGTTGCATCGCTGAAGTGATTTTGTAAAAGATCAATGATGCCTAAAGAAGCCAGTTCGCCGGATCTCCTCTCTGTCCATGACCTAAAGGTCTATTTTCCTGTGACCGGTGGTGTCTTGCAGCGGACTGTGGATCAGGTTCGGGCTGTCGACGGAGTCAGCTTTCGCGTCCCGCGGGGCAAGACCGTCGGGTTGGTGGGAGAGAGTGGCAGCGGAAAAACGACGACCGGCCGCGCAATTGCCCGGCTGGTGTCTCCGACCAGTGGTAAAATCCTCTACGAAGGGGTCGATCTCGGTTCGCTCAGTGATCGTGGGTTTAAATCCTACCGGAAAAAGATGCAGGTTATTTTTCAGGACCCCTTTGGTTCGCTCAACCCCCGGATGACGATTTACAGTATTATTGCGGAACCGCTCGATATTCACTTTTCGGAATGGTCCCGCAGCCAAAAAGAGCAGCGGGTCGCTCAACTTCTAAAAAAGGTAGGGCTCGATCCGGATTTTATGCAGCGCTACCCGCACCAGTTTAGTGGTGGTCAGCGGCAGCGCATCGGTATTGCGCGGGCGCTGGCGGTCGAGCCGGAGTTTATTATTTGCGATGAGCCGGTCAGCGCACTCGATGTTTCCGTGCAGGCGCAGATTGTAAATCTGCTTCAGGATCTGCAGGAGGAACTCGGGCTCACTTACCTGTTTATCGCGCACGATCTCGCGGTGGTGGAGCACATCAGCGACGAGGTTCTTGTCATGTCGGAAGGCAAAATCGTGGAGCAGGCCAGCGCCGAGTCGATTTACACCGATCCCCAGCATCCCTATACAAAGAAACTTTTGGCTGCCGTGCCTCGAATATGAGTCCGGACGTGCTGGGCCGACACGGTTCTTAATGGCTCCGAGCTGTTTCTGCGCTGGCTTTGCAGGTATTGTCCCCCCTCCTCCTTTTTAGATTTTTTATGAAACCCGAAATTGAGATAGAATATTGCCCCGGCTGCCGCTGGCTTTTGCGAGCGGCGTGGACCGCTCAGGAGCTTCTTACGACTTTCGAGAAGGAACTCGGCTCCGTAGCGCTCAAGCCCTCCGCTATCGCTGGCCGGTTTCGCCTGAGTATCGACCGTCATGAAATCTGGGACCGCAAGCGCGAGGGCCGGTTTCCGGAGCTGAAAGAGCTCAAACAAATCGTTCGTGATCGGATCGCTCCGGATCACGATCTCGGTCACAGCGACACGAGGGAGCGTCAAAACGTCCATGACTGAGTCGATTGCAGACCGGCTCGTTGCCGCCGCACAGCAGCTAAGGATCGCGGTGGACCAACTTGAGTTTGCGGAACCGACAACCCATGTTTACAACCCGTTGGACTACGCCTGGGCACCTCATGAGCGCTACCTCCGCTTGCATGGCGACTCGCGTAAACAGGTCCTTTTCCTGGGGATGAATCCCGGACCTTTTGGGATGGCGCAGACCGGCGTGCCCTTCGGCGAGGTCGAGCATGTGCGGGACTGGGTTGGTATTACGGCTCCAGTTGCGCGGCCGTCGAACGAGCATCCCAAGCGGGTGATTGAGGGTTTCGCCTGTAAGCGGAGCGAGGTGAGCGGGCGGCGTCTTTGGGGTGCGTTCAAAGAGCGTTTCGGTTTTGCCGATGCGTTTTTCGCGAAGCACTTCGTTCTGAATTATTGTCCGCTGGTGTTCATGGAAGCCTCCGGGAGAAACCGGACGCCGGATAAGATGGCCGCGGCAGAGACTGTGCCCCTGTATGCGGCCTGCGATGGGCACTTGCGAACCGTGGTGGAAGTTTTGCAGCCGGACTGGTTGATCGGGGTGGGGGCTTTTGCCGAGGCCCGAGCAAAATTGGCCCTTAGCGGCTTGCCGGTTCAGTTTGGGCGAATCTTACACCCGAGTCCGGCCAGCCCGGCCGCCAATCGTGGCTGGGCCGAGCAAGCAACCCGCCAGTTGGTCGATTACGGCATTTGGGCCTAGCGGCGGGATTCTTAAACGGTGCACGGTTACGATTCGGTGAACTCGTTAGAAAAGCGTGTGCGTCGCTTGAGTTTGGAAAAATCCATGGTTCCTTCGACTTTCCTATGAAAAAACTACCATTGATCTCCTTTGCATTTCTTCTCGCTATCGGCCTCGATGCCGCTGTTGAAACCGGAGCGAGGGCTCCCGAATTTTCGCTCGCGGATACAAACGGCACGACTCACAGCCTTTCCGATTTTGCAGGCAAATATGTCGTGCTCGAATGGACCAATCATGGATGCCCGTTTGTGGCGAAGCACTACAAGCAGGGCCACATGCAGGCTCTGCAGGAAAAGATGACCGGAAAGGGTGTCGTCTGGTTGAAAATCAACTCCGGGGCGCCCGGAAAGCAGGGCTATGTGACGGCCGGGGAAGGTAACCAGTTGCTCGCCGATAAAAAAATCAAAGCGACCGCGCTCTTGCTCGACTCGGATGGAACGGTTGGCCGTGCCTACGATGCGCGTGTGACCCCTCATATGTTCCTGATCGACCCAGAGGGAATGGTAATTTACCAAGGTGCAATCGATAGCATTCGGTCAACAAGCCCGGACGATGTCGATCAGGCGGAAAATTACGTCAAAGCGGCTTACATGGCACACGTAAACGGAGAGCCTGTCGCCAACCCGACGACCACACCCTATGGTTGCGGTGTCAAATACTAAAGCCCTGCCGTTACCGAATCTTGGAGTTTCGCGGGACCACCAGCCAGGTGGTCCCTTTTCTTTAGGCTATTCGCAAATTCCTGGGTAACAGGCTATTTGGCGGAGAAAAATCGTAGGGGCTTTCCTTGGGAAGCCCGCGCAAGCTCTGGAGTGCATGCGAATGAGGGTAACGCCTCTCAAGGTTCGCGGGTGCCGCGAGCAACACCCCTACGACGAGGAAGCGCACCGATGAGCTGACGAGACAAAGTCGGTACGGTTAAGTAATAATCCCCCACAATAATCCACGAAGAACTTTTTTATAGGGCTTCGTGGGCGCAGAGGGCTCTACGCATTCGATTCCTCGCGGGCGGCTTTGGAGAGGCGGACGACGTTGCGGACCGAATTTTTCGTGATGATGTTTCCGCCTGAGCTCCGGCCCCGCACGGCGAGGTCTTTGAAGAAAACTTCCTCCTCGAGCTTCCGCAGACGCGGGGTCTTGTTGAGGTTGATCTTGACGGCATCGATTTCGCCGCCCTCGGTCGGGTAGCAGGAGATGTAGTAAACGCGGGAGCCGGGCTTGCCCTTGGTCAGGTCATATTCCTTGTCTCGGGTGACGCCGCCGATGGTGAAGTGTTTGGCCAGTGTGGGGCCGCTTTTTCCGTCGCGATAGACCATGCAGTAAGTAAGTGCGTCCGGTTCGGCGCGGTTAAAGACGTCGATGTGCAGAATGTTTTTCCCGAAGAAGGCCTTATCGCTTACCTTGCTTACCTTGAGGATGCCGTCCTGCGAAATCGCAATGATATCGCTCAAGTTCGAGCATTTGCAGACGGCCTCATCCTTTTTCATGCCGGTGCCAGCGAAGCCTTCCTTGCGGTCGACGTAGAGGGTTTCATTGGCGATGACGACCTCCTGCGCGACGACCTTTTCGAACGACGCGAGCTCGGTGCGCCGCTCACGACCCTTACCGTATTTTTTCTTCAGATCGCTGAACCATTTGATGGCATACTTGGTGAGGTATTTGAGGTTCTTCTGAGTCTCGGCGATCTCGTCTTCGAGGGCTTTGATGTGCTCGTCTGCCTTGAAGGAGTCGTATTTGGAGATGCGTTTGATCTTTATTTCGAGCAAGCGCAGAATGTCGTCTCGGGTGATGTCGCGCTTGAAAAGTTTTTTGTAGGGCTTCAGCCCCTCGTCGACGGTCTGGATGACGCCTTCCCAGGTTTCTTCGTCCTCGATCCGGCGGTAGATCCGTTTTTCGATGAAGATCTTCTCCAGCGAGCTGAAGTGCCATTTTTCCTCGAGTTCGCCGAGCTGGATCTCGAGTTCCCGTTTGAGCAGGTCGCGGGTCTTCTCGGTCGCGAGGTAGAGCAGGTCCTGCGCCGAGAAGAAGTGGGGCTTCTCGTGCTCGATCACGCAGATATTGGTCGAGATCGACACCTCGCAGTCGGTGAAGGCGTAGAGGGCCTGCTCAGCTGTCTCGGCGTCGACACCAGCGGGCAGGTAAATGAGGATCTCGACATGCTCGGCGGTGTTATCCTCGACCCGCGAAATTTTGATCTTACTTTTATCGTTGGCCGCCAGGATGGAGTCGATGAGTGAAGTAGTTGTCTTTCCGAAGGGGAGTTCGGTGATGGCGAGCAGGTTCTTCTTTCGCGCCTCGATTCGGGCGCGCACCTTCACGCGGCCGCCGCGTTTACCATTATTGTATTCGGAGACATCGGCGATGCCGCCGGTCGGGAAGTCGGGCACGATCTCCGGAGTCTCCTTGCGGAGGAATGCGATACAGCCGTCGAGCAGCTCGTTGAAATTGTGCGGGAGGATCTTACAGGAGAGACCGACGGCGATGCCCTCGGCTCCCTGGGCGAGCAGGAGGGGGAACTTGACCGGGAGCGTCTCCGGCTCCTTGTTCCGGCCGTCGTAGGAGGCGAGCCAATGCGTCGTCTTGGGATTGAAGACGACGTCGAGAGCGAACTTGGAGAGGCGGGCTTCGATATAACGGGAGGCGGCGGCCGAGTCGCCCGTGAAAGTGTTTCCCCAGTTGCCCTGCATGTCGATGAGCAGGTCTTTCTGGCCCAGCTGGACCATGGCATCGGCGATGGAGGCGTCCCCGTGCGGGTGATACTTCATCGTGTTGCCGATGACGTTGGCGACCTTGTTGTAGCGGCCATCCTCCAGTTCGCGCATGGAGTGGAGGATACGGCGCTGCACGGGTTTGAGCCCGTCATTGGCGTGCGGGACCGCGCGCTCGAGGATCACGTAGCTGGCATATTCGAGAAACCAGTCGCTGAACATCGAATCCACATGGCCGGAGTCGGTGCTTAGGGTAAAGACATCGGCGTCCGCAGCGTCCGTTTCGGCCTGGGGTTCGGAGGGCTGGTCGAATTCGAGCTCCAGGTTGTCTTTTTTGTTTGGCGTCTTTTTGCGAGGCATCGTGCTTGGGTAGAGCGGTCGTTGAGAAGGAAACTATCGAGAAAGCGAGATTCGCCCGAGTGGTTCAAGTTGATTTCTCAGGAAATCCAAAGATCTCCGCGATGCATGGGCTTTTGAGCGAGAAATAACAACATATCTGCGATCGACTGTTCTTTTGGCTTACCTTTCTTCGCCGTATCCTCAACTTTGGAGAGATGGTTGATTACGACACCCCGAAAACCGAACACAAGGCCCTTTTGAAATGGGTCCAAAAAATGGTCGAAATCTGCGAGCCGGACGCGGTGCGCTGGTGCGACGGCTCCCAAAGCGAGGCGGATGAGCTGTTCGCGATGATGGTGGAGAAGGGGATGTGCGTGAAGCTCAACGAAGAGCTACGGCCGAACAGCTACCTCTTTCGCTCCGATCCGCGCGATGTGGCGCGGGTTGAGTCGAAGACGTTCATTTGCTCGCAGAATAAGCACGGGGCTGGGCCGACCAACAACTGGGAGGATCCGCGCACCATGCGGCGCAAAATGAAGGCTCTCTTCAAGGGCTGTATGCATGGCCGCACGATGTATGTCATCCCCTTCAGCATGGGGCCGGTGGGCGGGCCGATCTCCAAAGTTGGGGTCGAGTTGACGGATTCGCCCTATGTCGTCGTCAATATGCGCATCATGGCGCGGATCGGCGACCCGGTTCTCGATGTGCTCGGTAAGGACGGTTTCTTCGTGCCTTGCCTGCATTCGGTTGGGCACCCGCTCGATCCGGGGGTCGAGGACGTAGCCTGGCCTTGTGATCCGGAGAACACCCATATCGTGCATTTCCCCGAGGAGCGGACGATCGTCTCTTACGGCTCCGGCTACGGTGGAAATGCCTTGCTGGGTAAAAAGTGTCTCGCTCTGCGCATTGCCTCGACCATGGCGCGGGACGAGGGGTGGATGGCCGAGCATATGCTGATTCTTGGGCTGGAGGAGCCGGGAGGGGAAAAGCATTATATCGCAGCGGCCTTTCCCAGTGCCTGTGGCAAGACGAACTTCGCCATGTTGACTCCGCCAAAAGGGATGGAGGGCTACAAAGTAACCTGTGTGGGTGACGATATCGCTTGGATCAAGCCCGGGCCGGACGGTTGCCTCTATGCCATCAATCCCGAAGCCGGATTTTTCGGCGTCGCCCCCGGCACCTCCTCGAAAACGAATCCGAGTGCGATGGCGGGCTGCTCGAAAGACTCGATCTTTACCAATGTCGCGCTAACCGATGAGGGGGATGTCTGGTGGGAGGGCATGAGCAAGGAGCCGCCCGCTCACCTGATTGACTGGAAAGGTAAGGACTGGACGCCTGCGAGCGAGACACCGGCGGCGCACCCGAACAGCCGCTTTACCGCGCCGGCCGCAAACTGTCCGGTCATCGATCCCGACTGGGAGAAGCCGGAGGGCGTGCGCATCCATGCGATCGTCTTTGGTGGTCGGCGGATGAGCGATGTGCCGCTGGTCACCCAGGCCTTCAACTGGGGGCACGGCGTTTACCTCGGAGCGACTATCGGCTCGGAAATGACGGCGGCGGCCGAGGGTGCTCTGGGCAAGATCCGCCGCGATCCGATGGCGATGTTACCGTTCTGCGGCTATCACATGGGGGACTATTTCCGACACTGGATCCGCATGCAGCGCGACCTGAAGGAGACGCCGCGGATTTTCAATGTGAACTGGTTTCGCAAAGACGAGGACGGCAACTTCCTCTGGCCAGGCTTTAGCGAGAATATGCGGCCGCTGGTCTGGCTCGTGCAGCGGGCAACCGGGCGGGCCGGAGCAAAAGAGACGCCGATCGGCTGGATGCCCCGCTATGACGACCTCGTCTGGGAAGGCATCGATTTTACAGAGGAGGACTTCGATGCTCTGATGGACTACGACCGGGAACGAGTCCGGATGCAAACGCTGCCGCACGAGGAGCTCTTCCTGAAGCTCCACACGAATCTGCCCAAAGAGATGATCTTTGAGCGCGAGTTGCTGATTTCGCGCTTATAATGGCACTTCTGCTACCCTTGATTTTGCGCCTCTCACCCATTGGTTTTACGCTCGAAGTGTAGGCCGAATCGATCAATCTGCACCCCGGAGAGCCCGTAAATATCTGGACGTTTCCAGAACTTCTTTCAGTTTGTTGCCATGCCTCGGATCTATCTATCGCCGCCCCATATCAGCACGCGGGATCATCGGATTTTGGAAGAAGTGCTTGCTTCAGACTGGGTGGCACCGGTGGGGCCGCATTTGGAACAGTTCGAAAAGGCAATCGCGGGGCACACCGGGGTCCGTCATGCGCTGGCTTTGAACTCGGGCACGGCGGCCCTGCATCTCGCCCTGAAAGTACTCGGAGTGGGGCCTGCGGATGAGGTGGTTTGTCCGACACTCACCTTTGCGGCCAGTGCAAACCCCATCGTCTACACGGGTGCGGAGCCGGTTTTTATAGACAGTGAGCCTCGCACCTGGAACATGGATCCGGTTTTGTTGGAGCAGGCCCTGAGCGAGCGGCCCCGAATCAAGGCCGTGATCGCCGTTCATCTTTATGGGCAATGTGCGGAGATGGACGCGATTACCGAGCTCTGCCGAAGGTATCAGAAACCGCTCATAGAGGACGCCGCGGAGGCGCTCGGTGCGAGCTATCGCGGCACGGCAGCCGGTTCTTTCGGGGACATGTCCTTTTTTTCTTTTAACGGAAATAAGATTATCACCACCTCGGGAGGGGGTATGTTGCTCTCCAATCGTCGAGAGTGGATCGACAAGGCCCGCTACCTTTCGACTCAGGCGCGCGAGCCGGTTCTGCACTACGAGCATCGTGAGGTCGGCTACAACTATCGATTGAGCAACCTTTTGGCAGGTCTCGGCCTCAGTCAGTTTTCCGATCTGGATCGTCGGATCGCGGCGAAGAGAGCTCATTTCGAGGCGTATGCTGCCGCCTTTCGCGATATCCCCGGGCTCCAAATGATGCCCATTCAGT
>Ga0102948_1001042_pt1 | contig 11061 bp, 9 predicted proteins | sample SalPonA_A_H2O_MG_FD_78211 | JGI IMG/M metagenome (GOLD analysis project Ga0102948, IMG submission 78211) | Water microbial communities from South San Francisco under conditions of wetland restoration - Salt Pond MetaG R2A_A_H2O_MG | ecosystem: Environmental > Aquatic > Non-marine Saline and... | reverse complement strand
TAAATGTTTGTTAAATTCTAATAATCCTTCCATAGTAGTTGTAGACGGATCTTGTAGTCTTAGCTGAGCTAACTCTGGAGCATCGCAAAAAAAGAAAATTTTTTCTATACTCATTTATTTAATTTTTACCGGTTTGAATTTGAAAGGAAAAATAGTGTAATAACAATTAGCACTAAACCTCGTGAATCAAAACTGTAACCGAAAACTGACCATAAATGCCGCATACATAACATTGAAGTTAGTGCTGTTAATATGATCAATGTGTAATGGTATAATGAACCTGTTTGAGCTTTATGCAATTGATGAGCTGTTTTCATAGCTACTGAAGAAAGACCAGTTGGACCGATAATTTCAAAAGTAGCCCGATCAATTGATTTATAACTCATCGAATAACCGAACTTGAAGAAAAACTGACCGAATAATTCATTATACATTTTATCAAAAAACCATTTCTTGTTTAAAAAACTATAAACTTTACGACCTATAAATGAAGTTTTGATAGAGAACAGAATTGAAGTTTGAAAGTTATATAAAATAAATGATAAGGTCGCACCTAATAAACTTAATGTAACAGGTAGAATCTTATAGAAAAATACTACAAATTCAGCGTCAAAAACGTGTAGAGTCTTAGGATTATTGTAAATAGCAGCTCCAAAGAAATCACTACCAACACCTACTACCATGTCTTTAGCAATAAAACCTACAAAAATACTTGGCACAGTTAAGAAACATAATGCGACAAATATATAGCTAAAAGTTTCTTGGGCAAAACCAATGACTGACCGATAACCATTAGGTTTAACTAAGAAAGTTAAACAAGCTAATCTAGTTGAATAAAAAGCGGTCAAGAAAGCACCAAAAGTTCCTAACCAATAACTAAAATGACTAGACGGAGTAAACTTACCATATGCAAGCTCCAGAACTAAATCTTTTGAATAAAACCCAGCTAAGAACGGGAAACCAATCAGAGCAAGTGATCCGATAGTCATCGCAGAATAAGTGAATGGTACTAAGTTCTTTAAACCACCCATTTTTCGCATATCTTGTTCATCATTTACTGCATGAATAACAGCACCAGCACCTAAGAATAATAGCGCTTTAAAAAAAGCGTGATTAGCTAAATGAAAAACACCAGCACTGTAATCTGAACAACCACAAGAGAAAACCATATAACCTAACTGACTACAAGTTGAATAAGCAATTACTTTTTTCAAATCATTTTGTAATAATCCTACACTTGACGCAAAGAATGCAGTCATTGCACCTAAAACAGCGACAAACTCTAGAACGTTTGGCGCTAACTCGAAAAGAAACGAACTTCTTGCAATTAAAAACACTCCCGCAGTTACTAGTGTAGCTGCATGGATCAGTGCCGATACTGGAGTAGGCCCCTCCATCGCGTCAGGAAGCCAAGTGTGCAAACCTAATTGAGCAGATTTACCCACCGCACCTAAAAATAAAAACACACAAATAAGAGGAATAACATTGAAATCCATATTCAAAAAATTCGCTGTTTCATTTTTAAAAAATGGTGCCATAGCTGCTACGGTTGCATAATCAACTGATTTAAAATTTACAAACATAACTAAGATACCAATAATTAAGCAGAAATCTCCAATCCGATTTATAACCATCGCCTTAATTGCAGCTTTATTTGCTTGTACTCGAGTAAACCAAAAATTAATTAGTAAATAAGAACACAAACCAATTCCTTCCCATCCTAGGAACATTTGAATATAGTTATCAGCTGTAACTAAAATTAACATAAAAAAAGTAAATAATGATAAATAAGACATAAATCTTGGTAAATGAGGATCATGTGACATGTATTCAATTGAATAAAGATGCACAAGAGATGAAATGAATGTAACAACAACACACATTACAACTGTTAGACTATCAAACATGAAACCCCAATTAATTAACAATACTTCTGAACTAACCCAAGGGGCTAAACGAATGTAAACAACACTACCCATTAAACCTACTTCATAAAATGCAAATAATGATAATAAAAATGAAGCAGCAAGACATCCTGTAGTGACAATCGCTGAACCTTTAGGCCCTATATGTCTACCGAATAAACCAGCTATACAAAAACCTATAAAAGATAAAAAAACTAATGGAATATACATTTATAAGAAAAGGTTCCTAACCTTTTTTCATAATTTAGATGTAAAAACTCACATCTTAAGGGATTCGAACCCCTGACCGTCAGCTTAGAAGGCTGTTGCTCTATCCAACTGAGCTAAAGATGCAATTCAACATATAAAAATTTTACTTTATCGGAAATTAGTTTTTAAAACCATTTCTCCGTAACAATCAAATAATTGAATATACCTTTTTGATGATGAAAAATTTTGACTACTAGATAAGTTTGATAATGAGTTGAATTTTTCTGTAGTATTAAGATCAACATTATCTGGATTTAGTGCTGTTAATTTTTTTTTCGTATCTCGTTTGAACAAACGTTCTATTTTTAAGTTTAGTCCTGAAAAACTTAAATTATTTATTTTCTTTAAAATTAAAAAAAGAGTTAGAGGTTTGAAAGAATTAATTACAAACTCTTTAGTATGAACTCTAAATTCAAACTGTTCTTGAGCTGTTTTATTAACATGAGGTGATTTCAACACAGTGATGAATTTTCGTAAATTACGCTTAGACAATAATCGTAAAGAATTCGACGTTAGTTGTAATTTTGAAAGAAATTGGCCAAAATTTTCTAACACTTTTTTATCTTTTGCAGACACTTTTATGTGAAAAAACATTATTAATCAAATTTTTAAAAGAGTCAGAAGAAGTGGGATTCGAACCCACGATATAGTTTATTCCTATATAAAGATTTAGCAGATCTTCGCTTTAAACCCCTCAGCCACTCTTCTTCAATAAAATATTTTGATAATTTAACCCGCTAACAAAGTTGCTTTATAGAAAACTAAATATAAAATAGTTGGATCTATACACAAAATAATTAATGATAGTGCTAAAACCGAAATTAGCAAAGATTTTTGGGTGTTAATTGGAATGTAAAGCTTTCCAACTAAAGTGTTTTCAAAATATAAAATTTTAATCAATCGAATATAGTAAAATGTTGAGATAACACTAAAAAGAATACTTAATACAGCAACTAAATATGCTGAAGATTTAACCACAGTTAAAAAGATCCCAATTTTAGCTAAGAATCCAACGATAGGTGGAATTCCCGCAATAGAAAATAAAGTTATAGCTAAAATTAAAGCTAACATTGGATTCGATTCTTTCAATAATACTAAATCTCCCAATTCTTTATTTGATTTGTTAAAATAGAAATTTCGTTTTTGTCTTAAAAACAAGTAAACAGACCAAAAACATAACCCTGAAATCATATAGATAACTAAATAATAGAACATCATTTGCATGCCTTCAACGTTACCAGTACTAAACGATAACATTAAATAACCAGTATGACCAATAGAACTATAAGCAAGTAGAGTTTTTAGCTTTCTTTGTTCTAAACCACCTAGCGCGCCCACAAAAACGCTACCTAAAGATAGCATAAAGAAAAAAGGTTGATAACTATCAAAAATGTTATAGAAACTTACATAACAAAGTCTCATTAACAATACAAATAAACCTATTTTTGGAACTACTGAAAAAAAAGCTGTTGTAGTATTAGGAGACCCTTCATAAACATCTAATGACCAGAAATGGAATGGTGCGATAGATAATTTTATGAAAATACTCAAACAAATCAAAATAAAACCAATTGAAACAAATTCTAGATTGAAAAGACTCTCACCTTGTGGTACAAGTGAACTTCCTGAATTAACATAACAAGTAAAAATATGGTTCAAGAATGAGACATTTTCACTCACACTCAATAATCCGTTAGTATTTGTTAAATCTGACCAAATTGGATAAGATAAGAATGACTGAGTCACGTAAGAAGAGAAAAAGTCATATTGTGCGAGTAACAATGCTCTATCATAAATGTTTAACTGACCTTCAACTAATTGAAAATTAGACCCATCTATGAATGTATTAAAAATTGAAAATGATACACCTGCTTGAGTTAAACCATTTGTTGCTAATTGATTTGTATAAATCTCTTGAGCACAACACCAATCGACTAAACTATCCCCAGTTGCTTCATAAGGAGAGTAAGGCTTTAACGAAGTAGTCAAGAAATCAAAATCTAAGTTAATACCAATAACGTTATCTAATAATGGAATAAATAGTGCAACAATAGATGAAACTTTATCAGCAAATAAAAAATCTGGAACCAACGAAACATACCAAACTGACGAATCAACTTTAGTTAAAAACAGTAATGAAAAAAACATTTGAAGATCATCAAAACTAAGACTACCCATACAACCATAAACAATTGATGAACCAAAAAGGAAAAATGCTGATGATAACGCACCTATAATAAAGTACTTTAACCCACTTTCTATTGAATAACTGGAGTTTCTTTTAAAAGTAGACATGATATAGAAAGCAACACTTTGTAATTCAATAGCAAGATACGCTGTGATTAAATCATTAGAAGAACAAAGCAGAAGCAAACCTAAAATCGAAATGATAATTAATATTGCATATTCAAAATTGTTTTGAATAGGCTCATCCCGAAACGAAACGTTAATAATTGTTAAAAACATAAGTGATGTTAAACAGATAGTTAATTTAGTAATAAAACCAAAATAATCATTGATAATGAAATTATTACTACTAAAGGAATTCATAATTAATAAATCTTCATTTAAAAGAAGAAAACAAGACAAAATGATTAATAAAGAACCAATGTAATAAACTTGCTGGTTCAAAATGACAAATCCCGCTTTCCGTTGATAAGCTGTACTGATGGCATAAAAAGTAAATTGAAGTATAGAACAACTTAAGAAAAGTTCAGTTGACAGCGACATTTCTTTTAAATGATATATTTGAAATAATTCTAGCTCAATCATAATTAGTTAAGAACAGGATTTGAACCTGTAGACTCCATAGAAGATAGATAAAATCAATAAATCTCCCTACTTAACATTGAACAAAATTAATCTACTTTGTAGTTAACTAATTTTGTTTCAATAATACCTATAATAGGAATTATAAAGATAAAGAATGAAAAATAGTATACAGATGCTGCTTGACCTAGTATAATATATGGATCTGTAATAGGTGCTTGACCAACCCACATTAATGTTAGGAAGTCTGCAACTAATAACCAATAGAATACTTTGAATAAAGGTCTATAAGTAGTATTTCTAATATAACCTGTATAAGTGTATGGAATCACTAATAAGATTAAAATCGCACCACCCATTGCAACAATACCTGCTGCTTTATGTGGAATTGATCTTAAAATTGCATAGAAAGGCAAGAAATACCATTCAGGCACTAAGTGCTTAGGAGTTTCCATTGGATCTGCTGGAATACAATTATCTGGGTGATTTAATAAATTTGGAAAGAAAAATACAAAAACCCCAAAGAAAAGAATAAAGCAAGTAAATGCAAATAAATCTTTTGCAAAATAATATGGGTAGAATGGAACATCATCTACACCAGTATCCGAACCAATTGGACTATTAGAACCATCTTTATGTAATAAAGCTAAGTGAAGTAATGTTACACCAGCAATAATAAATGGTAATAAAAAGTGAACAGTATAGAATCTTCGTAGAGTTGGCGCGTTTACAGTGAAACCACCCCATAACCACTCAACTATAGTTTGACCTCCAAAAGGAATTGCAGTCACCATATTAGTAATTACAGTTGCTCCCCAGAAACTCATTTGACCCCAAGGAAGAACATAACCAGTAAAGGCAGTTCCCATAATTAATAACATTAAAACTACTCCAGAACACCAAAGTAACTGTCTAGGCTTCATATAAGATCCATAATACAAACCTCGGAAAATATGTGAATATACAACAATAAAAAACATAGATGCACCATTAGCATGAACATATCGAATGAACCAACCGTTTGGAACATCTCGCATAATATATTCAACACTTGCAAATGCTAAATCAATGTTTGCAGTATAATGAGTAGTTAACAGAACTCCTGAAATAATCTGAATAACAAGACACATTCCTGCTAAAGAACCAAAACTCCATGCATAAGTTAAACCTATTGGAGTTGGGTAGTGAATCAAATGGCTATCTACAAAACCTAATAAATAACTTTTGTTCCATCTGAATTTGTTTAAAGACACGTTTCTTGCACGTGTTCGTGTTGCCAATGCAGTTTGTTTAACAACTTCATTCATACCTAAATCATTTTTTTTTAAAAGGTTAGTAACCATTTTGCTTAAATTTACATTAACACATTTGTAGATAAATTGTAAGGCTCAAGATTTCCCCACCAATAAATATTGATGAATAAGAAAAGCCATACAACGTCTACAAAATGCCAATACCAAATTGCCGATTCAAAACCAAAGTGTTGAGTGTTTGTAGAATGGTTTAGCACAATTCTGATAAATGAAACAATTAGCGCAATAGTACCAGCAAAAACGTGAAAACCGTGAAAACCAGTAGCCATATAGAAACAAGATCCATAAATACCATCACTAATATTAAATGGAGCTGTTACATATTCTAGACCTTGAAAGTAGGTGAATAATGCAGCTAATGCAACAGTGTAAATAAGCGCGATAATAGTGTGACGCTTAGCGTTTAAAATGATAGCATGGTGAGCCCAAGTAACAGTTGCTCCAGAACTTAATAAAATAAGAGTATTAGTTAACGGAATAGTATAAGTATTCATAGCAATAATTGACTTAGGAGGCCATACTCCACCAATGTTGAAAACAGGCGCTAAACTTGAATGGAAAAAAGCCCAGAAGAAAGCAAAGAAGAACATTATCTCAGACACGATAAATAAAATCATACCTAACCGTAAACCTCTTTGCACAACAAAAGTATGGTGCTCTTCGTAAGTTGCTTCTCGTACAATATCCCGCCACCAAACGTACATAACGTAAAGTACAAGTAAGAAACCATTAAGGAATAAGCTCCATCCACCTATAAATTTATGCATATAAGATACAAGACCACTTGTCAGGAGAAAACCACCTAATGATGCCATAAGAGGCCAAGGGCTTGGATCAACTAAATGAAACTGATGAGTTGTATTTACATATTTAACATTAAAATTATTCTTTAAAGTACTCATTGTATACATATACGTATATATTTAATAATATAACTTTTTGTATGTTCTTATACTAACTCCACTCGATTGCACCTACGCACCATGCATAAATAAAACCGATACCTAATTCAACTAGAAACTCAACCATAGACCAAAACCCTAATAGATTTAATTGTGAGATTGAAACACACCAAGGTAACAAGAAAATAATCTCAATATCGAATAAAACAAATAAAATCGCGATAATATAGAATCGAATGTTAAATTGGTTTCGAGTATCACCATAAGGCTCAAACCCACACTCATAAGTTGAAAGTTTCTCAGTTTCTGGACTTTGAGTTACTAGAAAATAAGATAAACCAACGATTAAAAGCGAAAGGAAAATTGCAAAACATAAGTAAACAAAAATCCCTAAATATTCTTCTTTCATCGAAGACTCCTTCAAAAAACTAAATTGTTCTAAATAGTTATTAGAAGTTATAAAATTTTTAGAAAAAAAATTGATATCCATGTGCTCAAATTCTTAGAAAAAATTTGTAGTACTTGACCGTGTTATTTTAGAACAATTTACTAAAACTGACGAATTATAACTAAATGAATCTTTACCATTATTGTTAAAGAAATCATCTAACCAGCTCTTAACTTTTGTGTTTAATAATTTGATTCTAGTTGGTTTAATTGATGTAATTGGAGAGATCGACAATGGTGAATTTTGTTTAGTCAAATAAAAACTTAAACTAGATAATGTCTGAACAGCGAAAAACTGAAAATTAATATAGTTTCGGAAATTAAATGAGTTAATTGCGTTAAAACTTACTAAACCATTATCTTTTTTGTTGTTAAAAAAGATAAGTGATTTTGTATTAGCATAGAACTTTCGTGTAATTTGCCAATTAGTTTTCGCATCTTTTTTAAAATGGATTAACTTAGTAGTTCGCTTTATTAAACCTTGAGTGTTAACATAAGTTTCATTATCTTCTAAAAACAAGTTATTTGGTAAGTAGAAATAATTTTTAAACATTTTAGCTTTTGCTTTCTCATAAAACGAACGATTAATAGGTTTTGTATTTTGATCAACAAAAACCGAATTGTTGAATGAGTTTGGAAGTGACAAAATGTTTAATAAATGTAAATCAACTAATTTTTTAATATTGGCTGTCGAATCCAATGAAACATTAATGTAATATAGTCCAAAGAAATTTACAAAATCTTCAGTTGTAAGCGGTAAAAACCTATTTAATGACTGAATACCTGTACTACTTAAATTATGATTTAAAACATTCCACGCAACATCAATTACACTGGTGTACTTTAACACTTCCATGAAAATTTTTGCATCACTTCGTTTTAGAGTTTCAGTGTTTGTAATTAACATTGGGTGGTCAGCATTTTTAATATCTTGACAAGATAAGTGAGTCCCTTCAGCCAATGATTTCAATACGCTAAAATTTGAACCAAGATTGTAAGTTGGTACAGTTAAATCTAACATAGAACCAATATTTAACAATTTAAAGTCACCTTTTAAAAATCTTTGTCTTAAGCTTAGATTTAGAACATAACCTTCATACCGTGGGTTTGTATTTAATAAAATACATAAACTCGACATGTAAAGTTTTGGTTTTTGAGTCGCTGAAGACAACTGATAATTTGACTCTAAGTCATTTAAAGATTTATGACTCTCAACTTTTCTTAATTTGATCAACGAACAATTTTGCTTTATAAGATATAACATATTTAATGTTTCTAAACTTATATTCTCAAACGCAAAAATGAAAGAAGAAGCATTTTTTTTATGAAAGTTTAAATGATCCATAAAGTAAATTAACTCTAAGATATCATTGAAAAACAACTCCCAATTTGCTGGTTTTTCTGATTTTTTTTCAAACATTCCGTCAAAAAATAACCGACCTTTATCTGTTATCCATGGAATTGTTGGATCACTAGGTTCTGCTAAAAAGATTTGATTTTCTCTGATTGATAGTCTCAAATTGACACCAAAGCTATCAGTTGGATCAATACCTTCTCCTTCAATAAATTCCCATTCTCTTAGCTCATCTGAAAACGCTTTAAGTGTTAATGCTCCCATTTTTAGATAATCTTTCGAATATATAAGTGATAGCGGATTCGAACCACTAACTTCCTCGTTGTAAGCGAGACACTCTACCAATTGAGTTAATCACTTCATTGTTGTGTTAATTGACGGGAGAGGGACTTGAACCCCCGACACTTGGATTATGATTCCAATGTTCTAACCAACTGAACTATCCTGCCAGTGTTTTAAGATTAAAGAACATCTTTTCGAGACAACTGTCTAAATATTGATTGCTCATTAACAGTTCTGCTAAATGCAGACTTTACTGTCAAAAAAGCTACTCCAATAACTGCAAGATATAAAATTAGTCCAGCAATCAAAATTTGTAACACATAATGTGTATAAAATATCTGACCAAAAACGTATAAATCAGGTAATGCATCTAATGCATCATACCAATTTAAATACACATTGTGCTCTTGACTACTAACATTTGTGTACTTTGAAAAGATCTTCGAAGAGGCACCATAGACTTCAACTAACATTGTAGAACCAATCAAAACTCCTACTGGAAGATATAATCTACTATTTTGCAACTCTCTATATTTGATATCAAGCATCATTACAACGAATAAGAATAAAATTGCAATAGCACCTAAATAAATTATTAAGAAAAACAATGCTAGGAATTCGTTTTCAAATAAAAATAGTAACATTGAAGCTGATAAAAAGCTTGTAACTAAGAATAAAACAGAATGAAGCGGGTTTCTCGAAACAATAACCATTGCAGCGCTACCTAATAGTACAGCGCACATAAAATAAGTTAATACCATCATTTGTCAGAGGCAGGATTCGAACCTACAAACTTTAGGGCATGAGCCTAACATGCTAACCAATGCACTTCCCTGACTTAACTAATAAGCTTTTAGAAGATTCCCGATATTTTCAGTATTTAAAAAAACTTTTAGTTGAAACTCTTGAAAAAAATTTTCAGGTTAAAATGAAAAAAGGATTCGAACCTTAAAAATTTCAAAAATTATTTGAAATATAGCCTTAAACTATTCATTTTGTTCCAGCTACACGTTCCCGTACAGCTACCTTGTTACGACTTCATCCAAATTATCGATCTCTCAATGGGTTTTATTAAAACCTTCAAGCGAAACTGATTCTTTGCAAGTGACGGGCGGTGTGTACAAGGCCAAGTTACATGTTCACCGCGACGTTCTGATTCGCGATTACTAGTGATTCCAACTTCATGTAGACGAGTTGCAGTCTACAATTCGAACTGGGAAAATTTTTGTTGATTAACTTAAAATTTCTTTTTTGTCACTTTTTGTAATTTTCATTGTAGCACATGTGTAGCCCAATTCATTAGGGTCACATTGACTTGACTTCATTCTTACCTTCCTTCAATTTATCATTGACGGTACTTTTAAAGCATTTAAAAAACTCCGTAGAGAAGTCTTTTAGAACGTAATACTTTATTTAAAAGTAAGAGTTGCGCCCGTTTCAGGACTTAACCAAACATCTCACGACACGAGCTGACGACAGTCGTGCAACACCTGTAAAAAAACATTACTTTTAATTCCTACACTGAATTAAAAGCTATAAATTTAATTATGTCAAGAATTGGTAAGGTTTTGCGCGGATTATCGCATTAAACCACATGCTCCACCACTAGTGTTAGACCCCCGTCAATTCCTTTGAGTTCCAACCTTGCGATCGTACTCTTCAGGCGGAGTGCTTATTGCGTTAGCTTGAAAATCTAAATAATATTTGAAATATTACAATTAAATTACAGCACTCAGAATTTACGGTGTGGACTACCAGGGTCTCTAATCCTGTTTGCTACCCACACTTTCGTCCCTCAACGTCAGTTTATACCAAAAAGT
>Ga0102948_1001041_pt1 | contig 11065 bp, 10 predicted proteins | sample SalPonA_A_H2O_MG_FD_78211 | JGI IMG/M metagenome (GOLD analysis project Ga0102948, IMG submission 78211) | Water microbial communities from South San Francisco under conditions of wetland restoration - Salt Pond MetaG R2A_A_H2O_MG | ecosystem: Environmental > Aquatic > Non-marine Saline and... | reverse complement strand
TCTTCGTCACATGAATCTGGTGCAGCCGTTCGAGTAGCCTCGTTTTCAAATCATCGTCCCCTGAATGAAATGGACTGGTGCGCGAAACAAATTCCGGCGAGGGGTTTCTGAATTTGGCAGTCCAACTAGCCAAGTGAAACAAAATAGGTACGAAAGCGATCCCAGCTTCAGTGAGGAAATAAAGCTTCTTCTGTGCGTGATCGTCCGATTTTTGAACATTCAACAGGTCCAGCTGTACCATATAGTGCAATCGTGATGACAGCGAAGCCGAAGAAATTCCCTCACGATTATTTTTCAATATCTCGTTGAAGCCACGTCGATCAAATAACGCAATTTCGCGGATAATTATTGGGATCCACTTGTCAATAAGCAGGTGTCCAGCCAGGCCGATTGGACACATTTCCTCTTCGACGATTTTCAAGTCAAGCATGTCATGCCTCCAAACCACTTTAACATACAGACTAGACTGTCGACAATCGCAAGGTCAACCTAGAGATCAGCATCGTCGACTGCAGATGAAAAGGATACCTAAAGTGCCTATAGAAGTGAAAATTCTGAGAGGAAATCAAAATGCCTAAAGGCTATTTAGTCGCTAATTTACGCGTGGAAGACCCAGAAGCTTTTAAAAAGTTTTCGGAAGCAGCATTACCATCCATTGAACAATATGGCGGTAGAATACTTGCACGCGGCCCACACGCTGATCGCCATGAGGGCAATGTATCGGGCGTGGTGACTATGCTTGAATTTGAAAGCAAAGAGGCCGCGGAGAAGTTTTATTTCAGCGATGAGTATCAAGCCGCAAAGGCAATTCGTGATACTGGATGTGATGCTGATTTAATGATTATTGAAGGAATTCAGGAATGACCAAAAAACTATCGATTGTACGTTTCAAACCCAAGCCTGAATGTTTTGATGAATTCTTGCAGAATATCCAAGACTGGCATGCCCAAGTGTTCGCAGATGGTGACCACCGTCTAATGCGGACTGATGACGAAGTTGTTGCCATAGTTGTTAGAGACAGCGAAATGCTAGACGAAAATATCAAACGTGGCGTGGCTTGGTTGGATAGCCAAAGACGACTCTTGCAGGAATATAATGAAGTTGATCGACACACGATGCCCATGACGGGTGACTTGGTATTGTAGCTATACCTAGTTGCGTAAGTGTCTCAACATGGCCAAGCAGCTTATAGAAATGAAACCAATTCCAGTAAAGCCTGTGTCACGAACCATGTTACCGCAAAATTCCGCCAACACAGTGTTTCGAACACAGTGGCGGGACACAATGTTTGGCACTATTTTCACACCAAAACCTAACTTAGGGCATAATCGCTAGTTAGACAATCTCGGGGCTGGTTTTTTAAAATAGCAACCGAATACAGAATTGGTCATAGCTGAGTAGCTTTTATGCATCGCCTACCCTGATCAACGAGGTTTATTCTGACAAAGCACTTAGTATCCCTTCGGTGAAATGGGCGCGGCCTAACTGTCAATTACTACAGCAGCACGCTCCGAATTTACCTCAACGATCACGCCGAACTCCGAAGATAGTGTTGCGAACTTTTCAAGAATCAAAGCTGCGTTATTGCCAGTCGCCAATCTTGGACGTCCCCGACGGTGGCGTTTTTCTCCTAATCCGAGCGAGACCGGATAGATCGTAACCTCTTCAAGCTTATCGCCATCGAAGCGACAAACCGGGACGACAGTTTGCCAATAGCGTTCATCCGACGGGAAACCCTTGAGATCATCTTTGGTGCGCTCTTTGTAGAGTTTTGTTGGTGTTAGGTGATCGTCAACCCTGAAACGATCATACGATTCTCCCGGAAGGATTTCCACCATTTCATTTTGACCAATGAAATTACCGAGACTGTAGAAAATCGGTTTGTTGTTATAGACCTCCATCCCACGAAGCAAGTGAGGACCGTGACCAACAACAACGTCGGCGCCTGCATCAATGACAGCGTGCGCGAACTCTATGATAAAATCTGCCGGTTTGTCTTTTTCATTCGCATGCTCATGGGCATGAATGCTGACAACTGCGATGTCCGAGGCCAATTTAGCTTCTTCCACCCAACGAATGATAGCCGCAAGGTCTTTTGGATTTGGGTGCCTCACGTGACGCGTTTCATCTCCAATATGGAAGTTCATTCCGTTGAACGGAAAAATGCCTTCGGGAGCCTCGAAGGCAAAACCGGTTCCGATGCGTAACTGACGGAACTTTTCAAGACCCAGCCCGTCTGCCATATCTTTCACGACAGCCATTTGCTCAGACGTAATTTCGTAAACACTTTCGGGCCACAAAGGATTCAATCCGGGGCGGCCTTGCATCACATGAGTTTGACGCGCTGCTTCCTGCCCTTTGGTGAATGTTGATCCACACGCCACCATTCCAAAGGTTGCTGTTGGCGTTGTTAAATAAGCTGCACGTCGTGCTTCCTCCAAATATCGGCCTGCACCTGCATGACAAAGCCCGCGCTTATCAAGTTCATTAAGAGCGTGCCTCAAGCCTGAAATCGAGTAATCCAAAGTGTGGTTCGTCGCCGTCGCAAACATTCCGAAACCGGCTTCCACCAGTTCATCCAGCACCCAGGACGGTGCACCAAAGTGCGACCCGCCGCTGTCGTAAGCAGGATCTCCCTTGAAGTCATTAGGCAGAACTTCAAGGTTGGTGAACGCAGCATCACAACTGCGGATCAAATCAAAGAGCGGCTTTACCTCAGGATCGCTGTTGCTCAACAAACGGCGCTGAAGAATGCTGTCACCCGTAAGTGCAAGAGTTGTCACGGTCTTATCTCCTTTTTAAAGCAAGCGGTCCTACAGGCTATCAACATGGAAATAGTCATTCAAAATTCTTAAGTAAATTGACTTCAGTTTGCGAATCTCAGAGACAGACACGCATTCGTCAACCATATGCATTGTTTCGCCAGTCAGACCGGCTTCAACTACGGGACAATGAGTAAACAAATGCCGCGCGTCAGAAATTCCGCCCAGGGTAGTGAGCTTAGGAGACAATCCAGTTTCTTGCTTTATTGCACTTTCGATTAATCTCGACAACTCTCCCGGAGGCGTAAAGAAGCACTCACCCGAAACATGATGATCGCTGTGGATTGAAACACCAAAACCGTCTGCTACGCGCTTAACTCTCTCATCGACCCACTCCAGAACCTTGTCTGAAGTCCAATTGTCGTTAAAGCGAATGTTAATTGTAGCATTACAGGCACCTGGAATTACGTTTCGTACAGGATTACCTGTATCCACAGTTGTGATCGTAAGTGTCGATGGTGTGAAGTTCGCACTGCCCTCATCAAGCGTATCAGCGTCAAATACGTGAAGAAGTTCGACAAGTGCAGGCAGCGGGTTAATTGCTTTTTCTGGGTAACCAGAGTGGCCTTGAACACCTCTTACCGTTAGATAAACAGTCACAGCTCCACGCCGTCCAATTTTAACGGCATCGCCTATTTCTGCGATACTTGTCGGCTCGCCCACGAGAAAATGATCAGCCTTAATTCCATTGGCCTCCATCCAGTCTACGATTGCTTTTGTTCCGTCAGGAGATCCGGTTTCCTCAGCTCCTGTGATCGCCAAAATAAGCCTTCCATCAGGTGGTGTAGTTTCGACAAATTCAGCGGCGGCGGCCACAAATGCTGCAACACTCGATTTCATGTCTGTTGAGCCACGCCCGTAAAGCATGCCATCACGAATTTCTGCACCAAACGGGTCGCAGCTCCAAGCACTCAAATCACCGACCGGCACGACGTCTGTGTGACCACTATAGCCAAACGTTTGACCGTTTTTTCCTGAGCCCCAAATGGCAATAAGATTGGGAATACCGTTGCGGTCTACGCGCTGACAATCAAAACCATAGCCGCTCAACAAGCCATCAAGTAGTTGTAAAGCCCCACCCTCAGCTGGAGTTACCGTCTGACAGCGAACAAGATCAGCCGTTAAAGATACGGGGTCAATAATTGTATCATTTACTGTTGAGGGATATGCCTTCATGCCGTTTTCCTTTCCATCATGTGGCAGGCAGTGCTATGCCCAAACGACAGTCCTTGAAGTGAAGGCGCTTTTGATTTGCAAATATCGGTTGCTAATTCACAACGTGGGTGAAATGTGCACCCACTGGGTGGGTTGATTGGATTTGGATATGCCGTACCCAACTCAACTCTGGGGACACCAGCGCCTGCTTCAGGTGTGAGAACCGATTTTAGCAGAGCGCGTGTATATGGATGCTTTGGGCTTGAGAACAAAGTCCGAGTGTCAGCAACTTCAACAACGCGGCCCAGATACATCACTACAACTCGGGTTGCGATATGCTCAACTACCGCCATGTCATGGGTAATAAGAAGATAGGTCAGCCCCATTTCTTCGCGTAGTTCTAGCAGAAGGTTCAATATCTGCGCCTGTACGGAAACATCCAATGCAGAAGTCGGCTCATCACATACAACAATTTCAGGATTCAGGATCAGGGCTCTTGCGATCGCCACACGTTGCCGCTGACCACCAGACAATTGATTCGGATAGTTGTTATAGAAGTTGCGCGGCAATCCCACGCGCTCCATGATCTCTTCAACCTTTTGGCGCTGACCATCGGCGCAGTCGATACCATGCAACTTCAATGGGCGGCGAATGATTTCACCGATTGTCCGGCGCGGGTTAAGTGACGAATAGGGGTCCTGAAATATCGATTGGAGCTTGATTGAACGTTCCAGGTTCGAGAGAGAACCAATGTCCTTTCCTCCCAACGTTACTTTCCCGCTAGTCGGCTTCTGTAGGCCAAGCAGCATACGAGCCAGCGTCGACTTTCCACAGCCGGACTCACCGACGACAGCCACCACTTCACCTTTGCGCAGATCAAGCGAAATGCCGTCTACCGCGCGAAGAGGTTTGTTACCGGAGAACATCTTCTGACGTATTGAGAACACACATTCTGCGGCGTCGGCGCTAAGAATAGGCGGTGCCTCTTTGTTGATGTCAGAGCCGTAGAATCCACCGTCGCCTTGTTTCCGATGCCCCAAACTTGATGTGCCATCCCGAAGTTCCTCGGATGTCAGAATGCAGCGGAACGAATGTCCGTTTTTCACTTCACTGAGGGGAACAAACCGTTGCTGGCAAACGTCTTTCGCCCGCGTGCATCTGTTCGCAAAGCGGCAACCTGTGAACTTTCCCTTTAATGATGGAACAAGCCCGGGTATTGACCCCAGTTCACCACCCGGCTCAATCTGACCGGGCACGGGGATGCTTTCGAGTAAACCTTGAGTATATGGGTGGACAGGCGTGTTCAACACGTCGTTAACCGCCCCAGATTCAATGACCTGACCTGCATACATTACAGCGATTTTATCAGAGATTCTGGCCACGACACCCATATCGTGACTGATTATGATCAAGGCTATATTCAGCTCTTTCTGAAGATCTTTCAGAAGGTTCAAAATTTGAGCTTGAATAGTTACGTCCAACGCCGTCGTCGGCTCATCTGCGATAATCAGCTCGGGATCATTCATTAGCATCATCGCAATCATGACGCGCTGCCTCAGACCACCCGATAGCTGGTGAGGATATTGTGAAAGACGGCTTTCCGCAGCGGTGATGCCTACTTTTTCCAATAGCTCAATCGCACGTTTGCGAGCCTCGGTAGAAGACACCCCTCTGTGCAACTGCATCAACTCCGTCATCTGTCGCCCGATTGTGTAAACAGGGTTTAGCGATGTCATTGGCTCTTGGAATATCATCGCAAGCTTATTTCCGCGAAGTCTTGCCATTTCGTCTTCGCGGGTCATCAGGAGGTTTGTATCCCCAAAGCGTAATGTGGTGGCATCGGTTCGCGTTTCCTTTGGCAAAAGCCCCATGATTGCCATCGATGAAACCGATTTTCCCGAACCGGATTCTCCCACAATCCCTAGTGTTTCACCGCGATTGAGTTCAAAGGAAACATCCTGAACGGCGGTCATATCCCCTTCTGCCAATTTCAGAGTGACCGACAGGTTTTTGACTTCAAGAATTGCTGACATGATCTTTCTCCTCAATTCCGGCTTTCAGGTGCAGTGATGTCACGGATGCCATCGCCCAGCAGGTTTACAGCGAGCACCAAAAGAAACAATGCAGCTCCAGGGATCATTACGAGGTAAGGTTTGAAATACATCATGGTCTTACCCTCCGCGATCATCAGGCCCCACGAAGCCGTCGGGGGCTGCACGCCCACACCAAGGAACGAAAGGGATGCTTCGTGGATGATGACAACGGCCATCTCCAGCGAGAACACAACGATGATTTGGTTCAACAGGTTCGGAAGAATCTCATAGAACAGGATCTGGCGATCAGTGCTGCCGATTGAACGCGCCGCCGAGACGTATTCGAGTGAACGAATCTGGCGCGTCAGCGTGCGCGTAACCACCATGTAGTATTGCCAGTGCAAGACCCCAAGAACGATAACCAGTGTCGCCACAGACGATCCCACGAAGAACACAAGAGCCATAGCCAAAAGCAAGGAGGGCAAAGCTAGTTGGCAGGTCAACAAGAACGAGGCAGCTTGGTCGACCCGGCCGCCCAGATACCCGGCGCTAAGACCAATGGTAACCCCGATCAGACAGCCCAGAGTAGCTGCACCAAAGCCTACGCCCATAGATATGCGGGCACCGTAAATCAGACGGCTCAGGTAATCACGGCCCAGATGATCGGTTCCTAGGATATGCTGCCAAGTGCCTTGCTCATTCCACACAGGCGAAAGAAGTCGGTTTGACAGATTCTGCACATAGGGGTCATGTGGCACAATAAGTGGAGCAAGGATGGCGATGAGTGCAAAGGTCACCACGATAAATGCGCCGAACTGGAAGCCCAAGTGGCTTTTTGCCTTGCGGATCATCCGCTCTTTTGGTGTCAAGTCGATAATATCGTCGGCAATGGCAGCCACAGCTTTAGCGGTTGAGGTCAAAGCATTCACTCCACACGCATGCGTGGATCAAGCCACGCGTTCAGAATGTCGCCCAGGATCGATAAGATGATGAAGATCAGGGCGAAGAAGAAGACAAGCATTTGCACGGTCGGAATATCGGCGCCGAGGATAGACTCATAGGCCAGACGACCAAGACCGTTCAGGGCAAATACTGTTTCTGTGATGACGGAGCCACCAAGCTTATAACCCAACTGGATCGTAAGAACGCTGACAACGGGAAGAAGCGCATTTCGCAGAGCGTGGCGGAACAAGATTTGGCGCGGACGAAAGCCTTTTGCCCGAGCGGTCCGAATATAATCTGATCCAAGAACCTCGATCATACCCGTTCGCGTCAGGCGCAACACCTGAGGAACTGCGCTGGTCCCTAGAACAAAACACGGCATAATAAAATGTTTCCAGGTAGAATCTCCGGATACTGGAAAGATCGGGAACATCACGCCCAGGAGGATAATCAGAACGAGACCCAGCCAAAAGTTTGGGACAGCCTGTGCCGCGGTGCCAAAACTGAGGGCAAATCGGTCTAACCAACCGTTTGGTTTCAAAGCAGCTAAAACACCAAGGAGCAGTCCGATGACAACTGTTACGCTTAGTGCGCCGACAGCAAGCGTGATGGTAACGGGAGCGCGTTCGATGAGAAGTTCGAACACCGGTTTCTTCCAGTAGTAGCTGTCACCGAAATCGCCAACGACAATGTTTCGAAACCATTCGACGAACCGAACATAAAGTGGACGGTCAAAACCGTACTGAACACGGATCTGCTCTACAGCTTCTTGAGTGGCATCTTCACCTGCTACCATTGAAGCAGGATCTGCGGCTAGGTTCAGCATTAGAAATGTTGCCAGAGATACGGTAAACGCAACGACAACACCCAGTGCAAGACGCTTGATAATAAATTTCAGCATAACTGTTTCCCGGACAGAAATAATAAAGGGGGCGGGCGTGATTTCCACCCGCCCAGTTGGTCAGCTTATTTCCAACTGATTTCATTCAGACGTGGCAAACCATCGATGGAAGCGTCGAAGTTTACATTCACGCCGTGAACATAGTTTTGAGAATACTGGAACAGGGGAAGCAAATAAGCTTCTTCAGCGACCTTCTTCAGAGCCTTTTCGTAAAGAGCTTTACGTTCGGTAGGATCGACAGTTTCAAGCGCAGCTTTGAACCATCCTTGAACCTCCGGGTCGTGGTTAAGGTTTCGGTTTGAACCCTCGACATAATAATTAGAGATCGCGCCAACGTCAGGTGTCGCATAGAAACCCCAAGCATTCTGGAATGCCTCGAGCTGACCTTCACCACGAGCCTTGGACAATGCGGAAAGCTTAACATGGTTCACGTTTGCCGTAACGCCGATTTCAGCCAGATCCGCCGCAACGGCTTCCATGATCGGGCGCTCACGATATGTTGTCATGTCAAACTCGAAACCATTCGGATAACCGGCTTCTGCCAGAAGTTCCTTTGCACGCTCCGGATTATATTCGTATTCCTTAATATCAACGTCACAACCGAACATACCTAGGTTACAGGTCGAATGGATAACGCGTCCCGAGCCCCCAACGAGGTTTTCAACAAGATCAGCCCGGTCCACTGCATGGTTCAACGCCTGACGAACCTGACGATTTGTCAGTGGCCCTTCAGCGTCGGTCACACCAGCTGCATCCAGCACAAGGAAGGAGACACGTGTAGATACCCCGGTTGTATGATCGACCATCGGCAGCTTGCCAAGATCGCGCGCAGTATCATCAGGCACGTTGAAAGACCAGTCTACGCCACCCGAAAGCAGTTCGGCAGTCACAGTGCCCCAATCTGGGATTGGGCGCAGCGAGATTGTTTCAATGCTGCCAGCGGCTTTCGGTCCATTACCATAATAATCATCAAACTTTTCAACGGTTACGCCTGCGCCCATGGCAAAACTGGAAATTTTGTAGGGACCAGTGCCGATAAAGCTTTGGGTTTGCGCGTTAGTATCACCGCCAGAATACACACCCGCCTTGCGGGTTAACACAAAGACCGCAATATCACGTAGCATCAGCGGATACGGATTTTTCGCCGTAACACGAATAGTGTTCTCATCAACCGCTACAGCGCTTTCAAACCAACTGCGAATAAAAGCGCCGCGCTTAGTTTTGGCTTCTGGATTTGCAATCCACTCGAATGAGTATATTATGTCTTCCACCGTAACATCGGAACCATCATGAAACTTAACGCCATCCCGAAGCGTAAAGTCGATCGTGCGGTCGTCGACCCAGGTGTAGTTCTCTGCCAACGCACCTTCATATTCGCCGGTTTCCAGATTGACTTCGACTAGCTGGTCCGAGGTCAGGTAGGACAGGATCAGGTTTTCACGTGATGTGGAATATAAACCGTCCAGCGTTTGAACTTCTTTGTTAAATGCGGCTACCAATGTATCGTCAGCTTGACCTGAAACAGCGGGCGCAGCAGCGGTAAGCGCGATTGCAGAAGCAATGAGCATAGCTTTTACGGACATGAGGTTTCTCCCTTTTCTGAATTGCCACCAAAACCATAGATTCACAATTTGCATAAATCTAATGAATGTTTTATATGAGAACTATGCACAGGAAGAATATAAATTCTATTGATCTGAATCTCCTAAAGATATTTTCCGCCCTAGCGGAGGAAAGAAGCGTGACAAAAGCAGCAGATTCTGTTGGTTTAAGTCAACCAGCGGTCAGCCATGCCCTTAGAAGGCTACGAGATATCATGGATGACGAGCTATTCATTCGATCAGCAGATGGAATGCAGCCAACAGACCGTTGTCGGGATCTCGCCCCTGCCGTTAGTGCAAGCCTTAAGATGCTGCAAGATGCATTGACCGTTAGAGAAGAAAGTGATCCTAAAAACCTGAGTACGACATTCCGACTAGGAATGAACGACTTATTCTCTACGCTTCTTGCTGCCGGAATATCAGAAAGCGTCTCACAGCAAGCCCCCAACGTTTCTCTAAGGTTCCTACATACGTTGGAAATTAACAAAAGCTTGAGCGACGCTTACTCCGATCTTGATGCAGGAACGATTGATCTGACTATTATTCAGGACTTCGACACTCCATCGCGCTTTGACCGTGAACTCTTGGGTTCAAGCGACTTCGTATGTGTTGCACGCTCGGGACATCCATCGTTCCGTTCAAACATGAGTATGGAAGAATTTAGGTCATTTGGACACATCATGATTACCACACTCGATGCCGAATACGGGCGTATCGATGAGGCGTTATCAAAGATCGGTATCCGCCGAGTCATCAAGCTGAGAGTGCCTCACTACTCTGCCGCACTCAGTGCCGCTGCACAAACGGATCTAGTATATACAATGCCGCGTATTCTGGCCGTTCACGCAAAACAGGCGTTCGGGTTGCAGGTTTCTGAATTACCGTTCGAAGCCCCGGTACGAAAAATCTTTCAGGTTTGGCACAAAACTCGAACCAAGGAATTCAGCCACCGATGGCTCAGATCTATCGTCTCAAGTGTTGCTGATAGAGTTGGAATAGCAACACTCTGATTTCTCGCATCTGGTTTTTCCGACGAAGCATCCATCATTGTAGTGCGCAGCAAATAATTGCTTTTCGCCATTCGTTGCTTGGACAGATTAGAAAACCCAGATTATATCCTCCCATACGGGCGATTGTTTTGGCTTCGTTAAGGTCTTTTTTCCCAGTGCTGATGCGTATGGGCTTACCATCAATACTGAATGCAGCCTGCCATCTTTTACTGCGTTCGCGACGATACACGCGGACCTCACCGTCCAAGATCAACACAGTATCATCTCGCAAGTGTCGCACGCCAATCTCCTTACTACATTATATGGCTCGCAACACCGACAAGTCTACCAAAGTGTGTTTTGATCATGGGAATTTTATAAAGGGACTATGTTCTTTTACTAGGGTCTAGACACAGTGTTTGAGCCCAGAATCCCACCCCACAAACACATCAAAAAGTGTGTATTTGGTGTGTTTTTGAATCACACACGCATAGCGCTAGTGCGCCAAAAATAAGTTACTGATTTTATTGATAAATATGGTGCCCAGGGGCGGATTCGAACCACCGACACAGGGATTTTCAATCCCCTGCTCTACCCCTGAGCTACCCGGGCACCGGAACAG
>Ga0102948_1001039_pt1 | contig 11078 bp, 11 predicted proteins | sample SalPonA_A_H2O_MG_FD_78211 | JGI IMG/M metagenome (GOLD analysis project Ga0102948, IMG submission 78211) | Water microbial communities from South San Francisco under conditions of wetland restoration - Salt Pond MetaG R2A_A_H2O_MG | ecosystem: Environmental > Aquatic > Non-marine Saline and... | reverse complement strand
CACAGAGCCGAGTATATGATGTGACATTCAAGAAATACGGCCAACCGTTTGAAAAGACACACACTTTGTTTCAAGATCTGGTTGAAACATTGAAGAAAGAGTGCACAGTACAGCCAAATGATCAAGTTCGAGTGTCCATTTATCACCCAGGGTTAGACTTTGGCATCCATGTACCTTTTGATGTGGCTTCAAATATGACAGGAGATCGGTTGCTGGACGAATGTCAAAAAGTGGTACAGAGTAATCAAGATTTCAAAATCCATGATGGCAGCATGACGGCAGAAATAACCCACATCACTATGCCTGAAGGGTCGGGGAGACGAAACATGCATCATGGCTCCAACGTCAGTATAGAAAACATGACAAATATCAAGACCAGTGTAGTTACCATTGAGAATACGAAAGACAGTATGTGCTTAGCTCGAGCCATTGTAGTGGGGATATGCCGTGCAGAAAAAGAAGACACAGATGTCTGGCGCAAACGATGGAATTTCATGAGACAGTCAAAGAAATCCTTGCAGACCAGAGAAGCTCAAGCCTTACTAGACAAAGTGGGCATCGGGTACGACCAGGCGTGCGGTGCCGAAGAGTACAAGAAAATACAAGACAGTCTCTATCCTGCCTATGTGATCAAAGTGCATCCACAACATGCTAAAGGAGAGTTGCTGTTCAAACCCCCAGAGATGACTAGCACCAGTAAAGCTATCCATGTGTACCACCACGACAACCACTACGACAGCATAGTGTCTATTACAGGGTTCCTTGGCAAAAATTACTATTGTGACTTTTGCAATGTTGGTTACAAATATAGAGAAGTCCACCAATGCTCAAACATCTGTCAGTGTTTTTCCCATCAGAAGTGTAACATTGAAGGGAGTGGGGTGACCTGTGATGTCTGTGGGAGATGGTTTCGAAGTGTAAGCTGTTACCAGAACCATATTAGTTGTCCCGGGAAAAGTACCAAAAGTATTTGTCAACTGGTCAAAGCCTGTAAAACTTGCGGTTCGCAAATTTTTGACAGGAAGAAAAACCATCGGTGTATAGGTATGAAACGGTGTAAACATTGTAAAAAGATGGTCGATGTAGACCATGACTGTTTCATCCCCATCTATCAAACCCCTGATCAAGAGAAAACCCCAATGGTACCATTTATATTTTATGATTTTGAATGTCGGTTCGATACAGGGGAACATATTCCAAACTTTTGTGTAGCCCAACGTGCCTGTGAGGCATGTATACGGCAATCGGTCAAAACCCCCTGTCTGTGCTGTGACCAAGTACCTGGCCCCCGAGAGGTAATATTTCAAGGAGACGAGACCTTATCACAGTTCTGTGAATGGTTATTTGACCCTATCCATGTAGGTACCACAGCCATAGCTCACAATGCTCAAGGGTATGATGCTCAGTTTATTTTAAGGCAAGTAATCAACCACGGTACTTGTAAGCCGGAGGTTATTATGAATGGAGGTAAAATCTTGATGATGAAAGTCTATGGTATACGACTCATTGATTCTCTAAGTTACTTGAGCATGCCGCTCTCTGCTTTCCCGAAAACGTTCGGACTCACAGAGATGGCTAAAGGGTGGTTTCCGTTTTGGGCAAATACCCATAAGTTCCAGGACTATGTAGGACCTATGCTGTCAGTAGACTACTACAAGCCAGGGAGAATGAAGCCTGAACAACGAAAGGCTTTTTTATCATGGTACCAAGAGCATGAACACGATGAATTTGACTTTAAAAAAGAGATGGAAAGGTACTGTCGCTCGGATGTAGATATCTTGCGACGTGGATGTGGCGAATTTCGACAACAAATGTTACAGAGTGACGACATCGATCCTTTCACCGAAGCAATGACTTTAGCTCAAGCCTGTAACAAAGCCTGGCGAAAGAATTCTATGCCTGCAAAGAGTCTCGGAATTATTCCTGAAAACGGCTATCCACACAAAGTCAAGTATTCTATTAAAGCCATACGATGGATCCAGTTAATGGCTATTACAAAGAATAAAACTATTAGACATGCACTGAACGGTGGAGAAGTCAAACTGGGCGAGTATTTTGTGGATGGATTCGATCCTGATGAGAAGATGGTATATGAATTCTTTGGATGTCTGTTCCATGGGTGTCCAGACTGCTATAAAAACAGGACTATGTTAAATCCTTACTCCCAAGAAACTATGCATGCTCTTTTTAAGAAAACCATGCAACGGATTGAAACACTGTATCGTGAAGGCTATTCAGTAAGCTTTTTATGGGAATGCCAATATGACAAGAACTGGGTAAAAGATCCAAAGATGAAACCTATACTAAAGCAACTGTATCCGCATATGGACGAGATCAAACCCAGAGATGCCTTGTTTGGAGGACGGACCAATGCTGTACGATTGTACTATGAAATTACTTCTGAAGACGAGGAAATCAAATATGCAGACATTTGTTCCTTGTACCCGTTTGTGAACAAGTACAAAGAGTACCCTATCGGGCATCCTCGATTGATAACTCAAGAAGCCATTGATCAATCTAACGTTCGACAGTACCGAGGGTTGATCAAGTGTCAAGTGCTACCACCTCAAGACCTATGGATGCCAGTGTTACCGGTACATTGTAACAATAAAAACGTGTTTTCCCTGTGTCGCACTTGTGCTGAACAAGAATGTCATATATGTACGCACACAGAAACAGAGCGGGCGCTGATTGGTACTTGGACTTCCGTGGAATTACACAAGGCACAAGATAAAGGCTACAAAATATTGACAGTGTATCATGTTTGGCATTGGGATGAGTGGAGTAACGAAGTGTACCGTCGTTATATTGACAAATACCTGAAAATGAAGCAAGAGGCTAGTGGATATCCAAGTTGGGTTCAAACCCCAGAGGACAAGCAAAAGTTCAAGGAGGATTACTTCAAGGCGGAGGGAATACAGTTAGATCATATAGAGAAAAATCCCGGTCGCAGGGCTTTTGCAAAAACAATGCTGAACTGTTTGTGGGGAAAAAATGCTCAAAACAATGTACTACGTAAGACGGAGTATATGGACTCAGTTGAACGATACAATCAACTTTTGACTGATCCGATGGTCACAGTGAGTTATGTGGACGTATTTGAGCATGATGAATTCGTACTGATCAACTATACGAACGAGAGTGACACGTTTGAACCCCACGCTTCCTCCAATGTGGTGACAGCGTCGTTTGTTACAGCCTATGCTCGATTGGAATTATACTCTGCATTAGAACAGCTTGGTGATCGAGTGTTGTACTTTGATACAGACAGTTGTATGTACATCTATAAACCGGGAGAGTACAACATTCCAATTGTGGACAGTCGGTTAGGTCACTGGACGGACGAAGTGCCGGACGGAAAAATTACCAAGTTTGTGGGACTTGGACCCAAGAACTATGGGTACGAATATACAGAAAATGGTAAAAGGCACACAACATGTAAAGTGAAAGGTATTACATTGGACTATGATACATCACAGAAGGTGAACTTTGATTCGATGGTGGAGTGTGTGCATGATCGGGACAGTTATTCCTTGGTCATTGATTACCCTTCTAGAATCAAACGTCATCGTAATCGGGTAGTGACCAGTGAAAATCAAACCAAGACTTTTCGATCTGTCTATACAAAACGAGTGGTGATAGATGACTATAAAACAGTACCCTATGGATATTTGCATCATCTATGATGTGTGACGGTGAATGTGCCTATAAAAAACCAATACGTTATCAGTGACCAGATCATTTATCGTCATGACGTCCTTAGAGGAGAACGTGTTTTATTTACCTCCAGAGCTTCGTGAAAAAATTTACAAATTTGTCGTGTGTGCCTGTGCAAGGAAAGCAGAATTTAAAGAAGAACTATTACAGCAATATTTACGGAGACACATCATAGCCTATACAAATGTGGCTCTCTTTCGAGACTGTAATAAAGGAATGGCACTTATTCGTAAATTACATCGAGATGTTCGAGAAAGAGAAGACTTGAGTCAATCACAAAAACACAGGATGCTCCGCAAAGTAGAAGTAACATTTAATCATCTTGATCGTCGGCTTTCTAATGTTTGGCAGTTCAGCATAGCGGATATGACACCGGATGATATCAACGAAATGATTCGTGCCGTAGAAATTTGTGGACATTCTCTACGATTTACACATTATATGAACAGGGTGCCACAAATGGAAACAGTTGATGATACTTTGAAGTATTTTGAATATCCTATTTGTTCGGGACACATTATCTGTCGACAATTAAAATCAGTGTATATGATAGCACAGATAGTGGGAGTAGCCTGTCATTTATCACCATCCTATTCAATAGAAGAGGCGGAAGAAATCCTTCAGGTTAACGGTACACCAATATTTACCATCGAAGGACAATTATGAAGCCTCATTTTGTGTCCTTATTCTACATATTAGACTTTGAATTGTACAACGATACTTTATTTCGGATGTTATGTGAAGAAAAACAAGACCTACCATGCATTCAATCGTGGTTACAGAAATCATTTGATACATTTAAACGTTTGGTTATAGAAGAGGCAAAGTGTAAACACTATACTATCGATATGAAAGCCTTTTGTCAGGCGGACTGGAATACATATGTTGTGAACAATGATCACGTGACAAAACAGATACAAAAGTGGATGCAGTGGTTTATGGACATAGACTTTTACTAGACATGGAGCAAAGCAGTCGTGTTTTGAGTCAACTCGTCTATCGGAAAGCATTGCTGTTGGCATTTCGCTTGGTGACTTCCAGCAACGATGTTATTACAACAGAAATGATTCAAAAGCAACTTAGACTGATGTTTGTTGAGTTTCGAGAAGCACTGAATCAATTTAACAAAGATTTATTGTTGACGGAGGAAGAATGGACCAAAGATGTGATTAATAATACATCAGTGGTGAACTTTTTACAAGAACATTTTTCAAAAGAGTACAAGAAAAAAATATGTATGTGAAACGTAAGATATGTACAAAAAACTCAAAGACATATTGTTACAAAAAAGTTGTGTTTATGTTTATAAAGTTGTATGTTGTTTTAAAAATATTGAATAAAAGTAAATGATTTTGTAGTTTGTTATCATTCTTTAGCTGTTCATCATGGAGAGCACACTTGTGTTTCAACACCCATGTAACATTTTCATTTCTGGTCCAAGTGGATCTGGTAAAACCCAGTTTGTGAAAAAAATGATTGAATATAGCGAAGATTTGTTCCAAACACCACCTGAACAAGTGGTTTGGTGTTACAAAGAATGGCAATCAGCCTATGCAAACTTACAGGAAAGTGTACCATCCATTCGGTTTCTGGAAGGAATTCCGGATGATGATGGTGAAATTGTGACCGATATGTCCGTTCCTCATTTAGTGGTATTTGATGATATGTTAGGCGATAAAGACGAAGAGAAAATCAAACTATGGTTTACACGAAAAGGACACCATCGTAATGCAAGTGTGATCTATATCACACAAAACATGTTTCAACAATCAAAAGCCAGTCGTACTTTAAGTCTGAATGCCCATTACATGGTTTTGTTTCAAAATACCCGAGACAAAGGTCAGATCAAAACATTAGCAAGTCAAATTCAGCTACCACACTTGCTTGCAGCCTACCAAGATGCTATTTCGGTGCCTCACGGATATTTAATGATTGATTTTCATCCAAAAACACCAGATGCCTATCGCTTGAGAACAGATTTGTTTCATCACTGGAAGACGAAAGAAGATCGAGGACCTGTGATCTACACTGCTGTCTGAGGGGTATAAAACAGAGGTGATGTCTCGAGTTTGTGTCATTCACGTCTAACCCACGTCATGTATTACACACCGAGGGCCATTATAACACAACTAGAGGCGTTGAGTCAGGAACATAATCCTGACACCAGACAGAAGCTACTGCAGCATGGGCTGAAAGAAGTCATCAGATGGTTTACTCTAGCGGCCAGAGTGATACTGCAAAAGAAAATACAGCTGCCAAAACAAACATGGAATTTCATGGAGAAGAATCGGGGTGCATTAGAACAGTTATCCAATGATGATGTCGACGCCAATACCAAAAGACAACTTATTCTGAAGCCAGGTGGAAGCGGATTTCTTGGTGGGGTGATGATTCGAAGTCTGCTGCGTTGGGATGGTCAGAAGACCGCTCGAAAATTTGACAAGAAGGCTCCAAAGAAAACAGCTCAAAAGAAGAAAAAGTCTCCAAAGAAGAAAAGGTCTCCAAAGAAAAAAAGGTCTCCAAAGAAGAAAGCGAGCCGACAAACAGAGAAAAAGATAGACGATCGATTTGTGACTATTCGACGATCCAGAAAGTCACCTGGTCATTCTAGAAGTCCTCCATCGCCTGCATGGTCGCCACTCCCAAGATCTCCTCTCCGAACACCTATTGGGACATCGACGCCAAGATCCAGTGTTTCTCCACAAGATTTGACAAAGTTTGGGACATGGTCGAGTTTAGGCTCATCCTTGTCGGACATACAGACACCTTCACCACCTCAGCTGAATACCAGCCGAAGCAGCAATCGGTCTGTTTACTCTACGAACATGGCCCGATTTTCACCATTGAGTCGTGGTGTTAATTTCCTCAGAAATTCCGACAGACCTCTCAGCACGGCAGCTCAAACCGCCTTTCAAGCTTTGGTACCTCTTTAAAAAGAGAGTTCCATTGTACTGAAGGATCATTTGTACACCAGACACTGAAGAGTAAAGATGGTTAGAAAAACAAAGAAGACCAAAACTAACAAAGGACAGAAAAAGCCTCTGATTAAAAAGCATGGAAGTATGGTACTAGCTTTGTCACAAGCACCACCACAGTTTCGAAAGAAGATTCTGAAAGAAGCACCAAAAGAGTTGATCAACTGTGTTGCAGAGTGTTGTCACAACGTTTTAAAAGGGAATGTTTCATTGTCACAGGCTCAGAAGCAGAAGTTGCATCCTAAACGACAGCAGCTCCGATTGCTTGCAGACAAAAAAGTTTCCATTCAAAAGAAAAAGAAAGTGCTGAACCAAAAAGGGGGATTTCTACCACTACTCGCTTTGGCTCCTGCGCTGGCACCGGTTGTAAACAACGCCTTGACTGAACTTATTCGTAAAATATGAAGAAGATGGCTATTGTTCCCTATAAGATGCTAGAAGAAATGCAACGATGGAAATCTGAACAGCATCCAAAACTTCCACCCACCCCTCAAGTATCCAAAACGGTAGATTTACAGAAAGACATGCAAGCCGTATTGCAGAGGGAAGACCTGTCAGAATCTGAAAAGGCTCAGCTGTATGGAGAAACATTACAGAAGTTCCAGATGGCACACAAGAAGGCACTTCAACCTCAGGCAACTTTGACTAGCTTGTCTACACCTCCCCCACCTCCACCTGTTACTGCAGAAGAAACGCCAGTCAGCACGATTCAAGATCAAATCATGGCCAGTGTTCCAGTCACTATGCAACGCAAAGCCAAACTGCTACTCCGCTTGATAGAAGGTCACCCAAACATGGCTTGGAACAATAAAGGAGTGTTAGAATACCAAGGAAAGCCAATACCAGGGTCAAATGTCATTGATTTGGTCAACGATGTACTTCGACAACGTAAAGGATCGAAACCTAAAGGCTGGGAGAAGTTTGCTCATGGACTGAAAGAGATCAATGTGCCTCAAGAAGTCATTGGGAATAAACAAAGATGGGCCTGGATGATACACAATGCAGATCCTACAGAAGATGAAGACGAATTTTTCGACACCAGTGACTACCTTCCTGCGACTCCACCACCTTCCACCAAGAAGGGCTATAAAACCCCGACACCTACACCTTCAACCTCAAAGTGGGAATCCTATTAAAAGATGGATGATGTACTTAGAGACATTTACTATGATGTGCAACATCCAGCCGGGTTTTCGGGCGTACAGGCCTTGTACAAAGCAGCACAAAAACAGACCAAGAAACCAATCACACTGAATCAAGTCAAGGCATGGCTTCAAGAACAGAAGACGTATACATTACACAAACCCATCCGACGCAGATTCAATAGACGAAAAACTGTTGTGGGAGGTATAGATTACCAGTGGCAAGCAGACTTGGCCGATTTGCAGTCGTTGATGAAAGACAATGACCAGTATCGTTATCTGCTCTGTGTAATTGATGTATTTTCACGATATGCCTGGGTCATTCCACTTTACAACAAAACAGGCCAGAGTTTGATACAAGCCTTCAAAGTTATTTTTCAAGATGGAAGAAAACCAAAAGCATTACAGACGGATAAAGGCACAGAATTCAAGAACAGAGACTTCCAATCTTTTCTCAAGAAAGAAAACGTCCATTTTTTCACCACAGAAAATCCAGAGACAAAAGCCAGTGTTGCCGAACGATTTCAACGCACATTGAAAACACGCATGTGGAAGTATTTTACCCATCATAAGACAAGAAGGTACTTAGATATACTAAAGGATTTAGTATGGTCTTATAACCATCGTACTCATCGCAGCATACAAACGTCTCCGGCACAAGTGACACCTAAAAACGAACCAGAGATTGCAAGACGTCTATATGGGTCAAGAACAAAGAAAGCCCGTTTACCTGTACAAGTGGGTGATCTGGTGCGTATTAACAAGACCAAAAAGACGTTCGAGAAGGGATATCTGCCAAACTGGACCCTAGAGTTATTTAAAATTATCCACATTCGGCGAACATCACCACCAACCGTCCAGCTTGAAGATCTTGCCGGTGAACGAATTAAAGGGTCATTCTATCTACCTGAGATTCAACCTATAAAAGACACAGAGGTCTATCAAATCGAATCAGTTCTTGGGAGACGATCACGGAAAGTAGACGGAAAAACAATCAAAGAAATCAAAGTACACTGGGAAGGCTATCCTAAAAAGTTTGACAGTTGGATTCCAGAATCCTACTTGATATAAAAACATGTCACAAACCTCAGACACGGTCAGTGTTGAAGTGCAAGCAGACAGAAGTGACACGACAAGTACAGTGGGCGTACAGACAGAAACAAGAAACAGAGAGGCGAAAAACAAACACACGTTTTTCTCACAGATCATTGTGATCTATGCCATCATTGCAGCAGCCATTTTTCATCTAAGTTTTCAATCACCCGACAAAGAGTTGTGGCTCGTCTTACTGAGTAGTTCTCTTGGCTACATTCTACCTACACCTGGATTGAAGTTTGTGAAACCAACAAAATGAACTCGTTTTACATCACCGTACTTAGTGACAGTTCCATGGTGATGTTTTCAAATAATACACAGAGTGAATTTCGTGCAAAGCTGGCGAGACCTATAGAACTGGACAAAGCAAATTGGGAAATGGGGCTGGTGGAGCTTATCATTCCGTCACAGATTGTCAACATTTCTGATCCAGAATCACACTTTGAAGTGGTGACCACTGACGACCGGTTGGGTAAAGAGTTTGAAAATCAAAACCATCGTTGCAAAAGACAAACTCAAGGCTACGCCGTACCTATATGTTTCAAGCCTGGGACTTATGCTACACCCTTTCACGTGTTAGAGGAAATTGACACTGCCATTCAAACAGCATTGGGAACTGTGTTTGAAAAGAGAAGAGTTGTTTTTCATCTTAAGTATTCAACAGGCACAAAACGAGTCAAATTCAGCAGTGAGAGTGAGAAGATTGAAATTGGAGTGAAATTTCATCCTCATTTGGCACTAAAGTTAGGAGCGTCGGAAAAAATTGGTATCATGGGAGGCATATTTCCCCAAGACCCGGACCCTTTCCCATATGGTGTGGATCTTAACATTGGTTGTAACCACATGTTCATCTACTCAGATCTGGCAGAATACACGATGGTTGGTGATATACAGGCACCGTTGTTGAGAGTCGTCCCTTTTCAAAAACCAGATGGAGAAGACAATCACACTCATAAAGAATTTATCAACGTTCATTACGTGCCGATTGGCAAGTCCAAGTTTGACGAAATCGGAATCAATATAAGGGGTGACATGGGCCAACCAGTTCAGTTTGTCGGAGGCAAGTCGATGGTGAAGTTGCATTTTCGAAAGAAGTCACGACTACTATTATAATGTATCCTGTATACCGTGGAATTCCAAGACAGCATGGACAGGGCCTGGGAAACCTTTTCAAATCAGCCCTGAGAACAATATTTCCATTCTTGGCTCCCGTGGCTAAATCAACCATGAATACCATGAAAACAGAAGGTATGGGTGCAGTGGCAGACATGATGTCGTCTGGAAAATCTCCAGTTCAAGTGGTGAAATCTAGAGCCAAAAATGCTTTGAAGTCAGTGGGAAAAGCAACAGCCTTGTCTCTGGGAGAAACGCTGTTGAAGAAAATGAAAACAGGCAGAAGTCACCCCTCTACACCAAAAAAGTCTACAAAAGGTAGAAGACGCAAGGCTTTTGGTCATTATCATTCGAGACACCGTCGGAGACAGTCGCTAAGAAGACACAGTCATCGAACACTTGATATATTTGATTAAAAATGATGCAACACGGTTCCTGTGAGTGTAGCAAAACAGAATTAGATGTGACAGGGGTCCCACCTACCATGACAGCTATGGAAGACAGCCAGTGGACAGAGCATTATCCCATTTCGGCTTTGGACAATTCAGCACCGATTGAATTTATCATTCCTGCTCAGACCGAAAAGTGGACCGATCTTAACCAAACCTATCTGTATTTGAGAGTAAAAGTGATCAATGCAGACAATACAGACCTTGCGGATGACGCACACACATCTGTGACCAATAATTTCTTCCACAGTTTGTTTAGCAGTGTGGACCTGTACCTGAACAACAAGCTTGTCAGCAATACATCAGACACGTATCCGTACAAGGCTTATGTAGAGAATTTGCTGTCCTACGCTGGCGACGTCAAATCGACCTCACTCAAGGCTATGGAACTCTGGATCAAAGATACAACGGGTCATATGCAGGCTAATGCTCATGATGGTGACAATGCTGGGTTCAAGGACAGACGCGCAAGCATCCATCGAAGTCAAACTCTGGAACTGGTAGGAAGGTTACATCTAGATTTGTTTCTACAAGAAAAGTATCTACCCAATGGTGTAGAGATGCGATTGCGACTCAACAAAGCCAGT
>Ga0102948_1001035_pt1 | contig 11097 bp, 9 predicted proteins | sample SalPonA_A_H2O_MG_FD_78211 | JGI IMG/M metagenome (GOLD analysis project Ga0102948, IMG submission 78211) | Water microbial communities from South San Francisco under conditions of wetland restoration - Salt Pond MetaG R2A_A_H2O_MG | ecosystem: Environmental > Aquatic > Non-marine Saline and... | reverse complement strand
TTACCTAGTCGAAAGACACAGACTATTAAGGAGAAATATGCCGAAGGGCAAAGTAAAATGGTTCAACCAAACCAAGGGCTATGGTTTCATAGCACCTGAAGATGGTGATAAAGATGTGTTTGTTCACATCACCGCAGTACGCAATGCTGGAATGAATAATCTTGAAGAAGATCAAGAGGTTGAATTTGAGATTGTAGAAAAAAACGGTAAAGCTTCAGCTGAAAATCTGAAGTAAAGTTCCAGTTAAACTGGTTTTTAAAAAGGAGCGCTAGTCGCTCCTTTTTCTTTATAAATAGTATTGGTAAAACAACCCACTAATACATTATCCTTAATGAAGTTATGAATTTATCTAAACTAAATAGAGAAAGAATTGCAAAAGTAATTAAAAATGGTGCAATATTACTCCATGGAAATAAAATCATCTACAGAAATAATGACGCCAACTATCAATTTCGTCAATTTTCAGATTTTCATTACTTAACTGAATGGCCTGAACCAGACGCACATGCCGTAATACTTATTAAAGATTCTATACCTGAATTACATATGTTTGTTTTAGACAAAAATGAAGAAATGGAAACTTGGGACGGCAAAAGAATTGGTCAACAAGGTGCAATTGAAATATATGGTGCAAAGAAAGCGTATTTAAATATTGAGTATAAAAATGAATTAATAAACCTACTTAAAGATCAAACAGATATTTATTGTGATTATTCATCTAATGTATTTCAAGAAATTGACCAACAGGCATTAAATCTTGCAGTTCCTTACGATCAAAGAGGAGGAAATTTTAGTAAAGCAAAATTACATTCTATTCAGCCAATACTTTCTGAATTAAGACTTATAAAACAAGCCGCAGAAGTAGAACTTTTACAAAAAGCTTGCGATATAAGCATAGAAGGACACTTAGCAGCAATGAAGTTTGCTAATCCTGGAAAATATGAATATCAAGTAGCTGCAGAAATGGAAAAAACCTTTTTTCATCTTGGAGCTGAAAGACTTGGATATAACTCAATTGTTGCAGGTGGAGACAACGCATGTATTCTCCACTATGCCACGAACAGAGAAGAACTCGAAGAAGGAAAGCTTTTATTAATAGATGCCGCAGCAGAATTCGAGATGTACTCTTCAGACATTACAAGAACATTCCCCATAAATGGAAAATATACACCGGAGCAAAAAGCTGTTTATTCTGAGGTACTAAAAGCACAAAATTTAGGAATTGAAATGGTGAATACTGAAAATACAATGCAGGATATTCATAAAGCAACTATTAAATCTATTTCAGAATCATTAGTTAATTTAAAGTTAGTCCCACATGGCATTGAGGATACAATCTCAATGATGCACTACTTTCAATTCTTTATGCACGGAACCGGCCACTGGTTAGGTTTAGATGTGCATGATGCTGGAAGCAACGAATCTAACAACGAACCTAGAAAGCTCTCTTCGGGAATGGTTACTACTATTGAACCAGGCATTTATATTAGGCCATCAAAACCGGTTATTAATTTTCCACTTCTAGAACGAGACCCTGAGAAGATTAAAATTAGAAGAAAAGAATTGGGAATGGAAGAAGCTACTAAGCTAGAGCAAAAAGAAATGCGAGAAGCAAAAACAGTTGAACACAAAATTCCAGAGAGCCTACTAGGTATTGGTGTAAGGATTGAAGACAATATACTTTGCACAGAAGGTGATCCCATTAACTTAACTGAGGCATTGCCAAGAGATATAGAAGAAATAGAAAACATTTGTAGCTAATTATGGTTTCTCCAAAGTTTGTTTATGGCATTTATGAATCACGTCTTAAAAAAGAGCTTTTAACAAAACAACTGCCTCAACACATTGGCCTAATTCATGATGGCCACAGAAGATACGCCCGAAGAGAAAAATTACTGAGCTATGAAGTTTCATATCGAATTGGAATGGTTCGATTTAAAGAGTGCGTTTCTTGGTGTGATGAATTAGGAATTAAACATATAACAAGTTGGTTACTATCCAAAGAAAATTTATCAAGACCGCAAGAAGAGCTTGAGCCGTACTATAAAGTCGTCAATGAGCTTTTTGAAGAATTAATAATAGACGATGTTGTTGATAACTTTAAAATCCAATTTATAGGTAGTTTTGATGAGTTACCTGACTACCTACAGGATACTATACAAAAACTTCAAGAAGTTAGAGGTGGTGGCGAAAAAACTCTAACTATTGCTCTTGGTTATGGAGGAAGACAAGAAATTGTAGATGCTATAAAAAGCTTACTTAAAGAGAATAAAGAACAAGATATTGAGAAATTAATTGAAAATATGACTGATGAAGATTTAAGAGAACATCTCTACTCTCCAGAGGTTCCTGATATTGATTTGGTGATAAGAACGAGTGGAGAGGCTCGACTTTCAGGATTTTTGCTTTGGCAAAGTGCATATTCTGAATTCATTTTTCAAGATGTTTTCTGGCCAGAGTTTAGAAAGATTGATTTTTTACGTTGTTTAAGGGAATATGTACAACGTGAGAGAAGATTTGGCAAGTAAGTCAAAAATTCTTTCTTTTGAATCCCAAGCGGTTAAGCTTGAAAGATATGAATCTAGTTAGCTTTATCAACGAAATAAACTTCACTGTTCTTTTTCCAGTATTCTTATTATTAAAACTTTTACTTGAGACTTATCTCAAACAGAGAAACATTCAATCTATGCAAAAAAACAAAGATGCTATTCCTCCACGATTTGTCGGAGTCGTTACAGAGGAAGAGTATGAAAAATCAATTAATTACAACACCGAAAAAATTCGCTTCTCTATATATACAGCTTTAATCAGTGTTGGAGTGCTGTTGCTTTTCACTATTGGTGGCTTATTAAGTTGGCTGACAACAATTGTTTCAAGCATTACCTCATCAAACGTCATAGGTATAGTTTTACTTGGGTTATTTTTAGTTCTCTTAAATGAATTAATAGATATTCCTCTTTCAATATATTCAACTTTTTATCTTGAAGAAAAGTATGGTTTTAATAAAACAAACAAAAAAACATTTACCCAAGATTTGTTAAAAGGTTTTGTTATTCAAGTTTCAATTAGTTCAGTTTTGTATTCTGTAGTGATAATTATTCTTGAACAATTAGGAGATAATTGGTGGATTTATGCTTTCGCAGCTGTTTTTATACTCCAAGTCGTTATTGTCTACCTTTATCCAGTATTAATACTTCCACTTTTTAACAAATTAGAACCTATTACTGATGAAAAATTTAAGGAGCCTATCGACAAGCTTCTTAATAAAATTAACTTTAAAGCCAAAGGCTTATTTGTAATGGATGGAAGTTTAAGAAGTTCACACGGCAACGCTTTTTTTACAGGTTTTGGAAACAATAAAAGAATTGTATTTTATGACACACTTCTTGAGACAATAACCCCAACTGAAATGGAATCAATTCTTGGTCACGAACTAGGTCATTATAAATTAGGACATATCCGAAGGACAATGATTAGCTCTATATTCTTTAGTTTTTTTGGATTTTATATTTTGGGCCAAGTTTTTAAAGCTGAGCAGTTTTTCCTTAAACATGGATTGGATGAAGTTACTCTCTACTCAAAGTTTTTATTATTTTACTTAGTAATAGGTTCATATACTTTCTTCACACGACCAATCGCATCGTATATTTCCAGGCAAAGAGAATTTGCTGCAGATGACTTCTCAATTCAATACACCAAGGTAGAAAGCATGATTTCAGGACTTCTTAAACTAAGTAAAGATAATGCATCAAACTTAACCCCAGACCCTCTGTTCAGCGCATACTACTATTCACATCCACCAATTGCCGAAAGAGTAAAAAGTTTAGAAGGCAAAAAAGATTTAGGGAACGCTGAGAACAAATAAAGCCTGTAGAGTCAAAGCTACTGTAATGAATAAAAATACATACTGTGTTTTATCACTTTGTTCATGACCAAACATTTTTACCGATAAATCATGCGCAAGGACAACACTCAACATGTGTCCAAGTAGAGTTATAATCACCTGGATAATCCACAAAGCAACTGGAGACAAGAAATAGCTAATTACTACCCCATCTACATTAAAGAGATTCCAACCAAGGCCAATCGGATCGTTTAGTCTATATAAAAATGTCTGCGATTCAAAAAGTAATAGACTTATGTAATGAGTTACATGGTATGCAAACGCTATAGGTAACATTGTATGACCAAAAGCTAAAGAAGTTTCATTGAGTCCGTAATTAGACTTACTAATCTTCAAAGCAAAGTAACAGGCAAATCTATAGAAAATAATAATTAATAAATTTATTCCAATAAATGCCATTGTTGCAAAACCTAATTCATAAATTTGAGTTCCAAACTGGTCATACCACAGCACGGTACCTCGGAGACCATCGTAGGTTACAGTACCTATCATTAACAATATGAAATATTCCATACCAGGTAGCTTTGATAAACTCGCCAAATTATTCAACATCGTCCTCAAGAAAGGTTTGGAATAAGGAATCTTTAACTTGCTATACAGATGATGGAGCAACAGCAAAGGATCTACTTCAAAGGAAGTTTTTTTAAGACCATAAACAAGTATGTTAGTGACAACAAACAACGCTATAAATAAAATAGCTATATTAAAAGGATTACCAGGTTTTCTCCACACTAATTCAAACCAAGTTAATCCTAGAAATAGAAAGCTAGCCATATAAACAGATGAGGGATTAGAATCTTCTTTTTTTAGTAAGCGTAAGGGATTAAATTTTGAGTAAATGTCTCCAAAAAATAACCCAAGTACAGGAACACCAATCCACAAGAATACCCATAAAATTAGGGGTGAAACAGAGGTTTTAGCTTCTTCATTACTTAATATTCCCGGTAAAACAATCAGTAAAAAAATGATAAGTCCAAAGAACCTGCCAAAATTTGTTTGTTTAGTTGAAGTAGGACTTTCTGTTGTTACTAAGATAGATTCCTTCCAAGAAACCTTTAAAAACACAAAGGTAAGAACAATAACTAACGCAGAGACATTAAGAACTGTTTCGAAAGGAATAGGTAAATCGCCAACGCTCCCAATCCCATGGTAAAAATTTTCTAAATTTATCTTTTTCATTATTTACCTTTTAGTATATGGTTGCTAAAATAAAATCTTAATAAGGAGATATTAACAATGTGTATAGGATGTAATGTAGTTGACCAAACAAATGTTGAAGTTATGCACTTAGCTTCTCAGACAAATACAGGTGATACAATGATTATTCCTGTAATGAACAATTTATTTGAGAGCTACACTTTTCAAGTTATTGAATCTTTTTTAATTCAAGCCTCATTGGTTGGCTTTCTTCTTTAGAGGTTTATTTACAACTCGAGCATAAACCAATTAATTCAAGCGTATGATCTTTAATTCTATATTCAGAAGAAGCTTGAATATTTAATATTTCAACACCAAGCTGTTTTTCAATATCTTCACTTAAAGTAATGTCTTCAACTTCTCCACACTTTGAACAAAATACATGGTGGTGATGAACATGTTCATTTAGGGAAAGCTCAACTACAGTATCGTTTTCAGGGGTTGTAAATTCTTCCAATATACCTTTATTTTTAAAGTCTTTTAAAACTCTATAAAGAGTAGAAGTGGCTACTTTATTACCAACTTTCTTTATAAGGAGCTCTATAGTTACAGGCTTGCCAAAGGCAAGCATTTCTTCAATAATTATTAGCCTGGGCAAAGTAACAGATATGTTGTTTTCAGACAAAACGTCACTTGCTTTTATACTCATCAATTTTAATTATAGTTACTTGACAATAAATATTTGAGAACTATTCTCATTTACATATTATATTTGAGAACGATTCTCATTTAATGAAAGGTAAGTAAATGTCTGATATTTTAGTTGTACTCTTGGCCAGCTCTTTTGCAGGGCTTCTCTCATTATCTGTCGCATTGATTTTGCTAGGAAGTGAAAAACTTTCTTCTAAATTAGTCAAGTATGGTACACCATTTGCAGCTGGAGTCTTGTTAATTATTGCCTTCAGAGACCTTCTACCTGAGGCAATAGTTGAAGATGGTGCAGATGTATTAAATTCAGCATTAGGTGCCATATTAATATTTTTTCTAATTGAAAAAGGTTTTAAATCATTTCACCATCACCATGAAGAAGATCAGCTTGAAAAAACTGACACAACACAGGGTTGGCTTTTTGTTATTGGAGATTTATTTCATAATTTGATTGACGGTATGTCTTTAGGCGGTGCTTTTTTAATCGGGAGAGATACAGGATTAGTTGCAACAGTTGCCTTAGTTGCTCACGACATACCCTTAGAAGTTGGTGAGTTTGGTAATCAATTAAGAGTTGGATTTACTAAAAGACAGACAATAATACGTAATATACTTTCAGGTTCTACAACAATTATTGGCGCAGTACTAACTTACCAAATTGGTGGAGATTTAGATATACCGATGGGTTATCTATATGGCGGAATTGCGGGATTTTTTATCTATATTGCTCTAAGTGATATCGTGCCAACAATTCACTCATCTGAAAAAACAAGATACGGACTTCAAACAGGATTCTTATTGTTTGGTTTAATTTTTGGAGGCACAGTTTCTGCACTTGCCCATGATTACATAGACCTCGGACATAATCACGACGAAGAAGATCATAACGAAGACCATCACGACGAAGAAGATCACGATGAAGACCATCACGACGAAGAAGATCATGACGAAGACCATCACGACGAAGAAGATCATGACGAAGAAGATCATAACCAAGAAGGCCATCATGACGAAGAAGATCATAACGAAGAAGGCCATCATGACGAAGTAGAGGTCGCAGTACCAAGTTCAGCACCCGAACAGCTTCAAGTACTGAATTTTAATTTAGGAGAAAAAATTGAGTTAAACTTTAGTTCTACTTCTGAAACAGAGATCCATGTACACGGGTATGACATACATTTTATAGTTCAACCCAACAAAGAAAATATTTTAGAAATCGAACTTACAATTGCTGGAGAATTTGAAATAGAAGAGCACGACGGTGGTTTTGAGTTTGCACGAATGATTGTTTCACCCTAAATAGAATCAATTACAATTTTGTGGGTTTAGCCCGGAAATTTATTTTCAGTGACAATCTAAATAAAAAAACCGGGCGGTGCCCGGTCAAAATAAATATATAAAACTAGGCACCTACGGTTGCAGAATCCACCAGCTCCAGTTATTTACTTTGTACATAAACACTATTTAAACAAAGTGATTGCTAAAAGTAAAGCCTAAGAATGTAAAAAGTTTGTTAACTAAAAGTAACCAAATGTAGGTATATCTGTCTTTTACCTAATATTGACGTCATGGCAAAGATTATTAATGCAAACAATCTAACAAAAATATATGGTGAGAAGGAAACAAGCGTAACCGCTCTTGATGATATCAATATCGAATTCCGAGAGAATGAATTTACTGCAATAATGGGTCCCTCTGGTTCAGGAAAGTCTACACTACTACATTGCCTCGCAGGTCTAGACAGACCCACATCAGGAAAAATATTTTTGAAAGGAAATGACATTGCGACTCTAAATGATAAAGAACTAACAAAAATTAGAAGAGATAGTTTTGGTTTTATATTTCAAGCATTCAACTTAATCCCAACCCTCACTGCAGAAGAGAACATTACACTCCCTGCATCTATTGCAGGTAGAAAACCTGATATGGATTGGGTCAAAGAGGTAGTAGAAACTGTTGATATTGCGGATAGGCTTTCACACAGGCCAAATGAACTTTCCGGAGGACAGCAACAAAGAGTTGCCGCTGCTCGAGCAATGGCAACTAAACCAGAAGTTATTTTTGCTGATGAGCCTTCTGGCAATTTAGATTCAAAGTCAAGTAGAGAGCTACTAACTTTTATGAAATCTGTAGTAGAAGAATTAAACCAAACCATTGTTATGGTTACACACGATCCGTTTGCAGCATCTTTTGCTGGAAGAGTTGTAATGTTAAAAGATGGAAGAATAGCGAGCGATTTAGAAAAGCCAACCCAAGAAGAAATTGTTGCTGAGGTTACAGCTTTAACTAACGCCTAATGTTTGGATTCACAAAACATCCACTTTTTTTAATTGCTTGGAAAAATTTAAAAACTTACCCTGTTCGAATATTTTTAACCACATCATCAATTATTCTTGGTGTTGCTGTAATTATTGCTTCAAATATATTTTCTGAAAGTAACAAATCAGCATTTGATAATCTGTTTTCTGGAATATATGAGGGCATTGATTTAGTAGTTCAACCAGTTCAAGAAGAGTTTGCCCAAGGTTTCAGCGGAGATGGAGGGCAAGGACCTATTTCCTTCGAAGTAAAAAAAATACCTGATGAAAGAATTCAAGAAATACAAAATCTCCCAGGGGTTAAAGATGCTTGGGGTGAAGTAATAGGTTTTGCACAATTTATAAAAATTGTTGACGGGGAGACTGTTTTAATATCAAATGGCTTTGCACCTACTTTTGGAACTGCTTGGGATACAAGTGAATATGCTAACCAATGGACACTTATAGAGGGAAGGGCTCCAACAAACAAGAAAGAGGTTGCAATGGACACTGTAACTGCTGAAAATTTTGATTTTAAAGTTGGAGATAAAGTTACTGTGTTGGCTGGTGCAACCCCTGCAACTTTCACAATTGTGGGTGTTGCTGACTCTGCTTTTGCAGCTGGGGGTGCAACATTTGCTTTGTTTGAATTTAAAACTGCGCAACAACTTCTAGATTCTAAAGGAAAGATAGACCTCATCAATGTTGTTGTAGAAAACAATTTCGAAGTAAATGAAATTAAGAATATCATTACTGATCTTGATAGTGAAAACCTAAACGTAATAGATGCTCAAGAGGCTGCTGCAGAACAAGCAAATTCTATTAAACAGGGTCTAGATTTCTTTAATACAATCCTCAATGTTTTTGCCGGAATAGCAATATTTGTAGGTGCATTTATTATTCAAAATACATTTAGAATTTTATTACTTCAAAGAACAAAGGAACTCTCACTTCTAAGAGCTTTAGGCACCTCAAAAAGACAAATTTATCGACTAGTTATTTCAGAATCACTATTTATGTCAATTATTGGTTCAGGTCTAGGCATAGGTTTAGGCATAGGTTTAGCTGTCGCTGTAAAAGAAGGACTCCAATATTTTGAGTTCGGCCTTCCTGATGGACCATTAGTGTTAACTTCAGAAGCAGCAATAACAGGATTAATTATTGGTATTACCGTTACAATCTTATCCTCTCTTCTCCCTGCTAGAAAGGCTTCGCAAGTCAGTCCCATGGAGGCAATAAGAGATAGTGTCTCAACCCCAAGAAGAAAATCGTTATTCTTACGCTTAGTTGTGGGTGTTGCTGTTTCAGTTATTGGGTTCGCCATGTTGTTTGGGGTCTTATATGAATTTTTCGATATACCAAACCTTTCAGGTTTACAACAAGTTGGGTTTGGGGCTGGGATTGTATTTATTGGAATCTCAATTATTACACCTTCTATAACAAAACCATTTGTATTTTTATTCGATAAGATTTATCTAGCAATTTTTGGAATTCTAGGAAAATTAGCAACTGAGAATTCTAAACGCACACCAAGAAGAACTGCTTCAACAGCTTCAGCATTAATGATTGGCTTAACACTAATTTCTTTAGCAAACGTTATAACCACATCGTTTAAAGCTCAGGCAGAATCTTTAATTAGCGAGGTAATACTTGCTGATTATCAAGTTGGGGCAGCAAACGTTTTTGCATCACCAGGCATTCCAACTGGTTTAGCAGAAGAGCTTTTGGAGCTAGATGAAGTAACAAAACTCTCTAGAACACGAGCTACAGTTGTAGGGTACAATGACAGACCTTTAATACTTGGTGCTGTTGATGAGACCGTTTTTGATCTTGTTAAAACGGATGATATAGCAGGAAGTAGAAATGATTTTCTCAACAAAAATGCACTTGGAATCTTAAAACCAACAGCCGAGAGAGAGGAACTCAACATAGGCGATGAGGTTACTTTAACAATTCCAGAGGAAGGAAAAATAACTTTTGTTGTTTCCTATATATTCGACTGGACAACACAACCTCCAGCAGAGTTTTTTGTATTACTTGAAAATAATACTTTTTTTACCGATGAATCACTAGATACAGAATTGTATTTCAATGTAGATGAGAAAACAGAAGCTCTTGAAAATAAAATAAATGCCATTGTTGATGGTTATCCAGGCGTTGAAATAAGAGATGAGGATGGACTGGTTGAAGAAGCTAATAATCAAATTCAACTTTTATTAAATGTTATTTATGGGTTCTTATCTATTTCAATATTTGTAGCATTGTTTGGAATAACTAACACACTCTCTCTTTCTGTATACGAAAGAACTAGAGAAATCGGACTAATGAGAGCTATCGGAACTTATCGAAAACAAATTAGAAGCATGATATTTATTGAGTCTTCAATAATCTCTATCTTTGGTGCTGCTTTAGGTACAGGTTTGGGAATATTTTTTGCTTGGAGCTTAATTCAAACGTTAGCTGATGAAGGGTTCACTGTGTTTGCAGTTTCCTTATCACAAACAATGTTATGGATTGGTATTTCAATAATCGCGGGTGTAATTGCAGCAATACTTCCAGCAATCCGTGCATCAAGACAAAATATATTGGATGCTATCTCTTACGAATAACAAAAAACCATAAAGAGATAGAATTATCATTATGCAAGAAAAAAATGTTACTGAAATATTAAGCGAACTAGTAAAAATTAAATCTATTAGTTCAGATAAAAATCATACTGTAGATGTTAAGAAATCAGCGGAATTTGTTGAGAAGCTTTTTTTAGAACTGGGTCTACAAACAAAAATAGCTACCTCTGGCAACAGTAGACCGGCTGTACTTGCTCAAACTGAGATTAATCCAGATAGAAAAACTGTACTTCTATACGCACACCATGATGTACAACCTGTGGGAGACATTAACAAATGGGAAACAGATCCATTTAATCCCGAAATTATTAATGGAAGACTCTTTGGTAGGGGTTCTGGAGATAATAAAGCTGGAGTTGTTATTCACCATGAGGTTGTTAAAGAACTTATGAAAGATCTTCCTGTAAATATTAAGATTTTTATA
>Ga0102948_1001032_pt1 | contig 11123 bp, 14 predicted proteins | sample SalPonA_A_H2O_MG_FD_78211 | JGI IMG/M metagenome (GOLD analysis project Ga0102948, IMG submission 78211) | Water microbial communities from South San Francisco under conditions of wetland restoration - Salt Pond MetaG R2A_A_H2O_MG | ecosystem: Environmental > Aquatic > Non-marine Saline and... | reverse complement strand
GACTTTGCTTTGTCTCACCCTGGCGGAAGCTTAGGGAGAAAGCTGTTATTGAAAGTGGGCGACATTATGCAGTCAGGAGATGCCCTTCCCCTCGTTAACGAAACCACCATGATTGCTAATGCCCTGCTCGAAATATCTCGAAAAGGCTTGGGAATGACAGGTATCGTTGATGATGAGGGCGTATTAACCGGCATTTTTACTGATGGTGATTTACGCCGTATTCTTGATGCTAGAATAGACCTTCATTCTAAGCGAGTGAATGAAGTTATGACGGTAGGTGGAAAAACAGCATTCGCTGAACAACTTGCCGTTGAAGCACTCAACCTCATGGAAACACATAAAATTAGCGCATTAATGGTTGTTGATGAGAACAGGAAACCCGTAGGTGCCTTCAATATGCATATGTTGCTAAAAGCGGGGGTCTTGTAATGGACAATGCGATTAACACGCTATATGGGCAAATCCCAAGCGCGTTATTTGATGCGCTAAAACAGATACGTTTGCTCGTCTGTGATGTAGATGGCGTCTTTTCTGACGGACGTATTTATTTGGGTAATGACGGCGAAGAGTTAAAAGCATTTCATACTCGAGATGGCTATGGTGTTAAGGCGTTGGTGCAGCACAACATTGACGTCGCTGTTATCACTGGCCGAAAGTCGCGCATTGTTGAAAGCCGAATGAAAGCCCTTAATGTGTCACACATTATTCAAGGGGAAGAAAACAAATATGATGCATTAGGTGCATTAATGGAAACGCTATCGTTAACCCCTGAGCAGGTTGCCGTGGTAGGTGATGATATGCCTGACACTGGCATGTTTAAACGCGCTGCCGTTAACATTGCTGTCAATGATGCTCACCCATTGGTCGCGCAAGAGGCAAACTGGATTACATCACTTCCGGGTGGTTTCGGTGCCGTTCGTGAAATAAGCGACACTATCTTGCAATCACAAGGTGTAGAGTTTGGTATTCATGGTGCCAGCGTATGAACCGGCTTGGCGTCAGCATATCAGCCCTTTTCACTCTTGCACTGCTTATGTATCTACCTACGTGGATGGAAGATGAGCCAGCGTCTTCACAACAACAAGGGCAAAATGCACTAAAACCTGCTTATCAAGCAAAAAACCTGACAACAACCTTGTATAACGTTGAAGGCAAGCTTAACCACAAAGTATTTGCGGCCTCAATGGAGCATTACGACGAATTGGGGTTTGTCTTTTTTCAAAAGCCCAGATACTCAGTCTACACCGATAGCACAGAGTCGCCTTGGGTAGTGTCTGCACAAGAAGGGACACTTTACAATGATGAGCTGATTCAGTTAGAAAAAGATGTGCTTATCGAGAACCAAACGAACAATGACTTTGTCAAACGAATTACAACCCAGTATATCCAGATCAATTTAAACTCTAAACAAATGACGTCTGACCAACGTGTGAATATCCAAGGCACACAGTATGTCATTAATAGCAATGGGTTTAATGCAAACTTAGACACACAAAAATATGAGCTAATAGACCATGTTCAGACCATTTATTCTCCTAGTAACTAGTTTATTACTAGGTAGCGTTGCCACACCGTCATTCAGTGATGAAAACGACTTTGATCAACCTATCAAAGTCGATTCGAAATCACAATTCGTTGATGGAAAAAATAAAACATCGCTTTTTAAGGACGATGTCCGAATCTCTCAAGGGTCTTTGCTTATTATCGCTGACGAAGTTGAAGTTGTCGCCAGTGAGGGAGAAGGAAGAGAAGTATTTATCGCCAGAGGCGCTCCTGCACGCTTTTCACAAACGTTAGAAGATGGCACCCCAGTAAGCGCGAAGGCAAATGAAATTCGCTATGAAGTCGTCAAGCGTACTATTTCATTGAGCGGTAATGCGGAATTACAACAAGACACCAGCCAAGTAAAAGGTGACAACATTACTTTCGACATGATCTCTGAGCAACTGTTGGCAACCGGTGGCGATAACGATAAAGACGGTCGCGTAACGACTGTATTCACGCCTGAAGCAATAAAAAAAGCAGCAGATGACAACAACGACGGCGAGGATGATAACTAAGCATGGCAACACTGAGTGCAAAAAACCTCGCAAAAGCTTACAAAGCGCGCCAAGTTGTAAGAGACGTGAGCTTATCGGTATCGACTGGCCAAATTGTCGGCCTACTCGGGCCTAACGGCGCTGGTAAAACCACGACCTTCTACATGATTGTTGGATTAGTGCCTCTTGATAAGGGGCTCATTACGATTGATGATGCAGAACTTACGCATCAACCTATGCATGAGCGCGCTCGTCAAGGTATTGGCTATTTACCTCAAGAAGCGTCTATCTTTAGAAAGCTTACTGTGCATGAAAATATTATGGCCATATTGCAAACCCGTAAAGATTTAAATGCAGAGCAGCAAGAACAAGAAGCCGATGCGCTACTTGATGAATTTAATATTAACCATATACGTAATAGTGCAGGCATGAGTCTTTCGGGTGGCGAACGTCGTCGTGTTGAGATTGCACGGGCGTTAGCAGCCAACCCGCAATTTATTTTGCTTGATGAACCATTTGCTGGTGTTGATCCTATATCAGTTAATGATATAAAGAAGATTATCCAGCATTTGCGAGATAGAGGAATTGGGATCTTAATAACGGACCATAACGTCCGCGAAACCTTGGATGTTTGCGAGAAAGCCTACATCGTAAGCCATGGTGAATTAATCGCCCAAGGCACCGCGGAACAAGTTTTGAGTAATCAAAAAGTAAGGGATGTATACCTAGGCGAGCAATTCAAGCTATAGTTAATAGTAAGTCGCAAGCGATTTAGCTATTTTCGCACTCGGTATACGCATAACAGAGCATAAAATAAGACGTAGATGAAACCATCTTTACAGCTAAAATTTAGTCAACAACTTACTATGACTCCACAGCTTCAGCAGGCCATTAAGCTTCTGCAGCTGTCTACGCTTGACCTTCAACAAGAAATTCAAGAAGCGTTGGACTCAAATCCGCTTTTAGAAGTTGAGGACGGTTCCGATGAACCTCAAGCTGAGCGCAACAATATTGACGGAGACGATTCGCGTTTAGACGCGGCACCTTCAGCATCAAGCGATACTATCGAGTCTGGTGATGCACTGGAAAAAAATGATTTGCCCGACGAGCTTCCTATTGATAGTACATGGGATGAATACTATTCGGCGTCGTCTGCCCCCGCACCTGGCCCATCAAATAACGATGATGATTTTATTTTCCAAGGCGAAACGACAGATGACATTCAAGAGCATTTGTCGTGGCAAATGCGCTTAACCCATTTTTCAGATACTGACCGTGCTATTGCCATGGCCATTATCGATTCTATAGACGAGTCAGGCTACCTGACCACGTCGTTGGAAGACATATTAGAAGCCATTAAAAGCGAAGATATTGAAGAACAGGTAGAAATGGATGAAATTGAGTGCGTGCTAAAACGTATTCAAATGTTCGACCCTATTGGTTCTGGCTCCCGTAGCCCTCAAGAATGCTTGATGGTTCAGCTGCGTCAATTTTCTGAAGACACACCATGGCTAGAAGAAGCAAAGCAACTTATCGAAGAATACTCTGACTTACTAAGCAGTAAAGATTACCGCACACTCATGCGTAAGAGTCGCTTAAAAGAAGACCAACTTCGAGAAGCCATGCGCCTACTGCAAACGCTCAACCCTCGCCCAGGCAGTGCACTTAAAACGAAAGAACCCGAGTACGTTATTCCTGACGTGTCAGTGATGAAAAAGAACGGACGCTGGGTGGTTGAACTGAATCCAGATAGCCTGCCTAAGCTTAGTGTTAATCAACAGTATGCGGCAATGAGTCGAAGTTCCAAGAACAGTAGCGACTCACAGTTTATTCGTTCTCACATGCAAGAAGCTAAATGGTTCATCAAAAGTTTAGAGTCTCGAAATGAGACGCTAATGAAAGTTGCTAATTGTATTGTTCAGCAACAAATGGGCTTTTTTGAACATGGCCCAGAAATGATGAAACCAATGGTGTTAAATGATGTCGCAGAGATGGTGGATATGCATGAATCAACCATTTCTCGCGTTACAACACAAAAGTATATGCATACCCCCCGTGGTATTTACGAATTAAAGTATTTTTTCTCAAGCCACGTTGCCACGGAATCAGGTGGAGAGTGCTCTTCAACCGCTATCCGTGCATTGATTAAAAAGCTTGTTGCGGCCGAGACGCCGAGCAAGCCTTTGAGTGATAGCAAGATTGCTCAATTGTTGGCCGAGCAGGGCATAAAGGTCGCTCGGCGGACGATAGCAAAATACCGGGAATCTTTGTCGATTCCACCGTCGAACCAACGCAAGAGCCTTATTTAACGGGCTTAAAAAACATAAGGAAGACGAAATATGCAAATCAACCTAACGGGTCATCATGTTGAAATCACCGATTCTTTGCGTAATTATGTCGATACGAAGTTCACTAAACTTGAGCGTCACTTTGATCACATTTCTAATGTGCATGTCATCCTGAACGTTGAAAAACTAAGTCAAAAAGCAGAAGCAACAATGCATTTGAGCGGTGCTGAAGTATTTGCATCCTCAGAGAATACAGACATGTATGCGGCGATAGACAGCATGGTCGATAAACTCGACAGGCAGGTCATCAAGCATAAGGAAAAACTCAAAAAACATTAGTAGTAAAGCATGGACATACAAGCCATCGTAAGTCTGGACCGCACCGAGTGTGCGGTTCAGTGCAATAGCAAAAAGAGAATTCTCGAAATCATTAGCGACATTGCCGCGAATAACAACGAGGATATTGATCAAGCAGAAGCCCTTGCTAGCCTGCTTGCTAGAGAGCGCATGGGAAGTACAGGAATTGGCAACGGCATTGCCCTGCCCCATGGCCGCCTACCGGGGTTATCTAGTGTTATCGCCATTGTGGTCACTAGCATTCCCGCTATCGATTTTGACGCCATTGACGAAAAGCCCGTTGATATATTTTTTGCATTATTTGTCCCTGAGGAGCAAACACAAGGTCACTTACAAACCTTGGCAACCGTTGCTCGCAAGCTAAGCGACAAAGACACACTAAAAGCCATTAGACGCGCAACTACTCGTGACGATATTATTACCGCACTTGTGTAAATCACTGTTATTTAAAGGGAGAAAATGAATGAAGCTGATTATTATCAGTGGTCGTTCTGGGTCAGGAAAATCAGTGGCGCTGCGTGCGTTGGAAGATTTAGGCTATTATTGTGTAGACAATATCCCTGTTAACCTCCTTCCTACTCTCACTCACACGGTCGTTGATGAATACGACCAAGTTGCAGTGAGTATTGATGTAAGAAATCTGCCAAAAGATCCTAACGAGCTCGTCGAAATTCTGGACTACCTGCCCTCTTCATGGTCAATGACTATTGTCTACATCGATGCGAGCGACGACATTCTGGTAAAACGCTTCAGTGAAACCCGTCGTCTTCACCCTCTGGCTAAATTGAATAAGTCATTATCAGAATCAATCAAAGCAGAATCAACATTACTTGCGCCTGTTATTGAACGTGCAGACTTATATATTGATACTGACAAGCTGACTATTCATCAGTTAGCTGAGCTTATTAGAGAACGAATACTTGGCAAGAAAAGCTCTCGCTTGGTATTGGTTTTTGAATCGTTTGGCTTCAAGCATGGTATCCCAAAAGACGCTGACTACGTATTTGACGCACGATTTCTTCCTAACCCCCATTGGGAACCTGACTTACGTCATCACACAGGGTTAGATGCACCGGTAGAAGTGTTCTTGGGTTCTCAGCCTGTTGTAACCAAGTTTATTTGGCAAATTCAAAACCTTATCACTACGTGGCTGCCGCACTTAGAGCGTAATAATAGAAGTTACGTCACCATTGCTATCGGCTGCACAGGCGGTCAACATCGCTCTGTGTTTATTGCCCAAACATTGGCAAAGACATTCAGTGAGATTCACCCTGACGTACAAATAAGACATCGGGAATTAGACCAATAATGGCTATTGAAAAAAAGCTTACTATCGTCAATAAGCTCGGTTTGCATGCCCGCGCGGCCACGCAGCTTGTGAAGCTCGCGAATCAGTTTGATGCAAAAATCGAATTAGTCGCCACAGATAAACGTGCAGATGCGAACAGCGTACTCGGGCTGATGATGTTAGAAAGCCACCAAGGAGAGGAAGTCACCGTTATCATAGACGGAAAAGACGCCGAACCTGCCATGGTCGCCATTGAACAACTTATCATGGGTAAGTTTAACGAAGACGAATAGTCTTCACGTTACGTCGCCTTTCTCACGCTGACACAAATACGTACTTCGCTTCGCCATTTACCATGACAGCGTCGTGTTATTTGCGATATCCTATAACGACTTCCGATTCAGGTAATTAGGCATCACGCAAGCATGGCTGAAGCGCTCGTTCCAAAATACGTACAAAACCAACTTAGGGCCCTTAACCTTGCCCTGAGTAATGGTCAATTTGTATCTGTACGTAAACTGTTACTAGAACTTCCCCCTTCAGATGTTGCCCATATCCTTGAGTCTAGCCCCAGTAGAACCCGTGATGAACTGTGGGAGCTTATCGATAGCGACTTTCACGGCGATATCATCGAAGAACTGTCTGATGATGTTCGTAATGGCATTATCTCAAAAATGCTACCGGCTAATGTGGTCGATGCACTCGAGGAAATGGATACCGATGACTTAGCGGAAACCCTGAGCAGCCTTCCAGATACCATTTTACAAGACATCCTTGACTCGATGGACGCCCAAGATAGGCTTCGTGCGGAGCAAGCGCTGTCCTATGGTGAAGAAACTGCTGGTTTCATCATGAATACCGATACCATCACGCTTCGTCCTGACGTAACGGTAGATGTTGTCCTTCGCTATATTCGTTTAAAGGGCGATTTGCCTAAAAACACTGATACCTTTTACGTGGTAAACCGCACGGACAACCTTGTTGGTATTGTTCCGGTTACGCGTCTGCTAACCGCTGAGACGCTTGCTAAAGTGTCCGATGTGATGGACGAAGAATCCGAAGCCATCCCTGTTAACATGCCTGATGATGAAGTTGCCAGCTTGTTTGAACGCTATAATTGGCTTTCAGCACCGGTTGTAGATGAAAAAAACCGCCTTGTGGGGCGTATCACCATTGATGATGTCGTCGATATCATTCGTGAGGATGCAGAGCACTCAATGATGAGTATGGCCGGCCTCGATGATGATGAAGATACATTTGCACCTGTATTACAAAGTACTAAGCGACGTTCGGTATGGCTTGCGGTGAATTTGGTCACCGCATTAAAGGCTGCAATGGTTAGTGATTTATTTGAAGCAACCCTCAGCCAGCTTGCTGTATTGGCCATACTTAACACGATAGTGCCGAGTATGGGGGGCGTCGCGGGCAACCAAACCCTGACGCTTGTAATTCGAGGCATGGCATTAGGACATGTCAATGCCAGCAACTCTCGTTGGCTTATTAGCAAAGAGATTTCAATCGGCTTTTTAAATGGCGCCATCTGGGCAATTCTCATTGCCTCTGTCATCGCATTGTGGAAACAAGACTATATGCTAGGCGTTATTATCGCGTTTGCCATGCTTGTTAACATGATTGCGGCAGCCTTGGCCGGTGCTACGCTTCCTATTATCATGAAACGTTTGAAAATAGACCCAGCACTTGCTGGAAGCGTCATTTTAACCACCATTACGGATGTTGTTGGTATATTCGCCTTTTTAGGTACAGCCACACTGTTTCTTATTTAGTCTTGTACATTGCAACTACACTAGCACCGCTTTTGCGACATAACCGCTGGCACTCATGCGATAACCAACACCCCACACTGTCTGTATTAATTGCCCAGCATTCTCTATCGAGGCCACCTCATCAAGCTTGGCACGCAGTCGGTTAACATGTGTATTAACCGTATGTTCATAGCCCTCATGATTGTAACCCCATACAGAACTCAGTAGCTGAGTACGCGAAAATACTTGGTTAGGATGTCGGCACAGAAACGTAAAAAGAGAAAACTCTCTTGCCGTTAATAACACCGTTTGCCCGTAAACTTTTACCGTATGATATCTCTCATCAATACTTACGGGGCCTACATCGATACGATCGGAGCGTTTTTCCACCGGAATACAACGGCGCATGTAGGCTTTTACTCGTGCGATAAAAAGGCGCTCATCAAACACATTACTAATATAGTCGTCAGCACCAATTTCAAAGTAATCAATACCGTCGACACGATGATCTGGTCTTTTGACCACCATTAACCAGCTATCAGGAGATTGTCGTACAATGCGCTCCACATTGTCCTTACAAGACGCGGTTCCAGTCGCTTCAACAATAATAAGGTCGTAATGTCGCGCGGCCAGTAACGATAATGCTGAGTCATAGTTTGATACCACATCATGTAAAAAGCAGTGCTTGGTTAAGCACTGCACAATGGGCTGCTTAAGCGTGTTTCCACTATTGATAACAAGAACCATTATTTGCTCCGGATTTGTCATTACTAACATGACCGGAGCAGTACAGGTTTTATTCCATTCTTGTGATAGAAATGCGTACCCCAGGGTTATCAAACTTATGGTCAGCGCTTAACACTGATGTGGTTAACCCATCACCGGCGGTAACAACGCCAGGGTGAAGCGTTACAACGTCATGGGCTTCACGGCCTTCGCTGTTCCCCTCTCCGGAGTCAGCGGGCCCAGGGATTGTTCCCATCGCTTCTGTGTTTTCTTCTGTACCCGCGTCATAAACATGGGCGTTACGTTGATAAACACCGCCAACCTCTAATGAAGACAAGTCAACGCCATTAACCCCACTGAAAGCATCGTTAGTGTTGACCAGCATGGTAGCAACGCTAATATGGGCGTTCGCAATATCGTCAACGGAAATCTCCAATGTCACGCTTTCGCCGGGAGCAACCGGCGCGTTGCCCGCAGCAGAAGAAAATAGGGCGGCATTAGAGAGTAGCGCCTCATTACTGCCACTTTCCGCAAGTGATGCAAGCGCATCGGACGCGGCTTCTCCTATCGACCACCATTTAACATCACTGCTATGTAGTGCGACTGCAATAGGTGATAGCGGCTGTGCATGGGTTAAATTTGTAACGGTAACTTGATATGTGTATGGAACAGGCGCCGGAAGCACGATTTCAGGATCTTCGTTATTATCGCTGTCAGAACAACCAGCAATAACCACTATCGATGCCGTAACAAGGCCAACACGTAACTTATTCGTAAAAAGTTTCATACTATGTCCTTATCTATTCGCTAATAACAATAGTCACTTTTGCCACGGGGTTTAACCAGCGTTGAACCGTGTTATTAACATCGCTGACACCACCGCTTTCGTTGTCGTCACCAATATTTCCGGGGTGTATATTCACGGCTGCATTAGCAATAGTCGCGTCGAGGCCAGTACCACCCTCTCCAAGAAGCGGCGCTAATGGTCCTGGAACCGGAAAGCCCGCCATGCCTGGCATACCGCTTCCGCGTACTTCATCATTGGCTTCAGTGCCGGCATCATACGCATTAAGATAAACCGTATAAGTGCCTGCTTCGGTAGGAATAGGCCAATTATCTAAGCCGATAAATCCGTCATTAGTAGGTAGCATCATGGCGACAACGCTCAGCACGGTATTTCCATCATCTGTAGATAGCATCCCTTGGGCAGACTGCGCTGGTGCAAGTAACCCCTCAGCAGGGTTTGTTAAGTTATTGGCCGAGAGTGAATCAGTAAGGCTTACCAGCCCAATGATATCTCCGCCTTCAGCCATTGCTTGTAGTTCAGTACTGGCTGTATCGCCAAGTTCAAACAAGCTCGCATCGCTACTATGTGCCGATACAAGAATGGGGGTGAAATAGATACCCTGAGTAAGGTTTTGAACTGTGACATTCAGCTCAGCCGCCTGTAAAGAGGACACCATTGAGAATGCAGTTGCAGACACTACCAAGGTAGACATAACACTAAGTTTTACTTTTGAACGAACCATTGCTCTTCCTTCTTCGAATGTAGAGGTGAGGAATAAGCATGCAGGGGAAATATCGCAAAAGTATCACGAAAAAATCACATTAACGTGTAGAACGTAATACTTGTATACGCCTATTAAATTATGTTGCTGTAGCTAAATGATACGTCTAGTGGTAATGCAGGAGGGCTATAACGGGGAAGGTATAACAAAAAGGCTTTCTGTAACAGAAAGCCTTTCAAGCATTACTTGATAACTTTCAGTGTAGGTTTGCCCTTCTTGGGCGGAACCGGCGCATCAGTTAAATCTGAGGCATCTGCATCTTCAATTGAAGATGGCTGTGTCTTATCTGGCTGTGGCGTGATGTCTCCCGCCATTTCTTCTTCAGTGGCAAAGACGGTACCTGCCCCGTTTTCACGGGCATAAATAGCCATGATTGCCTCGCAGGGAATAAGTAACCGACGAGGCTGTCCACCGAAGCGTGCTTGAAAAGATAGCTCGTTAAGGTCGAGGGCGAAATTAACGCATGCACTAGGCGATAAATTTAGTACGATTTGCCCATCTTTTACAAACTCTTGCGGTACTTCAACGCCGGGTATTAACGCATTCACGACAATATACGGCGTTAAATCGTTATCAACGATCCACTCGTAAAACGCCCTAAGTAAATAGGGCTGATTAGACGTCATTGATGTCATAGTGGATTGTGTATCTCACGCTCTTGATCAGTAAGCGACGCTTTGAACGAACTGCGAGAAAAAATATTGTTCATGTAGCCGTTAAGCTCTTTACTGCCGGCACCCGTAAGCTCAATACCTAATGCAGGTAAACGCCATAATAACGGTGCTAAATAACAGTCAACTAAACTAAACTCTTCACTCATGAAATAGGGCATTTCGCCAAATACTGGCGCTAACGATAAAAGCGCTTCACGTAAATCATTACGTGCTGCTTCCACATCGCCTTCTCCGCGGAATATACGCGCTGCAAGCGAATACCAGTCCTGCTCGATACGATGCATCATTAGACGGCTTTGACCACGTGACACTGGGTATACCGGCATCAATGGCGGATGAGGAAAACGCTCGTCTAGATATTCCATGATGATATGAGACTTATAAAGTACAAGTTCTCTGTCAACAAGAGTAGGAACAGTT
>Ga0102948_1001030_pt1 | contig 11138 bp, 10 predicted proteins | sample SalPonA_A_H2O_MG_FD_78211 | JGI IMG/M metagenome (GOLD analysis project Ga0102948, IMG submission 78211) | Water microbial communities from South San Francisco under conditions of wetland restoration - Salt Pond MetaG R2A_A_H2O_MG | ecosystem: Environmental > Aquatic > Non-marine Saline and... | reverse complement strand
TGAGCAATCCCCTGTGGAAACGCGTTGGCCTCGCGCCAAAGATGCGGATGCAGCTGATCCAGATAATCCCAGAGAGGGGCTGTTACGCGCTCAAAGTTAGCTTCTGTCACTGGCTCATAGAGGCTGGTATCCTCATCTGAGAGCTCAAGTACGAGCTGTTTTAAAAAACTCGTAGCATGAAAGTCCGGTACCCTTGGGTAAGCGATAGTGCCCGGATTAGAGCGAGCTAGCTGGAGCAACTCATTGGCGTTTTTTGGCGGTGATTCGAGTCTGTCAGGGTGATAGATCAGCGTGAGTTGAGCACCGCCCCAAGGACTCTCCTGCCCATCGGTCGCAATGGAGAAATCAGTCTCTACCGGTAGTCGATAATCAACATTGGCGGCATTGGGAAGCTCGCGAGCCCAAGCATCAGCCAAAAGTCCCTGTTGTTTCAAACGTTTAAAGTTCTCGCCGTTGACCCACAGTAGATCGACACTGCCGTCGGTAAGTTTTCCTGCTTCGAACTCCGTTGCAATCCGAGTTACAACCGCAGCCGCATCGGTAATTTTCACTAGCTCAACTTGCACGCCCGACTCTTGCTCAACGCGCTCTGCCGCCCACTCTATGTAGCGATTTATGACATCACTACCACCCCAAGCATTGAAGTAGACAGTCTGGCCCCTGGCTAGAGCTTCTATCTGGCGCCAGTCATCAGCGAGTGCTTGGGGTGCAAACAGGGTATGGCCGGTTATGAGGGTCCCGAACACGAGGGCACTTTTGAGCATGAATTTGTTTCCTTGAGCGGTCCGTTAAATAGTCAGTCGATCGACAGGGCGAATCCTTACACAGATTACGCTGGTCAGGCCAGTAAGGACCACTAAAACGAGGAGTCAGGACCCTCAAGAAAAGCGAGCTCCTCCGCAGTTGAGGTGCGACCCAGAATCTTATTGCGGTGCGGATAACGTCCAAAGCGATCGATAATAACCTTGTGCTTGTGCTCGAATTCCAGATTGTACTCAAGCCCGGGTTGATCGAAGAGCTTTACCGCCTGCTCATGGATCAGGCGCGACTCAGAGTGCATATAGGGCATGTAAAGGAAACTGCGCTCCTTCGGTGACAATCTCTTATCAAGCCCCAGCGAGATCGCCTCTTGAGCGAGCACCAGGGCCACAGGGTCCGCGCTAAAGGAGTTAGGCGTATCGCGGTAAATATTGCGCGAAAACTGATCAATCAGAATGATTTCAGCCAGTCTCCCCTTGATAGTCGCTCGCCACAACGAGAGCTCAGCCGCTCGAGCCTGTTCAACCAGTAGGCTGAATCGAGCTTCGATCATGGCATCGAGACACTTATCCTTAACAAACCACTGTTTTGGCTCAAGCTCCTCGAACCAAAACTCAAGCACACTCTTATCCAAACTCACCTCCACACGCAATTTCATTTAAAGTGTAGACGCTTAGGCGTTATTCTGTGCGCCTAAGAGTATGTTTCGGGTCCCTTCTGCGATGACTATCAAGCTTGGATTAATCGGTAACTCCATTTCGGAGTCACGCGCCCCATTTCTGCACCGCATGTTAGGTGAGATATATGGCTTTGATGTTAGCTACGACCTGCATGATCCTATGAGCAGCCAGTACAATGCTCTTGAAGCAACGCTGAACACCCTCAGGCAGGACGGCTACACCGGCTGCAATATCACCTTCCCATTTAAGACACTTGCGCTAAACCTCGTCGATGAACCAGACCATGCCGTGAGGCAGGTGGGTGCCACCAACACTCTGGTTTTCGCAGAGGGTAGAGTTCGCGCTACCAACACCGATTACACAGGCTTTATACGGGGATACAGATCCCGTCGCGGTGTTATGCCGGCTGGTGATGTGTTGATGCTAGGTGCAGGGGGTGTTGGGCGAGCGGTTGCCTTCGGCCTGTTTGAGTGCGGTGCCAACCGGTTGCGGATCTACGATCCAAACCGTTCAAACGCGCAAGCCCTCGTAACTGCAGTGAATGCCAAAGGGTACCAGGCTGAGCTGGTCGATCTCGATGAGCTCAGCCGCGTGGCAAGAGAGGTTAATGGGCTGGTCAACTGTTCGCCCATCGGTCACTACGCGACACCAGGTATTCCCCGGATCCTAGCCTATTCGGTGGGCAAGAGTGGGCGTTTGATGCCGTTTATGTCCCACTGGATACCGAATTTCTCAAGGCCGCAGGCACAGCAGGTTTGCAGCTGGTGAGCGGCTTCGATCTATTCTTCTACCAGGGCATCGATGCATTCCAGAGCTTTACAAAGACTGAGGCTGACGCCCAAAGGGCTTTGGGCCGCTTCATAAAGGAGTTCAGCCTCGAGAGTCAGTTGCTCAGTCTAGGTTAACCCCAGCCTAGGTAAACCTCAATCTCGGTTTACCTCAGTCCCGGTTAACCTCAAGCTAAGTTATCCAGCACATCCCAGCAGGCGCCAAGAGTGTGATAGTCGACTTTGCCCATTGGAGATTTTTCATCTGATAGCTTAGTGCCATCTCGACCAACAACTCGATACCAAGCACCCTGCTGGTGATCAATCAGATGATCCCAACTGTACTGCCACAACTTGTTGTACCAGTCTAAGTACTGCTCTTCGCCCGTTACTTTGAACAGTCGGTACGCCGCGGCAAAAGCCTCAGCATGAACCCAGAAATACTTGTTGGCGTCGGCAAACTCACCCGTGGGCGCGAAACCGTAGACTAAACCGCCAAACTCAGCATCCCACCCCTTCAACACGGCCTGATCAAACAGCGCTTTGGCACGCTCTACGTACCAGTCATCCGGTCTCAGGGCGTTAAGCTGCAAAAGTAACTTGGCCCACTCAGCCTGATGCCCCGGTTGAAATCCCCAAGGCTTGAACAAGTCATCTGGCTTATCGATGTTGTAGTTCCAGTCAGGATTCCAATCCGAATCATAGTGCTCCCAGATAAGCCCACCGGCTTGTTGGGCCAGTTCACCCGCGAAACGACGCGCCAGAGAGTCGGCCCGTTCAAGGTAGATCGGATCATCAGTCGCTCTAAAGGCGGCAATGTATGCCTCACACAGATGCATATTGGCATTCTGCCCGCGGTACGGATCCAGCGTGACTAGATCAGCACTTCTCTCGTCGGCATAGGCACGATGCTCTGGTTCGTAAAACTTATCCTCGAGCAACTCGTGGACTGATCTGATAGCGTGCGTTGCATCAGTTAAACCGGCCATTTGCGCGTGCGAATAGGCCAAGATAACGAAAGCCTGTCCATAGGCCATCGCTGTATTGTCGAGCCGCTCACCGTGCATCCAACCAAAGTGACCGGTTGCTGCGACGCGATGGCGCGTCTCCAGATAGTCTATGCCCCTGCGTGCCCAATCCGCATAGTGATCGGCATAACCTCGACGGTAGGCCTCGGCGTAGTTGAAGACAAAACGGGTGGAGGAGACCAGATGTCGATTAACAGGATCAAAAACAGATCCGTCATCACGGAAATTTTGAAAGAACCCGCCAGCAGGATCGCAAACCACAGGCTCGTAGAAGGCGAGAATCGATTCTGTATGCTGCTGCAAAAATTCGCGACTATCGAATTTCATCTTAGACTCCGGCGTAATCAACTTTGACTTTGCGACCACTCGAAGCGGACTCTAACACAGCCAAGGCGACGGCTAAGGAGCGCGTTCCAGCAACCCCATCACAGGCCGGCGAACGTCCCTCCTTAACGGCGCTGACAAAATCAGCAACGCCGGCCTGGTAAAGATTGTGAGGTTCAGTGGCCAACTCTTCCCTCTCCCCGTCACGCTGAATATATACTCTCCCGACCGGCTGCTGCGTCATTACAGACTCAGCGATAATTGAGCCTTCACTGCCGTGAATCTCAAGTCCGTCGCCGGCATGAGGGGTGGCGAAACTTTCATGGGTGTAGGCTAGCAATCCACTGGGGTAGCGCCAAACGCTCATCGCCTCGTCTTCTACCAAGTCACCGAATAGTTTGTGATCCGTCATAGAAACAACCTCTTCGGGATACTCTCCAAGAAGATAGGCGAGTATGTCGCAGTTGTGCACTGTAATATCTAGCACAACACCGCCACCAGCCGCTGGATTGTTGATACGCCAACCCTGCAGGTGCTCTGGTAGGAACTTTGCGTGAAACACTCGAGCTGAACGCAGGGTGCCGATCTCACCCCGATCGAGCACACCACGAATCGCCTGATGGGTCGCGGCCCAGCGTAGATGGTGATTGGTCGCAAACTGCACATTGTTCTCGGCACAGATCTGGATCATCGCCTTAGCATCTTCGAGGCTGGTCGCCAGAGGCTTTTCACACAGAACGTGGATACCTCTTATAGCGGCCGCTTCCAGTTGGGCACGATGTTTATCATTCACGGACGAGATATAGATCGCATCGGGCTTGAGATCGAGTAGTTCGTTTAGATTCGTTGTCGAAAACGGAATTTGATGTTTTTCGGCATAGCTAGCACCGTGCTTGGAATCGCTGGATTGAACACCGACGATCTCTCCTTCGTTAGCTCGAATCGCGTCAATCAACCACTCAGACGCTATTGTACTGGCTCCTACTAATCCCCAACGCATACCTTTGCTCCCTAATCCGCGGTGATTCTGTGCGAAAAACAGGGTTGCTTAACACCCCGCCCTTCAGTTAATGTACTTAATGTAAACGTTTACATTTTTGAAATCCAGTAGAAATAATGTCAAAAGCGACGATAAAAGATGTAGCTCGATTGGCCGGAGTCTCCTCGGCTACCGTGTCGCGTGTCCTCAACGGCCAACGCGACAAGGTGAAAGAGAAAACTTGCGCAGCGGTCGACCAAGCGTGTGAAAGCTTAGGTTTTAAATTGGACCGTGCAGCTCGACGCCTAAAGACCGGGGAGACCCGAGTGATTGGCTTGATTCTCAATCGCACGGACCCCTCCGATAGCTTTGCGCGCCAGTTACTTCTCGGCTTAACCGACCGCCTATCGAAAGATGACTATCACTTGGTCGTCATCCCTGAGCATGAGATTTCTCCGCTGGGTTCCATCGAATACTTACAGCGCTACAACGCCTGTGATGGTGTTGTGCTAACCCACACTGCGACCCAGGATGTCAGGGTCAGCTGGCTCAAAGAGCAGGGGCTACCTTTCGTAACCCATGGCCGAACACTACTCGGGTTTGAACACGACTACGTCGATTTCGACAACGAATCCTTTGTGCAACAGGCGGTGACAGATCTGGTAAAACGCGGGGCACGCAAGCTAGGTATCATTCTGCCCGATGCAACGACCACCTATGAGTTCATCGCGCGCCGAGCTTTCAATACGGCCTGTATCAGCCTCGGTATCGAGGGGGAAGCAATACGCGCCATCACGGCTCAGTCACCGGTAGATAGCCTTGCCAGTTGGGCACAAGAGCATCAATCAAATTACGACGGACTGATTCTGTTAACAGACGCCATACTTCCGGCGCTGTCGGAAGCTCGCCGTTCCATGCCCGATGCCAAAGCGCCCATGTATGTCGTTAAAGCGCTGAGTCAGCCCTTGGGATATCAGCTTAACGACGGCATTCGCCGGGTCGCTGAGGACCTTTATACCGCTGGTGAGTATCTCGCAACGACTTTGCTTCAACGCTTACGCCAGCCTGATGCCGAGGCTATCCAAACTCTTATTCCTGTGACCTACCCCATAGATTAAGGATCGAAACATGCTAGACCCCAACAATATCGAACAGCAAATTATCGAAGCAAAGCACCATCTGCGCGAGCGCATACCCGACTTTGCCCAACGTTTAGAGGATGAGACAGCGCGCTTAAAAGCAGAGATCGCAGCCGTGCGCCAGGAGATGAACGAAGGTCACGCCGTCGTTGATATCGACTTTGCTGATGTTCAAGCCGGCCGCATCGATGCAGCAACCCTGGCGCGAATCCGCAGAAGGGGCGTGATTGTCGTTCGAAACGTCTTTGATCCAGCACAAGTCAACGAGTGGAATGACAACTTAATGCACTATGTGGCGGACAATCAGTACTTTGAGAAACAGAAAAAGAAGGCCGGTCTGGACAACTATTTTGGTGCGCTCGCGTCGAGTAAGCCGCAAATCTTTGGCCTCTACTGGTCTCAGCCACAAATGCAAGCACGCACTTCGCAACAGATGGCAGATCTGAGACGTTGGCTCAACGGTATCTGGAAACTAGATCCCGAAAACCCGGAGTTCAATCCAGATAAAGAGTGCCTATACGCGGATCGAATCCGCCAACGTGAGCCGGGCGATGCATCCCTTGGACTCAGTCCACATATTGATGGCGGCTCAGTCGAACGCTGGATCGATCCGAGCTTTCACGAGGTATATCGGGAAGTGTTCTTCGGCGATCTCGATAAGTACGATCCCTGGGACGCCCATTTCCGCACCCAAACCAATGAGATACCCTCACCCGCTGTTTGCCAGATGTTTCGCACCTACCAAGGTTGGACCGCCCTGACCAGACAAGGTCCTGGTGATGGAACGCTTAACATTGTACCCATCACTAGAACTATGGCGTGGCTACTACTACGCGCATTGGCTGATGATGTGCCAGCGAATGAACTCTGTCGAGCGAAACCCGGCCGTGCCCTCGGTATCTTCAAGGAGTACCACGAGTTAGTAACCGACGCTTATGTACCGATTCCGACTGTTAATCCCGGTGATACCGTGTGGTGGCATCCAGATATAATTCATGGGGTTGAGGACAAGCATACCGGCAGTGGCTACTCTAACGTGATGTATATTGGCGCCGCACCGGACTGTGAGAAGAACCGTCGATTCCTCGACATCCTTCGCCCGGCGTTCGAGACAGGGCGCTCTTGCCCAGACTTTGCGCCAGAAGATTACGAGGTCGACTTTGAAGACCGATTTAAACCAGAACAACTCAGTGAATTGGGCAAGGAGCAACTTGGTTATGTCTAAATGTGTGAAACATATCGTACTGTTCAAGGTACGTCCTGAAGTGAGTCAGGAGGAGTTTGTTCTGTTGATGGATGAAATTGCAGCGCTCAAACCGACTCATCCGGGAATCCTTGGTTTCGAGCACGGCCCTAACCAGACCCCAGAAGATCGCGATCACGGTTATAACTATGGGTTTACACTGACGCTAGAGTCTTGGGATGCCTTGGCACTCTACCAGGCAGACCCCTATCATCAGGCCACCGGCCGCAAGATCATTCAAGCCTGCGATCCCGACCATTCAGGCATCCTCGCATTCGACGTCGAGGTTTGATCGCAAGAACGGAATATTTCAGCTTGTAACATAAAAGTTCGAGCTTGAAATATTCCATTAACATTCAGGGAACATTATGCGCGAGTTAATCCTAACAGAGGGTCGTCGTTCCCTCGCGCATATGCAAAAACCGACATATCGATAACAACAACAGTCGGAGTAACTCCATGAATACTAAATTCGTCAAAAAGTTTGCCATCGCTGGCGCCCTAATGGCTGCAACTGCTGCTCACGCGACAGATGTAGAAGTACTGCACTGGTGGACTTCAGGCGGTGAAGCTGCTGCACTGAACGTACTGAAAGAAGATCTTTCAGGTCAGGGCATTGGCTGGACTGATATGCCAGTAGCAGGTGGTGGCGGTGAAGCTGCTATGACCACACTGCGTGCACGTGTTACTGCAGGTAACCCACCAACAGCCGTACAGATGCTTGGTTACGACATTCAGGATTGGGCCGCTGAAGGCGCCCTAGGTAACCTCAACGACATCGCTGCAGCTGAAGGCTGGAATGACGTTGTACCTGCTCCGCTGCAGAACTTCGCTAAGTACGATGGCAACTGGATCTCTGCTCCAGTAAACATCCACTCAGATAACTGGGTGTGGGCAAACAAAGCCGTACTGGATGAAATCGGTGTTGCTCAGCCACACACTTGGGATGAGTTTGTCGCGGCTATGGCTGCAGCAAAAGCGGCTGGCAAGATTGCACTGGCACACGGTGGTCAGGCTTGGCAGGAGATGGTTGTATTTGACGGTATCGTACTTTCAGTTGGTGGTGCCGACTTCTACCGCGAAGCACTGATTGAGCGTAAGAAATCTGCTCTAGAGAGCGACCGCATGCTTGAAGTGTTCAAGCGTATGGAGACTCTACGCTCTTACGTAGACGAAAACTTCTCTGGTCGCGATTGGAACCTTGCATCATCAATGGTTATCAATGGCGAAGCTGCTTTCCAGATCATGGGTGACTGGGCTAAAGGTGAGTTCATCAACGCAGGTAAAGTACCTGGCGAAGACTTCCTTTGTTTCCGCGTACCAGGCTCTGAAGGTTCTATGACCTTCCTGGCAGACCAGTTCGCAATGTTCAACGTTGACTCAGCTGAAGCGAAAGATGCTCAGGCTAAGATGGCTTCTGCAATCATGGCTCCATCGTTCCAGATCGCTTTCAACCAAGTTAAAGGCTCAGTACCTTCACGTACCGACATCGACCGTAGCGTGTTCGATATCTGTGCACAGAAAGGTATGGCTGACCTAGCTTACGCTAACGCTACTGGCGGTCTCGTAGGTTCACTGGCACACGGCCACGGCCAGCCAGCTGCACTGAAAAACGCTGCTTACGACGTCGTAACTGCTCACTTCAACGGTGAATTTGACGCGGCTGCTGCAGTAGAAGAGCTCTCTGCTGCACTGGAATCAATGTAATCCATTGATCCATCCGGTCGGGGGCTGAAGAGCCCCCGACTTTGCTTCTGCTACACACCGATCTTTTTGCACATTTGAATTTTCGATTCGTGGTACCCCACGAATTCTAGGAGGGAATATGGCCAATCACGCAAGTGAAGCCGACTTCCGCACGAGATTGCAGGACCTTCTGCCAAAACTCGTGTTATCGCCGACCGTCGCAGCCATGGTTGTGTTTGTTTACGGCTTTATCGTTTTTACTGTCTACCTCAGTTTCACTGACTCCAAGATGCTACCTAGCTACGATTGGCTCGGTATCGACAACTACGTAAAGCTCTGGGGGCTTAGAGCCTGGTGGACCGCTGTCACCAACTTGGCAGTGTTTGCGACTCTCTATATCGGTATCTGTACGCTTATCGGCCTGACGCTAGCCATTTTGCTAGACCAGAAAATTCGTGGCGAAGGCATACTCAGACCCCTCTATCTCTACCCTATGGCTCTGTCGTTTATCGTTACTGGCACGGCATGGAAGTGGTTCCTCGACCCTGGTTTGGGACTGCAGAACACCATGCAGATGTGGGGCTGGGAGAGCTTTGAATTCAAATGGATCAAAGACCGCGACATGGCCATCTACACAGTCGTTATTGCGGCCGTTTGGCAGACCAGCGGTTTTGTTATGGCGATGTTCCTTGCGGGTCTGCGCGGCATCGACAACGAGATTCTGAAAGCGGCGCAGATTGATGGTGCTTCAAACTGGAGCCTTTATCGCCGCATTGTAATTCCACTTTTGCGCCCGGCATTTCTCTCCGCGGTGGTCATTCTGGCGCACCTCGCAGTTAAGTCCTATGACCTTGTCATTGCACTGACGGGAGGTGGGCCAGGGCATGCAACCGAGCTGCCGGCGACGTTTATGTACTCGTACACATTCACGCGCAACTCCATGGGCATAGGTGCTGCTTCAGCCGTAATCATGCTGATGACTATCGCGGCTGTAATGACGCCGTACATCTATGCCGAACTGAAGGAGAAGAAATAATGTCTGTTGCTTCTCAAGATACTGCAGTTCGTACTGGCGGATTTGTGCGCGCGACGATATACCTCGTGCTTATCCTCTTTGCGCTGTTCTATCTGGTACCTTTCTACGTGATGCTATCCAACTCACTCAAGCCGCTGGCTGAAGTGACTGGCGGCAACATGATGGCCATTCCTCAGACATGGACGATCGACGCTTGGCTCGCAGCCTGGTCAACCGCCCAGATAGGCGTCGAACCCACCGGTCTTAAGCCCTACTTCTTAAACTCCATTTTGATGGTAGTGCCTGCCGTAGCGATCTCAACTACTCTCGGCGCACTTAACGGCTACGTATTGACCAAGTGGCGTTTCCGATACGACAACATCGTGTTCGGCCTGCTGTTGTTCTCGTGTTTCATCCCGTTCCAAATCATTCTGATACCCATGGCACGCATGCTGGGCATCATGGGGCTGGCTGGATCAACTCCGGGACTTGTTATGGTTCACGTAGTCTACGGCTTAGGCTTCACAACGCTCTATTTCCGTAACTACTACGCTGCGTTTCCTACCGAACTGGTGCGTGCTGCACAGATTGATGGCGCCGGCTTCTTCCGGATCTTCTGGCGCATCATGCTGCCCGTGTCCGGGCCAATTGCCGTGGTATCTATCATCTGGCAGTTCACCAATATATGGAACGACTTCCTTTTTGGTGCCTCTTTCGCAGACGTCGATTCGATGCCAATGACGGTAGCACTTAACAATTTGGTTAACTCCTCAACGGGCGTTAAGGAGTACAACGTACACTTCGCAGGGGCGATTTTAGCCGCACTGCCAACACTGCTCGTCTACATCGTGGCCGGACGTTACTTCGTTCGCGGCCTGATGGCGGGTTCAGTAAAAGGATAAAATTATGGGCTTTCTTGATATTGCTAACGTCACCAAAGCATATGGCAACACCGAAGTACTTCATCGCGTTGATATCAGCGTTCAGGAGGGAGAATTCCTGGTACTCGTCGGTCCCTCAGGCTGTGGTAAATCAACCCTGTTGAACATGATCGCAGGTCTCGAAGAGATCACCTCAGGTGAGATCTCAATCAACGGCCGCGTGGTGAATGGCGTGCATCCCTCACGTCGAAACATTGCCATGGTTTTCCAGAGCTATGCGCTCTATCCCAACATGACAGTCGGCCAGAACATCACCTTTGGTCTTGAGATGCACGGTGTGCCCAAAGCTGAGCGCGATAAAGCGATGGCCGATGTTGCCGCTCTTCTGCAGATTGATCACCTGCTAGATCGTAAACCTGGCCAACTCTCAGGTGGCCAGCGTCAGCGCGTAGCCATGGGTCGTGCACTCGTGCGAAACCCAGATGTGTTCCTGTTTGATGAGCCGCTCTCAAACCTGGACGCAAAACTTCGCGTTGATATGCGCACCGAGATTAAGAAGCTCCATCAGAAGCTAAAAACAACTGTTGTTTATGTAACGCATGACCAGATCGAAGCGTTGACGCTCTCTACTCGCATT
>Ga0102948_1001028_pt1 | contig 11163 bp, 6 predicted proteins | sample SalPonA_A_H2O_MG_FD_78211 | JGI IMG/M metagenome (GOLD analysis project Ga0102948, IMG submission 78211) | Water microbial communities from South San Francisco under conditions of wetland restoration - Salt Pond MetaG R2A_A_H2O_MG | ecosystem: Environmental > Aquatic > Non-marine Saline and... | reverse complement strand
GAAGTCGCCTGCTCGGGTTTGAAAGAGTGTTTTCCCCTTCGATTCGGCGAGGCGGCGCGGGTTGGGACGCGAGGGTTCGCGCAGGCTGACCGAGCCGCGGATCGATGGCCGGGAGGGTTCGGCCACAGCGGTGGTTGCTTCATCGCTTTCTTCGGCTTCATCATCGTTGGCCGGCTTGAGGAAATCGTGCACTCCCGGGAGTTCGGCGTCTTGCCAGGCAATCGGCTCGTTCGGTTTTTTTACCCAGTAGACGACCGGTTCGTCGACAAGCGTGGCCAGGAGCTTACGCAGGCGAGGTTTTGTTAATTGGAGGAGAGCCGCGAGGCGTCCGCCGCACCACGATTCGATCAAGCGCATGGCAGCCTGTTGGGCTTCGCTCGTGGTGTAGCGCGTAGTCGGGCTGAGTTTATTGAGCGGGAGAATTTCGCGTCCGGCAGCGGCATCGATCTTTACGACGATCGCGCCCCGCTCAGCTGCGGTTTCAAGGTTTGGAGGGAGAAAGACGAGTATACGCAGGCGCAGGCCGTCGTCTCCGATCTTGATTGATTTGAGCGCAGGGGGCGCTGCCTCGGAGGGCGCTGCGGTCCCGTCGTCTTCTGCGAGTTCCGCGTGTTCGACTTCGATCGCTGCGCGGGCGGCCTGTTCGTTGAGCTGCTCGTGTCGGGACGCCTCAAAATGGAGAGCGGCTGCAACAGCGTGGGCACAGACCTTGCGTTTTTGGCCCTCCGCGCAGTTGCAGCGGTTTTCGGCAAAAACGGTTGAACGGAGGTTGAGGCGAGGCTCGTAGGTGGTCCCGGTTCCTTCGATCCGACCGATCAGATTCGGGCTCTCCCAGATCGCGGATTTAACCGAGTGGGATTCGAAAAGACGCTCACCGTCCTTTAGGATGCTGCTTCCGGCGAGCTCACGCAGGAGCTTCTGGTCGAAGGTAGGCGCAGGTTTTTCAGTCATGGATCAGGATCGGTGTCGCGAAAGGTTGGTTCTCCCCGGAAGAAGGATTTTCGAATAAGAGAAGCAAGGGGCGGCGGATCAAGCGTGTATCCGGAATGAATGGTATTTCGGGGCGAACGGCACCACTCCGGATTCGCATCCGGCAGGGGTTTGCAAGTCCGTCGGAGGGATAGGAATGGCTCGACATTTTTTGAGGCGACCGAAGGCTGGACTGGATGACGGATGATTCTGCCGAGAGTGGGAAGCAATTGATGATCGGAAAACTGCTCTGTGTGGTCTCAATCGTTTATGTCGGGCTTTTTGGACTTTCGTTTTACTTTTATCCGATCGCGCAAATCCCGGTTCTCGACGCGCGGGAGAATCTGGCCTGGGCTGAACAAATCCGCTCCGACTCACTTGCGGAAGAGCCGCTCTATCGCGCTTTATTGTATCCCTTCGTTCTTTCGTTTTTCGGTGAAGCTTCGCTGCCAGGGGCGGCGGTGGCATTTGGTTTCCTGTGTCATTTGCTGAACGCGCTGCTGGTGGCCGGTATCGGGCTGCAACTATGGAAGCATCGCTTTGCGGCCCTGTTTGCCTTCATTCTCTACGCGAATTACCCTGTTGCACTCTACTTCGCGGGTCAGGTGCTGGATGTTACGTTTTCGACCACGCTTTTTCTGGCGGCGCTCTGGCTCGGCTTGGCCAGCTCGGAAGCATCCGGTCGGAAGCAGATCGGCGCTCTTGCGCTTCTTGGGGGATTGCTGGCGGGCGCCGCGGTCTTGGCCCGGCCGAATTTTTTGCCGGCCGTCCTGTTCCTGCCTGTGATTCCGCTGATCGGGGGGGGCGGGCGGCGCTGGTCGTCGGCACTCTTGCTAGCATCCGGACTCGGGCTCATGTTGCTACTGCAAGGCGTGGTCAACGTGCGCCTGTCGGGCGAGTTTCGCCTCACGCCATGGCAGGGTAGTTATAATTTATTCGCGGCGAATCGCGACGGAGCGAATGGCAAGTATTACTCCCAGCGAGTCAGTTTCAGTGAGATCCCAGCCGGTTCGAATCCGACCCGAATGGAGTCGGAGCTTTTGTATCGAGAAGCATTTGGTCCGGACGCTCCGCTTGAGGTTGAGGCGATGAATGCTTATTGGAAAGCGAGTCTGCGCGAAGAGATCATGGCGGCGCCCTTCGAGTGGATGGGGCTGATGGTGCGCAAGGTGTTTTACCTCTTCAATGATTGGGAACAATACAACAACACGACCTACAGCTTCCATAAGGACCGGCTGCCGTTGCTCAACTGGAACCCATTAGGCTGGGGCCTGCTTTTGATATTGGGCGTCTGGGGACTGGTGCTCGGGCGCCACCGTCTTTCGCGATCTCACTTTTATGGCCTCGGATTGGTCGGGCTCGCCTATACAGCGGGCATTTTATTGTTTTTTGTGAGTGCCCGGTTCCGCCTGCCGCTCGTGCCGCTGCTTTGTGTCGCGGCCGGAGGCTGTGTCTTCGTTCGAGCGGGGCTACGCGATGGACGCGCGACTGCGATGCTGTTGGGGGCAGGTATTTCACTAGCGGTGCTGAGCTTTGGCAATTGGTTCAACGCGCGGGATAAGCAAAGCTTTGTTCAGGATGAGATTCTGTTGGCGCGTGCAAACAGTGGCCTCGGTCGCGATGCGCAGGCACTCGCTCTGGCCCGGGCTGCCTTGGTCAAAGCTCCTGAAAAAGCTGAGATCAGGCGGATCGAGGTAACGAGCCTTTTCAACCTTTGGCTGGAAACAAGGACGCCGGAAGATTGGGCGCAGTTGAAGTCGGCCCTCGAGGCGCTGGAAGTGGGAGACGCCTCGACGATGTTCATTCGAGGAGTCGTGCGGTGGCGCGAGAGCGAATTTGAGCCGGCTACTCAAGTTTGGCAGCAAGCGGTCCGCGACTTCGGGGCGCGTGCAGGATCGAGTGCGGCGGCACTGCGGGTCGTCGATCCCGAGACGGAGGGAGTGAGCTCCGGCTTCGAACAATCGATTCGGGAGTTGTTGCAGCACTGAGGCGGATCGCAGGCGTCGCTTTTCGCTCAGGCCGCTCAGGCCCCGTCGCGGTTGGCGGCTACTTTTTCTTTTTCTTTTTCGCCGGCCATAAAAATCGTGCGGGTGGGGTAGGCGAATTCGACCTCCATCTCTTTGAAAGCGCGGCACAGGGCCAAGTTGATTGTCTGCTGCGTATCCATGAAAGCGTTGTAGTCGGGAGTGTTCAGGTAATAAACGACCTCGAAATCGTAGGAGCTCTCGCCGAAACCCTTGAAATGCGCGCGATCGAAACGCGTGCCTTCGATCGCTTCGATGATTTCTTTGATTCGTGGTGGGATTTTCTCCAACTGTTCGGGGCTGGTTTGGTAAATCACGCCAAAGTTGAAGGGGATGCGCCGCTCCTGCATGCGCTTGAAATTCCGGATGCGGCTGTTGAGCAGGTCGGAGTTTGAAAAGATAAGCTGCTCGCCGGAGAGGCTTCGCACGCGCGTGGTTTTGATCCCGATCTTTTCCACCACGCCCAATAAATCGCCGACGATTATGAAGTCGCCGATCACGAAAGGCTTATCCAGAATGATGGAAAGCGAGGCAAAGAGATCGCCGAGGATACTCTGCACGGCCAGCGCGATCGCTACGCCGCCGATCCCGAGGCCGGCAACGAGCGCTGTAATATCGTAGCCGAGATTGTCGATCAGGAGGAGTAGGGCGACCGACCAAACGATCAGGCGCACGACAAAAGACATACCTTGGACCGCGGAAACAGAACCAGGGTCGTCTTCTCTGCGTCTGTCGGTGTAGAGATTAATATAAGCCGAGACGGCCCGGTTGGCCCAAATCGAAGCCTGCAATACACTGGCAAAAAACAAGATGGTGTCGAAGGCCGGATCGGCGCTGCCCCTATCTAAAAAGCGTCCGCCGCCCCAGATGGCGGCGATGAGCAGAAACCATTGTTTGGTTGATCCGAGGGCGGTTGCGATCACGTCGTCGACCACGGTCGATGTTTTCTCGCTCAAGCTGCTTGAGCGGAATTTTAAGATCCGGAAGGCAAGCGTGAGGGTGAGGTAAAGCACGCTCGCGCCCATCGCGAACAACAACCAGTCTCCCAGGTTGTTCTCCAAAATTTCATATTGGTTCAAACGAGTCATCAGAGTATTCATCAAAGCAGTTGGGTTGGATAGAATTCTTGATTAAGCCGTTTTAGCAGGACAAGTGAGTCTCTAACAAATGCAAACGATTGCCCCAGAAAGAGCGTGTTGCGGGGTTGGTGGCGCCAAGTGGAACCGGACCTCAACTCCCCGCTTGAAGCGTGCTTGCAAGGTTTCTTATACAAAACCAACAAAGTGTTTCGATTCTAACGCGACCTGGCTTTCCAGTATTTTGAGAGCACCGAAAGACGTTTCCATATACCCGAACACTTTTTACGCACGAATTTTTAATTATTCGGCGAAGTTTCATCCTATCTCTTTACAATCGGTGCCAAACCTGCACAGATACGGATCATGTCCAATCTATCAGGAAAATCCATCATCGGTTTCTCTCGTTCGACGAGTGAGGAGACCTTCACAAAAGCAGTTAACCCGGCAACGGGCGCGACGCTGGAGCCGGAGTATGTTTCGGCGAGCGCAGTTGAAGTCTCGAAGGCGCTGGAACTCGCTGAGGCCGCTTTCCCGAAGTATTCTGCCCTTTCGGGTAAGGAACGTGCGGCATTTCTTCGCCGGATCGCGGAGTTGATCGAGGCCGCTGGCGATGCGATCGCCGAGCGCGGCGTGCAGGAGACCGGTTTGCCGGAAATGCGGATGCGCGGTGAAACGGGACGCACAACGGGCCAGTTGCGCCTCTTTGCTGCCTTGATTGAGGAAGGCTCCTGGGTCGATGCTCGAATCGAGATCGCGCAACCGGACCGCCAGCCGCTGCCGAAGCCTGACCTGCGCGCGATGAAGCGTCCGCTCGGCCCGGTTACGGTTTTCTGCGCCAGTAACTTTCCGCTTGCTTTCTCGGTGGCCGGTGGCGATACGGCCTCGGCGCTTGCCGCGGGTTGCCCGGTCTTAATCAAGGCGCACCATTCGCACCCGGGTGTGGCTGAGATCGTCGGCCAGTGTGTGAGCCAAGCGGCAGAGGACACGGGGATGCCGGAGGGCGTTTTCTCGCTGCTCTTTGGTGGGGGCCGCAGTGTCGGCGTCAAGCTGGTGGAAGCACCGGCGGTGCAGGCCGTTGGCTTTACCGGTTCACGTTCAGGCGGAACCGCCCTCATGGAAGTCGCGGCCAAGCGCAAGCAGCCGATTCCCGTTTATGCGGAGATGAGTGCGGTCAATCCGGTCGTTCTGCTTCCGGAAGCACTGGCCGAGCGCGGCGAGTCAATCGCCGAGGGTATGCTTGCCTCGCTGACGATGGGAGTCGGGCAATTCTGCACAAATCCGGGACTCATTTTCCTGCCGACCGGTGCGGACCCGGCCTTCAAGAAAAAATTCGCAAGTCTCGTGGGCGAGGCTGCGGGCGGCGTGATGCTCAACGAGGGCATCGCCAAAGCTTATAAAGAATCCACCTCGACCATTGCGGCGGCAGCGGGCGTCGAGACGCTTGCCACAGCACCGGATGCCGGAGCGAACTGCGGCACACCTGCGGTCTTTGCTGTTTCGGTGCAGGATTTCCTGAAGAACCCCGAGTTGGAGGCCGAGATGTTTGGCCCGGCGACACTGATTGTCGAGGGCAGCATCGAGGAGATCGAGCAGGCGATTGCGCAACTGGAAGGACAGCTCGTCGGCACGATCCACGGCTCCGAGGCCGAAGTTGAAAAGAATGCTTCGCTGGTTCGGGCGCTGGAGGGACGTTGCGGACGTCTTGTCTTCAACAGTTTTCCGACCGGTGTCGATGTCTCTCATGCCATCGTGCATGGTGGCCCCTATCCGGCCACTTCAGACGGGCGCAGCAGCTCCGTGGGCACACTCGCGATCGACCGTTTCTGTCGCCCAGTCGCCTGGCAGGGCTTTCCCGCTTCCCAACTCCCTGCGGAGCTTCAAAACGAGAATCCGCTGGGCATCTGGCGTATGATCGACGGCGAGCGGAAGCGCGATGCAATTTAACCTAGAACAAAAACAGTAATGTCTAATCAAAAACCAGTATTTCGCGGCACCATGCCCGCGCTCATGACGCCTTGTGATAAGGACGGTAAGGTCGACTACGATGCGCTCGTCGAGACCGGCAAGTATCTCATGGATACCGGAATGGAAGCCGTCATCTATTGTGGCTCGATGGGCGATTGGCCCCTGCTGAACGATGAGCAGCGCCAGACCGGCGTCGCCAAGCTCGTTGAGGCCGGAGTCCCGGTCGTCGTTGGCACGGGTGCCCCAAGCACGGCCGCGGCCGTCGCTCACGCGGCACATGCGAAGTCGGTCGGGGCCGTCGGTCTGATGATCATCCCGCGCTTGCTCTCCCGCGGCATCTCGGTGCCGGCCCAGTTCGAGCACTTTTCGGCCGTGCTAAAAGCCGGTGAGGGGCTTCAGTCCGTGATCTACAACAGCCCTTACTACGGCTACCAGACCAAAGCGGATCTTTTCTTCGCGCTGCGCGAGAAGAATGCCAACCTCGTCGGGTTTAAAGAATTCGGTGGCGCGGATGCTCTCAGCTACGCGGCGGAATTCATTACTTCCGGGGATCCTGATCTGACACTTGCCGTGGGTGTGGATACCCAGGTCTACCATGGCTTCGTCAACTGCGGCGCCCAGTGTGCGATCACGGGGGTAGGCAATGCACTTCCGAAGGAAGCGCTGCGCTACGCCGAGCTCTGCCGCCGGGCCGCGACTGGTGATGCCCAAGCGCGCATCTATGCACAGCAACTGGAAGAAGCCTTCCGCGTCCTTTCCACATTCGATGAGGGGCCGGATCTGGTGCTTTACTACAAAAAGCTGATGATCCTTGAGGGGCACAGCGCTTACGAGCACCAGTTAAACGCCTTCGATAAGTTCTCCGCAAGCCAGGAGACCTACATCTGTCAGCAGTGGAAGCTCTTTCGCGACTGGTGGGCCAACTGGCCCGGCGCCCAGGATTAAGCTTTGCTCCGTTCGACTCTTTGCAAAAACACCTCAACTAAGTTTGAGGTGTTTTTTTATAGCCGCGCAAGCCGTTCGTTCGCGGAAAAACGGGTTGGCGGGCTTCTCTAGAGTTGAGTTTAAAAGAGCTATGGTTAAAGACCACCGCAATGGGAATCGTTATTAAAATCGTATCACTGGTCATTTGCTCCTTTGCCATGGTCGCTTGCAGCACGCTGAGCCAGGAGGAGACTGAAAACGAGTCGGGCTGGATCCAGCTTTTCAATGGAAAGGATCTCAGAGAATGGACGCCGAAGTTTGCCGGTTATGAGCTCGGTGTTAATCCGAACAACATCTTTCGGGTCGAAGACGGGGTCTTGAAAGTCGACTATTCGGATACAGAAAAATTCGCGGGTGATTTTGGGCACCTCTTCTACGAGACGCCCTACAGCCATTACCGGATTCGCGCTGTTTTCCGCTTTACCGGTGAGCAACTGCCGGGTGGTCCCGGCTGGGCGTTTCGTAACAACGGTCTTATGCTGCATTGTCAGGATCCGGCTACGATGAAGGTCGAGCAAAAATTCCCCGATTCGATTGAAGTGCAGTTTAAGGGCAACCGGTTCGAGGACGGACAGCCGGTGGGCAAGAAAACCATGGGTGCGCTCTTTACTCCGGGCACGATCGCCCATGTCGACGGGAAAGAAGTCGGCAGCGCGCAAACAAGCTCCCCCATTTTTGAGGGCACGGAATGGTGCACGGTCGAAGTGGAAGTGCGAGGTCAGGAGCTGATGATTCACTCTGTCGACGGGGAGGAAGTGCTGCGCACGACGGATTTCCGCCTCGATGATGGCTCGCCGCTTGGGAGCGGCTTCATCGCGATCCAGGCGGAGACGCATCCGACCGAGTTCAAATCGATCGAGTTGCTGCCGCTCTAGTCCGGGTCGAAGCGCCTTTCCGCTTTTGCCGCGGTTCCCCTGCGAAGAGAAGAGATACGGCTTGAATCGGACTTGATTCCCCGGGTTGGTTTCTTTTGCCTATAGATAAGTCCCAAACTCTTTTTGCGCATAGGATTTGCTTGCTCTATCCTCTTGCTATTATGCGAAACTCCCCGGCACTCTTTCCGCTCATTTTCACACTGAGCCTACTGACACCGTTTAAAGCATTTATGACATCGATTCCTGAAAACGCACTTCTGCCTGTTCCCGCGCGTGGCTTCCTAAGTTCGCAGCCCGCACAAAACTGGGAGGAAGGTTTGATCACCGGCAACGGCCGTCTCGGTCTGAACGTTTTCAGCAGGCCAAACGAGGAGCGTATCATTTTCACTCATGAGGAACTCTTCATGCCGATGGGTGAGCCCTTCGTCCCCGTCGATCAGTCGGCATTCCTGCCCGAGATTCGCCAACTGATTGCCGAGGGTAAATACAAGGAGGCCGAGCGCCTGCAGGCGGAAAAGTCGGGCCAGAAAGGGTTCATGTATCCGGATTTTTATGTGCCTGCTTTTGATCTTACGATCAATCGTGAGGCCCAGGGTGAGGCGCGGCATTATTCACGATCCGTCAATTTTTCAACTGGCGAGACGACGGTCCAGTGGTCGGACGATGCGGGGACTTTCCAGCGTCAGGCCTTTGCCTCGCGGGAGAATGGAGTTGCGGTCATCCGCATTCGTGGCAGTGCGGCCGGATCGGTCAGCTGCGTGATCCACCTTGAACCGCGTGAGCCGTCGGATGAATACAACGGCGACAGCGATGTGGAACGGCGCTCCGACGAGGCCTTTGAGGAGCATTTCGGAGACCTGAAGAGCGCCTCGACCGCTGACTCGCTGTCTTTTGGTGCCCGTTTTCTTAAGGCCTACGAGGGGAGTATTCAGTCGCTCAACGGCTACGCCCGCGTCGTTACCAAGGGTGGGGAAGCACTTCCAAACGAAGACGGCTCGTTAACGGTCAAAGGCGCTGACGAGATTCTGCTTCTGGTCGACATCGCGCTGCCCAGGGAGCCCGGAGTGTCGAAGTTTAACGAAATTGCCAACTCGCTGGGGGCCCTGCCTGCGGACTACGACCGTCTGCTTGCGGGCCACGCCGAGATTCACGGCGGCATCTTCAACCGTGTGAAGCTCGATCTCGGTGGAGGTAGTGATCACCTGAAAACTACCGAGGAGTTGCTCGAGCTCTCGACCTGGGAATCGATCAATAAAGCCCTGATCGAGAAACAGTTCGATGCCGGCCGCTACAACATACTCTGCTCGACCGGCAAGCTGCCCCCGAATCTACAAGGCATATGGGGCGGCACCTACGTTCCCCAGTGGGCGAGCGATTATACCCACAACGGTAATGTTCCTTCCGCCATCGCCGCGAACCTTCCGGGCAATATGCCGGAGCTGACACCGGCCTACACCAGTTACATCGAATCCTTAATCCCCGATATGAAGCTGAACGCGCGCCACTTCTTTGGCTCGCGGGGGATCGTGCTGCCCTCACGGACCAGCACACACGGCTATAATAATGCCTTTTCGGAGGATTTCGCCGGCGGGATGTGGATCTCCGGTGCGGGTAAGGCGGCCCGGTTCTTCTATGATTATTACCTCTTTACTGGAGATGAGACGTTCCTCGCAGACCACGCGGTTCCTTATCTGGAGAAAGTTGCGCTCTTTTTCGAGGACTTCCTCTACGAGGGTCCTGACGGCAAGTGGATCTTCTCACCTACGCAGTCGCCTGAAAACTGGCCCGAGGGCAGTAAGTCGCAGGCGACCTACAACGCCACCATGGATGTCGCAGTGGCGAAGGAAGTTCTGCACAACCTGATCGAAGGATCGCGCATTCTCGGAGTGAATGAGGAGAAAATTCCGGGCTGGGAGACCATGCTTGAGAAGATGCCGCCATATATGCTGAACGAGGACGGGATCATAAAGGAATGGCTCACGCCCCGGCTGGGAAATACGGATAAGCACCGTCACTCCTCGCAGCTCTATCCGCTCTACTACGTGATGCCTGACGAGATCGAGTCAAACCCTGAGCTGATGGAGGGGTTCCGTAAGAGTGTCGAGTTCAAGCTAGCCGAATATTGGAAGGATCCAAAAGACCGCGGCTTCATGTCTTTCGGTCTGATTCAGCTCGGACAGGTCGTGTCGACACTGGGCAATGGCGAGCTGGCTTATCTCTGTTTGCGCCACCTCGTGAACCGCTTCTGGCTAAACAATCTGGCCTCGATGCACAACCACCGGCACCTGTTTAATATGGATATCAGCGGCGGACAACCGGCACTGATCATCCAAATGCTGGTCGGCTCCGAAGTGGGCGAGATCCGCTTGCTTCCGGCTCTGCCGGAACAATGGCCGACGGGCTCGGTAGAAGGAGTTCTCGCCCGTGGTGCCGTTGAGATCGAGCGGCTCGAGTGGACCCTATCATCGGCAACCGTCGCTCTGCGCTCGAAAAAGACCCAAACCCTAGCCCTTAAACTCGGCGACAAGACCCAGGAAGTGGCCTTGCCCGCCGGTGAAACGATAACAATTAAAATGGATCGGTAATTATGGATTCTTCACCTCCCAGTATTTTCAATCATGTGCTCGGGCCAGTCATGCGCGGTCCCAGTAGCTCACACTCTGCCGCAGCCAACCGTATCGGACGGCTCGCGCTTGATCTCGTCGGCGGCACCATCAAGTCGGTCATCGTTCGCTACGACCCCAACGGTTCTCTCGTGACCACGCACAAGGAACAGGGCACCGACCTTGGGCTTTACAGCGGCTTCCTTGGTTGGACTCCGGAGGACTCTCGGATCCCCGGCTATTCGAAGGCTTTGGAAGAAGCGGGGATCGAAGTCGATCTGCGCTATGAATCCTACGATGCGCCGCATCCGAACTACTACCGGCTCGAGCTAACCGATATTGAGGGCGAGGTCTTTTACCTCGATGCGATTTCCACGGGTGGCGGCATGATTGAGCTGCAGTCGATCGACGGTGTGGAGCTGCGTTCTTATGGAGACTTTCACCACACGCTGGCATGGCTGTCCGAGGAGCCGGAAAGCGATTGTATTCAGGAATTTGATACGGTCGCGGAGGGAGCCAGCTGGCATCCGTCGGTCCAGGGTGGTGGTATTTTCAACGTCTTCAGCCGCGAGCCGCTCTCGCCGGAGCTGGTCGGGAAATTGAAGCAGCTCGAGGGCTGCAGCCGCCTGCGCGAGCTCAAAGCAGTGCTGCCTGTTCTCTCGCG
>Ga0102948_1001027_pt1 | contig 11165 bp, 9 predicted proteins | sample SalPonA_A_H2O_MG_FD_78211 | JGI IMG/M metagenome (GOLD analysis project Ga0102948, IMG submission 78211) | Water microbial communities from South San Francisco under conditions of wetland restoration - Salt Pond MetaG R2A_A_H2O_MG | ecosystem: Environmental > Aquatic > Non-marine Saline and... | reverse complement strand
ATCACGCCATATTTTTAATGCAATATCCCAGAAATAAACATTACAAGATTCCTTTATTGAAGCTCCTAAATTGACCCTTCCATGACCACCCTCTTTCCAGTCATTGTAAACTTGTTGAGATCCGTCATTAAAACCAAATGCAAGACTTCCCTTGCAGTCTATTCTGCCGCTGCGAGAAGATAATCCTTCTGGGTAAATCTTTTCCTGCTCGGCAAGCCAATACGCTACAACTTTAAATACTGAACCTGGAGGGTATTGTCCCTGAATGGGGTAATTATTAAAAGCACCCGCAATATTGAGTTTGTTGAAATCCCTTTTAGAAATTCCGTCTACAAAGTTATTTGGATTGTAGTCAGGAAGAGATACCATAGAGATAACTTTATTAGTTTCTATATCAAGAACTACAATAGCTCCTTTATTAATCTCGTCTCTCGATTCAAAGTTATCATTAGCCAACTCCATACCTTGCAGCAAAGACTCAGTAGCTATTTTTTGAAGGTTTATATCTAGACTAATTTTAATATCTTTACCAGGAGTGCTAGGTACAATTTGTTCAATCTCGCTATCTTTAAATATTACTTGAGTAGGTTCTCCTGATAAGTCATTTTGATAATACCTTTCTAATCCACTCTTGCCAACAATGTTAGTATTTATTGACTTAGGGTAGATAGCTATATCCTCAAGTGAAGGTTCCCCTAAATAACCTAGAACATGAGAGGCAATATTATCATATTCATAATTACGAATAGGGTAATCAAAAATCTCAAAAGCATCTAATCCTGAGAGACTCTGTCTATTGTTAAAATTAAGATTTTGAATATTGATAATTTTTGCTAACAACTTATTGCTTTCAAAAAGCTCATTAATATCCTCATTATCAAGAGTTGGAAAATTGTACTTAAGATATTGTTCATACTGACTTCGATTCTCATCGTTAACTTTTCTAAGATTTAAAAAAAGATGTGGCTCTAAAGATGAGGAAGCTAATTTGTTATTGTTTGCATCATAGATTTCACCCCTTGGTGCAGGAATGTAGAACGTGTCTAGAGTTTGCTGATTTACAGAGATAATGGCATTTTCTCTGTTTACTACTTGTAAATTATATATATTAATTAATAGACCAAAAAAAATAAAACCTATAAATAACGAAAGAATTCTAAATTTTTGCTGATAAAACATCTCTTCTTAGAGTACTGGTCAATATTTTAAATAAAAAGTAATTGGGTAAACAAATAACAAATAAATAAACAAGGCTTATATCAAAAGAAGGTAATATAACTTCAAATTTATAAAGAAGAGCAGCCAAGTAAAATAAAAGAAACTCAGATGCTATTCCGACACTCAGCCTTAAATATAAAAAATGTATAAAAATACAGATTATTAAGAGCTTTATAGATGTGTAACCTAAGAAATTTTCTGTAAAGAATAAATCAAAATAACAACCTGACAATATGACTACGAATACAGAAGATCTGCTAAAAAAATAGATAGATACATAAAATATATAAAAAAGAAATGGTAGAAATTCAACATAATCACTGGCACTAAAAAATGTATTTAATGTGACTTCAATAAAGATTAGAAAAAAAGTTAGAAATACAAGAAAAGAATTTTTTAAATATATCATTTTGCCTGTATCAAATATAGGTCAGAAAAAAAACTGATCTTGTAATTTAACGGGATTTCAGCCTGCAATTTATTATTGGCAATATTTATTTGTGTTGAAGATAGATCAACGATTGGAAACTGGCCAGGATGTCCATAAGAAATATCAGTATAAATATATTTAATATCACTATTTTCTGTATTAAGTTTTAAAGAATTTACGAAAATATAATCTCCATCAGAAGTAATTAGGTATTCATTGCCATATTTATCAATACCTTGGATTGAAAAATTAGAATCTTCAATAGTTGAAATAAAAGATCTATCTTGTCTTACGCCAGTAACTATAGCGACAACATATCCAGTTTGGTCAATTACTAAATCTTTGACTTTTAGGTTTAGATTCTCCCCTCCAGATATGATGTATTCATCAGAGGGTGTTTTGAAAATAATTGAAGTTTGTTGAATATTATAAATAGCAGTGTCTACTTCTTTGACAACTCGATTATTGTTAATGTTTTCATCCCTAAGCTGTTCATTTTCAATTAAAAGTTTTCTAAGTTCTATAACTTCATTTTTTAATCGAATATTTTCATTTATTAAACTGCTCTTGGTTTTAAATATTTCTAGTGAAGAAAATTTAAAATCATTACTATTTAGGGTTTGCTGAGGGAGCAATATATTGACTGTTTCATTTAAATTTTTTGACAGGCCCTTATCAGCAAAAATATCTATTGTTACTAGTGTTGCACTAAACAAGATGCCCAAAAAATAATAAACATAAATTCTTCTTTTTGGGCTATTGTTAGCATTCATGAATTAATTAGGCTTCGGTGATGACTTTAGTACCGTTCTAAAATCTTCAAACCTTTCAAGGCAAATACCAGAACCAACAACAACTGTACTTAGAGGGTCTTCCGTCATATTTATAGGTATTCCCAATTCCTCTGCAATTTTACGATCAAGTTGTTTTAAAATTGACCCACCTCCGGTCAACCAGGCTCCGTCTTTATCAATATCTGAGACAAGAGCTGGAGGAGTTCTTGAAAGTGAAATTCTAATTGCCTCAATGATTTCATTAACAATTGGAGCCAATGCGTCACGTACATCCGAGGCTTCAAGTAAAACCTGCTTAGGTACACCTTTTACTATATCTCTACCGGTAACAGTGACTTGAGGCTCTTTATCAAATTGAAATGCAGAACCAACAGCGTGCTTTAGTGATTCAGCTATACCTTCATCTATCAACATGGCGTGTTCACTTCTTAGATACTCAATTAATCTTTCAGTCATATCTTCTCCGCCTAAACGAACAGAGTTAGCATTCACAACGTCTCCCATAGAAATTACAGCAATTTCAGTTGTTCCACCACCAATATCTATAACCATGTTTCCGACTGGCTCAAATACTTGTAAACCTGCACCTATCGAAGCAGCCATTGGTTCTTCAATGGTATAAACCTCAGATGCTCCAGTTGCATGAGCTGCTGTTTCAATAGATCTTTGCTCTACACTTGTTACACCATTTGGCACACAGATTACAATTCTTGGTTTAGAGTATGCCCTGCCAATTGCCCTTGATAGTAAAGTTTTTACTAGCTCTTCTGCCATTTCAATCTCTGAAATCACACCATCACGTAATGGTTTTACAAGTTCAATAGAGTCCGGAACACGACCAATAAGCTTTTTTGCCTCATTCCCGACAGCTAAAATACTGCCATCACTCTTGTTTATTGCAAGAATTGTAGGTTCATCTACTACAACTCCTACTCCCTTGACATAAATAAGAGTATTTGCCGTGCCTAAATCTATTGCGATGTCATTTCCGCCAAATAAAGTTCTTCTAAGATTTAATCCTGCCATGTATATTCAGACTAATAGACTAAATAACCAAGTGAAATAAAAAATTTTTAGCTAAAAAATAAACCTAATTCTCTCTCTGCGCTCTCTTCAGAGTCAGAACCATGTACTACATTTTCTTCTAATTTAGAGGCTAAATCACCTCTAATTGTGCCAGGATCTGCATCAGCTGGGTTTGTAGCTCCCATCAACTCTCTAATTGCAAGAACAGCATTGTCCCCTTCAACCTCCATAGCGACAACAGGACCACTTGTTATAAATGTGACTAAATCATTAAAAAATGGTTTTTCTGAGTGTTCAGCGTAGTGCTTCTCTGCCAATTCTGTAGAAATCTGCATCATTTTCATTTTTGTTATTACAAAATCTCTCTTTTCAACTCTATTGACAACATCGCCAATGATATTTCTCTTTACACCATCTGGTTTAATCATAAAAAATGTTTTCATTTGTATTCCTTTATATATTCTCCAACTAAATATAAACTCCCTATCAAAATAGATGCTTTATTACTTAAATGAAATTTACTAAGACTACTTTTGATAGATTTTTTTCGCTTAGAATCAAGGTAGCTTTCTATAGCTTCTAAATTAAGTTGATTATAGAATATGTTGTTTTCTAGTAATTTGATATTTAGATAGTCTTTATTGCAGATAATATCTAACATTTTTTTAAAATCTTTATTTTTGTTAAAGGCAATGTAGCAATCTAAACTCTCAATCTCATCTTTTGTATACGTCTCCTCTAGGAGGTTAAAAAAAGCATCTACACCTGCTGGGTTGTGCGCACCATCGATTATTTTAAAATTTTTACCACTATCAATAACTTGGAATCTTCCTTTTGGTACTCTGTATTCAAAATTATCACTATTTTCAGAACTTATTGGATCACTACTCTGAATATGAAAATTGTTAAGTATTTTTTTTAGTGCAGTTGTTGCTAAATCCTCATTAAGCTTTGTGTAAACACCCTCTCTCGAATTTATTGATTTAGTATTATTTTTTTGACTAAAACTCAATTCATAGTTTTTATCATCAATGTTTAGCTCCTCTTTAATAATACTTTCATATTGTCGATGAATTTTATTGCTTCCGAGAATAAAGCACTTCACATTTTGGGATATTTTTATTTTTTCAAAAAGAATATCTTCAATGCTATTTCCTAATAATTCTGTATGATCTAAATCTACATTAGTTAAACATACAATTTGACTGTTGAGAATAGAAGTAGTGTCTAACCTTCCTCCAATTCCTGCTTCGACAATAAATACATCTAGTTCGCTATCCAGGAAGTAACTTGCTGCTATCAGAAATATCGATTCAAAGTATCCGAGGACGATCTCATTTTCTTTTTCAAAAATGCATACCTTGTCAATATATTTAGCTAGATCTAAATCTGAAATTAGCTTGCTATTTATCTGAATCCTCTCATTTAGATGTACTAAATGGGGTGAAGTGAACAAGCATGTATTCAGACCAGCATTTAAAAGTAAGTCATTAAGTATTGATGCTGTAGAGGTTTTTCCATTTGTACCAACAATTGATACTGATTTTTCACTTAAGTAATTGAGGTCCTTTTTAGTAAAAAATTTTTTTAGTATCTCTAAATTTTTATTTGTGTGAGAAGATGACTTTGAGTGCAGATATTTTAGGTTATCCATTAAGTGTTTTTAAGGTTTCATTGATAGTTTTGATTTCCAATGTGACGTTGTCAAAATTCTTTTTTTCTTGCTCAATTAATTCTTGTTTAGCATTTTGAATAAACTTTTCATTTTCAAGCCGCGATTTAGATATTTTTAAGGTTTTAGTTAAGTCATTAAGTTTTTTAGAAAGTTTTTTCTTTTCCACTTCTAAATCAATGTATTCGCCGGGGATAAGCCCAAGTTTATAATCTTGATTTTGAAAAAATAAGAAATTATCATTTTTAGAGAAAAATTCTGCATCAACACTTATTGTAGAATTTGTAAGTATTTCTATCTGGTCCTTTAACCACTGCTCCATATTGCTTTCTGTATAAAGATGAATATTTTGTGAATTTTTGAGACCATAAGTTAATTTAAAATTTCTTATTTCAGTAATCAATTTTTTCATAACCTCTACTTCACCTGTTAAACCTTCAGATAATTCATACTGGGATGGCCATGAGTTATCAATAAGCATTTCACTATCAAAGGAGCTCCAAATTTCCTCTGTAATATGTGGCATCGCGGGATTTAATATTTTTAAAGTATTAAGAAATGTTGAACGGAGTACAAATTCAGTCTCATTTTTATTTGAATCATTCATAATTAAATTTTTTGCGAGTTCAAAGTACCAATCAAATAGATCTGACCACAAAAAATTATAAAAAACTTTATATGCCTCGGATACTTTATATTCCTCAAACAAGGATTCAAAATCACTTAAAGTAGCATTATATCTTTCTAGTATCCAGATATTTTCTGGGCTTTTAATCTGCTCAACCTCTAAATTTTGTGAATTATCCGTATAAAGATGTACAAACTTAGCAGCATTCCATATTTTGTTACCGAATTTTTTTGCTGCAACAGTCCATTCTTCATCAAATGGAACATCTTGCCCAGGTGAAGCTTTTTCAATAAGTGAAAACCTCAATGCATCAGCTCCATGGTTTTGAGAGAGCTCAAGTGGATCTATAGTATTCCCTAAGCTTTTTGACATCTTACGGCCCTTTGAGTCCCTTACTAATCCGTGGATAAGTATGTCTTTAAATGGAACTTCTTTTTGGAAATGCATACCCATCATTATCATGCGAGCTACCCAAAAGAAAATTATGTCAAACCCTGTAACAAGTAGAGAAGTTGGATAATACTTTTTTAACTCTGCTGTATTATCTGGCCAACCAAGTGTTGAAAATGGCCACAATGCTGATGAGAACCATGTGTCAAGAACATCTTCATCCTGATTTAGTACTTCATCTTTAGAGAGATTATTTTTATCGCGTACCTCTTCTTCAGATACACCAACATAGACATTTCCAGCCTGGTCGTACCATGCAGGAATACGATGCCCCCACCAAATTTGTCGTGATATACACCAATCTTGGATATTGTACATCCATTCAAAGTATGTTTTTTCCCAATTTTTAGGAATAAACTTAATTTCATCTGTTTCTACAGACTTAATTGCATCTTTAGCTAATTCTTTGGCTTTTACGAACCATTGTTCAGTTATCATTGGTTCTAGAACGCTTTTTGATCTATCGCCTATAGGTATTTGAATTGAATAATCTTCTATATTTTCTACTTGATTTAAATCTTCTAATTCTTGAATAATACTTTTTCTCGCTTCAAATCTATCTAATCCTCTTAATTGTTTTGGAATATATTCCTCATTGACTATAGAACCATCAAGATTCATACAGTTAATTATTTCTAGAGAATGTTTGATCCCTATCTCATAATCGTTAAAGTCATGGGCTGGTGTAATCTTTACACAACCTGATCCAAAATCAACGTCTACATATTCATCAGCAATTATTGGCACTTCCCTATTAACAAGAGGAACAATTGCTTTTTTCCCAATAAGTTTTTTATATCTTTTGTCATCGGGATTTACTGCAATTGCTGTATCACCCAATAATGTTTCAGGACGAGTTGTTGCAATTACTATATGCTCATCTCCAACCTTGTATCGTAGATTCCATAATTTACCCTGTTTAGAGGTCATATTTACCTCTAGATCAGAAACTGCTGACATCAATTCTGTATCCCAGTTGACCATCCTTGTACCTTTATAAATTAATTCTTTTTCGTACAATTCAATAAACACTTGCTGTACAGCCTTTGAAAGGCCTTCATCCATAGTGAATCTTTCCATACTCCAATCACAGCTCATACCAAGAGTTTTCATCTGATTAGAAATATTTTCTCCAGATTCTTTTTTCCATTTCCATACTTCTTCAATAAACTTCTCTCTACCTAATGCTTCTTTAGTTATGTCTTTGGTAGCAAGTTCTTTTTCGACTAATAGCTGTGTAATGATACCGGCATGGTCAGTGCCAGGTACCCACATTGCCTCAAAGCCTTTCAGTCTCATATATCTGACGATAACGTCGATAATAGAGTGTTCTAATGCATGGCCCATATGAAGAGAACCCGTAACATTTGGTGGAGGAATTACGATTGAAAATTGTTTATCTGATGGAGTTGGTTTAAATTTATCCTTGTCTTCCCAGATTTTTTGCCATTTTTTTTCTAGCTTTAGGGGTTCGTACTTTTCATCTTGCATGAAGCTATGCAGGTTTTGAGTCTTTTGAATCTTTACTTTGATTTAAGACCATCTTTGGCTGGATACCGTCTAGAACATTTTCTTTATCTAGTATTATTTGGTCAATATCTTTACGAGATGGTGACTCATACATCTCATTAAGAAGTATTTTTTCAAGTATCGATCTTAGCCCTCTAGCACCAGTATTTCTCTCAAGTGCTAAATCAGCAAGTGCTTCTAGTGACTCATCAGTAAATATAAGTTCAATATCATCTAGCGCAAACATTTTTTGGAATTGCTTTGTGATAGCATTTTTTGGTTCTGTTAAAATTTTAACTAATGATTCTTTTTCCAATTCATTGACATTTGTAACAATTGGAAGTCTTCCAATAAATTCAGGAATTAAACCGAACTTAATTAGGTCTTTAGTTTCAACATTTTGAAATACTTCATTTTGATTTATTTTATTTGAGCCTTCTAATGAAGCTGAGAAACCAATAGAGTTTTCACCTAATCTTTTAGTGATTATCTCTTCAAGCCCATCAAATGCTCCACCAACTATAAATAAAATATTTGTTGTATCTATTTGTAAATACTCTTGTTGCGGATGTTTACGACCACCTTGAGGTGGAACTTGAGCAACGGTGCCTTCAAGTATTTTAAGAAGTGCTTGCTGAACACCCTCTCCAGATACGTCTCTTGTAATTGATGGATTATCTGATTTTCTTGTGATTTTATCAATTTCATCAATATAGATTATTCCTTTTTCAGCTTTTTTGATATCAAAATCGGCTGCATTGATTAGGGATAAAAGTATATTTTCTACATCCTCCCCTACATATCCTGCTTCAGTTAATGTTGTAGCGTCAGCAATAGCAAATGGTACGTTTAAAATCTTAGCTAGAGTTTGTGCCAACAATGTTTTACCACTACCTGTCGGTCCCAGGATTAATACATTAGACTTCTGTATCTCAAGATCATCATTGAGTGTGTCATCTTTATAAATTCTTTTGTAGTGATTGTAGACTGCTACAGCTAAGGTTTTTTTTGCATCACTTTGGCCAATTACAAACTCATTCAAAGAATGGTTTATTTCTTTGGGTAATGGAAGATTTGCTTCATCAGAACTATCGATGGTATCAATTTTCTCTTCTTCAATGATTTCAGTACAAAGCTCAATACATTCATCACAAATGTAAACGCCTGGACCGGCTATTAGTTTTATGACTTGCTTCTGAGATTTTCCGCAGAAACTACATTTTAGAGGTTCGGATGACGATTCTTTATTAGCCATATTTAATACCCTGTTGTTTTATTTTTTGTCGACTAACTCCCTTTGAGTTAGTACTTCATCTACTATACCGTATTCTAAAGCTTCTTGTGCGGTCATCCAAAAATCTCTATCTGTATCAGTAGTTACTTTTTCAACATCTTGATTGGTAAAATCTGCCAATAATTGATTTAATTGTGTTCTCATTGAAACTATTAGATCAAAGTTTCTTTCCATATCAGCAACAGTACCTTCCATTCCACCAGATGGTTGATGAAGCATAATTCTTGCATTTGGCAAACTGTATCTTTTACCTTTAGTACCACCTGCAAGGATTACTGACGCTGCTGATGCAGCAAGACCCATGCAAACAGTAGAAATGTCTGGTCTGATATAGTTCATAGTGTCAAAAATTGTAAATAGTGAGGTAATAGACCCACCTGGTGAGTTTATATACATGAAGATATCTTTATCAGGATCTTCTGATTCCAAATGCAAAAGTTGGGCCATGATCGAGTTGGCTACACCATCGTCAATTGGGGTACCAAGAAATATAATTCTATCCTTTAATAGCCTTGAATAGATATCAAAAGCTCTTTCACCCCTATTAGTATTCTCGATAACTGTAGGTATTACATAATTTGAAGGTAATTTTTCCATTTTATTCTTCCTCTCCTAAATCTGTATCTCTATTGTATACATCTTGTAGGTATACTTTTTCACCGTCTTTATCTACTGAGATTCCTTGCTGTAAAACATGCAGCATAGCTTTGTTTCGGAGTGACTCTGCTTCTAAATTTAATCTATGGCTAGTTTGGTCAGAGTCATCTTCATCGTTACTATGTGTTTCCATATGCTCATCAACCAAAGAAATATCTTTTTCATCTAGTTTCAAATCTAGGTCTTCTATCACTTTGTCTAGAATTAAAACCATTGTTAAATTTCTTGAAGCTTGTTTATTTAAATCATCTCTTAACGTCTCTTCTGTTAAACCAGTTATTTTAAAATAGTCCTCAAGCTGTATATTGCTTTGCTTTAATTCGTTTAAGAAGTTTTGCAATATACTATCCATCTCAGCTATAACTAGCTGCTCGGGTAGTTTCATGTTTACTTCTTCTATGAGTTTATTTGTTAATTCAGATTGATATTGTTGAGCAACTTGCTGTTTTTTTACATTTTCAATATTGATAACTAGCTCACTTTTAAGTTCATCTATGTTTTCAAATTCTGTAGTCTCAGAAACCCATTCATCTGTTAAGTCAGGCAATATTTTTTCTCTTACTTCTTTTACTAGTACCGTTACCTCAACACTCTCTTCATTAAGCTGCGGGATTGAATCATTAAACTTAATTATTGCTCCAGAAGCAACTCCTTCAAGTTTAGAATCCAAAGCTGGTGTTAATGAACCGCTACCTACTTCATAAAGATAGTCATTGTAGGTAAAATCTTTAACCTCAGAACCATTCTTAGTTGCTGATAAATTCATCATTGCATAATCACCCGAATTAAGAGGTCTTTCGACTTTCGAAACCTCTGCAAATTGTGATTTAATTCTTTCAATCTGTTCCTCAATTTCTTCATTCGAAGGTTTTATTGAATCTACTTCAACAGTTTGGGATAGTTTCGGAGATTTAGAAAGTTTTGGCCAAAGTGTTATTAAAACATCGACTTCAAAATGATTTTTCTGTTTTTTAATCTCTTTAATTGCTGGTCTTGTTGCTGGAGAAATCTCCTCATCATTCAAAATAGTAAACAATGTTTGTGGCAAGAAGAGCTCTACAGCTTCTTCGTTGATGTAATCTTCTCCTACTTCTCTTATAACTATGTTTGCCGGAATTTTACCTGGTCTGAAGCCAGCAACTTTGATTTGTTTTCCTATTTTAGAAATAGCTTCATCTCTTTGTTCATTAAGATCTTCAATCTCTACTTTTATTTCAAGAATTTTCTCAAAATCTGATTCTTTTTTAATCTTATATTTCAATTTTCTCCTTATTAACTAAATTGGGGTGATCGACGGGATTCGAACCCGCGACATCCTGGACCACAACCAGGTGCTCTAACCAACTGAGCTACGACCACCACGTGCGCTCTCGATAGGACTCGAACCTATAACCTACAGATTAGAAGTCTGTTGCTCTATCCATTTGAGCTACGAGAGCCTCGAGCGGGTGAAGGGAATCGAACCCTCATAGCCAGCTTGGAAGGCT
>Ga0102948_1001021_pt1 | contig 11189 bp, 10 predicted proteins | sample SalPonA_A_H2O_MG_FD_78211 | JGI IMG/M metagenome (GOLD analysis project Ga0102948, IMG submission 78211) | Water microbial communities from South San Francisco under conditions of wetland restoration - Salt Pond MetaG R2A_A_H2O_MG | ecosystem: Environmental > Aquatic > Non-marine Saline and... | reverse complement strand
CCGGAAGATCCGGATTTGGCTGAGCTCAACGGAGGGAAGTTGGTCGCCTACGATGACGACTTTCTCTATCTGATCGACAAATTTGAGGGCCTTGTTGCCGAAAAGCGCAGTGAGAGCCACTTCATATTTCAGCCGCTTGAAGGGCAGCTGGGCTCGGGGAACGGGAATGGGTCCGAGGCGGATACTGCTGCGCTGAAAGCCGCGCTGGAACGGAATTCGGAACGCCTCGAAAAGATCGAAATTGTCAAAAATAGATTTGGGGTCGAGCTGCCGCTCAGTGAACGTCAGCAAGCTAGTGAGGAACGTAAGGCGAAGTTGGAGGAGCGGGAGAAAGCGCTTGAGGCTGAGAGAAGGCCGGAGAGCGAAGCGGGGGTTAAGGACGAGCCGGTCGATGTGGAATTGGAAGTGAGCACTTCCGGCTGAGTTTCTGATTGCCTCGCCTGGGGATATGCCCGGCTTCCCCCCATTCCCGCTTGGATTTTGTATCCTTCAGTAGCCGGATCAAAGTAAGAGATTTCCCAGTCCATAGGTAAACACGGTAGGCTGGCGGGTTGTGTTTTGAGGCGTCGGTTCCGAAATAGCTACCCGACCAAATGGGGACGGCCGCTGCGGTGCTTGCTGCGGAAGTTGACCGGGGTCTCTCCATAGCGCGCTTTGAATTGACGGGCGACGTTGGTGGCGGAACTTTCGCCCATGGCGTAGGCGATTTCAGAAACCGTCAGCTCTGACTCTGTGAGCATACGGCAAAACTCCTCGAGGCGGCGATCCTGAATATAAGTGTAGATGTTCTTTCCGGTCGTGTCCTTGAAGCGCTGATAGAGTCTGCGCCGGGAGAGGCCGGCGGCGCGCACCACCTCCTCGACGCTGAGGCGGCTACGTATGTGCTGGCGTATGTAGCCGATTGCCTTGGCCACCTCGCGGTCGCTGATTTCTGTCGCGTCGGTCGAGGGGCGCACGGCTACGCCGCTTACCTGAATGACCACGTTTTCCCGGGCGGTCGGGCGGCTCCCGCCGCCTTTCAGCTGATGATCGAGGTAGGCGGCCGCGTCGTAGCCACCCCGGCGGATGTTCAGCTTGACGCTGCTGAGAGAAACCGGCACGAGATCGCAGATCGACTCGTCGTTGCCCACGCCGATCAGAGCGACCTCCTCTGGAATGCGCAGGTGCGCCGAGAGGCAGGCCTCCTGCACCAGTTGGCAAAAGTCATCCGTGCAGCAGAGAATGCCGACCGGTTTTGGCAGCTGCTCCAGCCAGGTCTTGAAGCGCGCGTGGCTTCTGTCCCAGCTGAAATACTCCCGACCGTTTTTCGAGTCGAGCTGACTGGTTGGCAGCCCGTAGTCCTGCAGTCGCCCGGCGAAGCCGATGCCGCGGAGGCGCGACCAGAAGAATGTGCTGATCCCGCAGAAGGCGAAGTTGCGGATCCCGGTTTCGTAGAGGTGGTCGGCTGCGATCCGGCCGACCGCGAGATCATCCACCACAATATTGGCCAGCCGGTCGCTGCACTCGGTCGTCGGGCTGTAGATGGCCGGCAGCTTCGTCTGGATAATCTTGTCGTAGCGGTGGGGGCGGCTCTCGCGGATGATGATGCCGTCCGGTTGCCAGCGCTGGATGAGAGCCGACGGGTCGGTCTCCTTGCCAAAGAGGTAGGGGAGGCTGCGGTAGAACTGCCATGGGCCGTTCTCCTTGCCATAGTCGGAGATGCCGCGTAGGAGCTCCCGCTCATAGTGCCGGACGCCCTGCAGGAAGAGAGCGATACTTGGGATGCGTTGGTTGTTGAGTTCTGCCATCTTTGAGCTCAGGATGAAGAGACGAATGGGGTGGAGTTTCGCTCAGAGGAGCGAAAAACAAATTGACGATTATATTGCACGAAATGAGGTATGCATCGGGGGATTTGTGTGCTAGACTGTTGTTTTTATCAATCACTAAAACATTATGGGAAAAATCGGAATTGGTCTTAACCTGGAAGCCGTTCGCACGGCGCACAAAAGCTTCGAATGGGGCATCGAATTCGCCGCGGACTGCGGCTATGAATACGTGGAGCCGATGGTCCACTGGGGGCGCGAGCTGCTCAGTGAGGCGCGCTACTTTCATAGCGTTTCGATGCTCGACGATCCGTTTCGCATCCGCGATTGTGTCGACAAGCACGGTCTGCAGCTGTCTGCGCTCTCTTCGCACAGTCAGGCCTCGAAGCCGGAAATTGGTGTCGAATATTTGAAGCAGGCAGCGCGCTTTGCCGCTGAGATCGGTGCGCCGGTGCTCTGCACGCATGAAGGTCACAAGCAACCTTGGACGACAGCGGAGGAAGACTTCGTTCTTATTCGCTACACACTGATGGAAGCACTCAAGGTCTGTGAGCGCCGCGGTATCAAGATCGGCTTCGAGACGCACCAGACTTATACGCTGGATCCGGATCTATATGACAAGTGCCTCACGATCGTCGATTCTCCGAATTTGGGCGCCAACTACGACACAGGTAACGCGCACCTCGGTGGGCACGATGCGGTCGAGTGGTTCGACCGCGTAAAGGAGCGTGTCATTCACGTGCATGCGAAGGATATCTCCGTCGAGCAGTCCGAAGCCGAGCGCGGCAAGGTCATGGGCACTGCCGTTGGCTGTGCGTGTGGCGAGGGTCTCGTCGACTACGAAGCGATCTTCAAGCTCTGCAAAGACCTCCCGCAGGACCTCGTCTTCAGTGTCGAGTGCGGCACGATCGATCAGGCGGTGCGCAGTGTGGAATATCTGAAGCGTATCCGTAAGGAAATCCTGGGTCAGTAATCCGATCAGAAGTCTCAACGACAAACATTTGGTTCTCGGAAAGCGCGATTCAGGAAAATAATCTGCGCTTTCCGAGAACCTCTTTTTTTAACCCCTGTCCATACAGTTTAAACCCCAGTCACCGTTTCTAAATATGAAAAGAAAAACCTTCCTGAAAACTTCGCTCGCCGCCGGCGCCGCCTTTACTGTTCTTCCTTCCGGGCTATGGGGCAGCACGCGCAAAAATTCCACCATGCAGCTGGCGCAAATCGGAACGGGCCGCATGGGCCGGGGTGACATGATCAATGCCTTCAATGAAGGATGGCGCTCGGAAGTTGGAGCCCGCATGGTCGCCGTTTGCGATGTGGATCTGAAGCGTGCCGAGGATGGCAAGAAGTTGCTCGAGAAAAACTATCAGGAAAAGGGCGAGACCGACGTCGACATTCAAGTGGAAACGGATTTTCGGAAAATTCTCGATCGGGATGATATCGATGGAATCGTTATATCCACCCCGGAGAACTGGCACGCGCTGATTGGTGTGTATGCGGCGAACCGAGGGAAGCATATTTACCTGCAAAAACCGTTGACTTACTCGATTCCGGAAGGGCAGGAACTGGTCAAGGCGGTGCGTCGCAACGGAATCGTTCTGCAAACAGGCTCGCAGCAGCGCTCAAGTGTCTATTTCCGCCAGATCTGCACGATCGTGCGGAATGAGTGGCTGGGTAAGTTGCAGAAGATTGAGGTCGTGATTCCGACGGACCGTGGCCGCGCCGATGGTGAGCCAACCGCGCCTCCTGCTGGTTTTGATTATAATATGTGGCTGGGACCCTCACCGGAGCTTCCCTACATTGAATCCCGCGTCCATCCGCAAGACCGCTATGGTCGCCCCGGTTGGTTGCAGGTGAACCAATTTTGCCTCGGCATGATCACTGGCTGGGGCTCCCACATGTATGACATTGCTCAGTGGGGTAACGGCACCGATGTGGATAGTGGTCCAACTTCGATTGCATCGACAGGGAAATTCCCGGACCGGGGCCTTTTCGACGTGCACGTCAACTACGAAGGTGACGCAGAATATGCGAACGGCGTTATTATGACCTCGCGAAACGGAAATCCGGGTGTCCGCTTTATCTGTGAAAATGGTGAGGCTTACTGCCAGCGCGGTAAGATGGAGTGCAGCGACCCGGCCCTGCTGCGCCGACGTCCGACCGAGGGTGAGATCGAGCTCTACCAGAGCACCAGCCACATGCGGGACTTTCTCGTTTCCGCCCGCGAAGGAAAGGATCCGATCTGCCCGGTCGAGATCGGCCACCGCTCAAATACGATCTGCGTGCTGCACGATGTTTCCATGAAGCTCGGCGGTCGCAAGTTGAACTGGGATCCGGTCAAGGAGGTCGTGGTCGGCGATGATGAGGCTAATAAGCTAATCCAAATGCCGATGCGGGCACCATTTACCTTTGAAAATTATGCTTAAAAAGTCGACCGCCATTCTGCTTCTTCTGGGAGCGATGGCTCCTTTCGGTTTCGGTAAAAAACTGCCCGAGATTGAGCTGACTCAGGAATGGAAGGATCTGGTCGCAGAGCGGGCGCCCAAAGAACCCGCGGTCGAGCCGAAGGAACCGCGCAAAGTGCTTGTCTTCTCGCTGGTCACCGGGTTTGTGCACTGGTGCATTCCTCACACCGAAGCTGTGGTCCGGATTCTGGGTGAGGAGAGTGGTGCTTACGAAACCGTTACCTCGACCGATGTGGAGATTTTTCGCCCTGAACGGATCCACGAGTTCGATGCGATTGTTCTGAATAACAACTGCCCCCGCCGCGGGGAGCGGGATCTCTTCCACGACGTGATCGTCGATTTGATCGGCCAGGAGGGTGAGAAATATGCCGACATGCCGATGGAAGAGCGGCGCGCTCTCGCGAAGCTGCTCTACCGCAGTCTCGTCGACTACGTTTCCGAGGGGGGCGGTCTGGTGCTCTTGCACGGAGCGATCGTAAACTTTAACAACTACGAGGAGTTCAGTGATCTGGCCGGGGCCAGCTTCCATTACCACCCGCGCCAGCAGGAGGTGACCCTCTACCCCGCGCAGCCGGACCACCCCGTGCTGGCGCCTTTTGGGGGCAAGCCGTTCGTCCATTACGACGAGCCCTACGTTCTGAATGGAGCCTATGATCGGTTCAATTTTTCGCCCATGCTGGAGATGGAGACTTCGACTATTCTGCCACCGCAGGATGCGAAAAAACTCAGTAATATGCCGCGCTACGTCGCCTGGATAAAGCCGCACAAAGAAGGCCGCGTCTTTTTCAGCTCGCCTTCGCACAACGCGCAGAGCTTTGAACGGCCCGAGCTGCTCGGCTTCCTTCTAAACGGTATGCAATACGCGCTCGGCGATCTGGACTGCGATGATTCGCCCATCGGGGCGCCAGCAGCGGCGGGTGAGTTGATGAGCCGGGTCTCGGCGGCCTGTGCCTGCACGGCGGCGGCTTGCCCAAAGCCCTGAAGAGGTCGCACGCCAAGCGGGTAAGCCTCAGGCTTTCGCACAGGCGACCTCTAGTCCTCCTCTAGTCCACCTCTACTCCCGAACCCTGCCTACTGCCCACCGCCTAGAGCAGTCGCAGTTGAGACTCGACCTCGGGGAATTTCAGCGTGGGCAAATCCGGCAGCCGCTCCCGGACCAGCGCATGAAAGCGCTGGCACAGCTTTGGGGCGAAGGTATCGTCAGGCGTGTGCATGAACACGTAGGGTCGACGCCCCTCCCGAATCCACGCAGCCACTATTTCGGCGACCTCTGCTTGCCACGGGTCGACTTGCTGGATGTCGTTCCGCCCAACAAAGCGGACGAAAGGCCGCATGCCTGTAACTGTCCACTCCACCGGCAAGTGTGGCTTGCGCCCCTGTGATTCTTCCTCGATCGGGTCTGCCGGTGGTGTGCTGAAGAGAGCCCGGCTATCAAAAGTCACCCGATCCACCTTGGCGTGGCGCAGGCCTGAATAGAGATCACTGCGGGCCCGTCCCGGACGGAAAAAAGCCTCGTGTCTCACCTCGACCGCCAGCGGCAGATGATCGGGCCATGCATCAACAAATGCGAACAGCTCCCCAAGGCGTGACGGACCGAAACTGGCGTGCAGTTGAAGAAAAGTTGGACCCAGCCGGTCGGAGTCCTTTAGGATTTCCAACCGCTCCTTCAGGGCCTGGTAGACCGAGCCATCCGCTAGAAGTCGCTGTGCATGTGAAAGGTCACGGGGCATTTTCATGCAAAATTCAAAGCCCTCTGCGCTTTGCTTGGCCCACCGGCGCACTACATCGATCGGTGGTAGGGCATAAAAAAAAGAGTTCCCCTCGACTGTGTTGAAGACCTGCGAGTAGGCACTGAGAAAGTCCCGCTGAACGGTCGTGGTCGGCAGGAATGTGCCTCTCCATTCCGGAATGCTCCAAGCCGGACAGCCGAGAGAGTAGGGTAGTTGTTTTATCATGTTTAACTCACTCTTCGATTTGTGTTTTTTATCGGCTCCGCCACGAAAGAAAACCTCCCCGTTTCCCGTATTTCTGCAAATATCAGCTGACGAAACCAGCGAATGCTCACCTAAGCTTGGGGGAAGCAGCAAGGGCCTGATTTTCTTTTTACCGTCCAGTGGAATTCCAGCCTACTGGGTTCGAGATCCCCTTTCGTCCGCGGACCTTCGTTTGGCTGGTCGAGATCTCGCCCTGAGCCTTTTGAGAGAAAGGATAAATGGAAGTGTTCTACTGATTGGTTGAAGCCCCCCGCGAACCTCATCGCCATCGAGATAGAAAGTGAATAATCGTAGGGCGGCAGCAGACTCCGGAGTCGCAGCCCCATTGCGTAAGCAACTCATTTAGCGCGGGTCTCGCTATTTCAATCACCCCGGCAGGATATCGACGACTATCTGGTGGTTTTAGAGGCCGAAGGTCAACAAGAACGGTCGCCAGAGTGGATCGGACCCCGCAGATGACGGAGCGCGCGAGCGCGAAGATGGCAAATTGCAGATTTGTCTTGGGCTTGCGAAAGATGGTTCAAGCGGGCGCTTCTTGGGCGCCTGAACCACAGAGGACCGTAGCACTTTACGCATGGCAGGGGCGGAGGGACTCGAACCCCCGACAACCGGTTTAGAAAACCGATGCTCTATCCAGCTGAGCTACGCCCCCTGATTAAAAGTCACAAAGAGTTGTTTGAGAATTTGCAGCTGGCAAGCAAATCCCCGAGCCCCGGTTCCCGATGTTTCCGACTTCGCTGCGCGAATCGGGGTTGTGGGCCCGGCGGGGCTGTCCTTCGAAGCTATTCAGCTGAGCACGTGCCCCCTCTAACGAAAAAAGCTGCAAACCCTTTTTTAAGATTCAAAATATTTGCAACACCAATGCAGTGAGCTTGATAATCAAACTTGGACCGGTCTTTACTTTCTGCAAATGGACTACTCGAAGCGAAGAAGAAGGTTTCTCAGTAGAATTCCTGTAATGGGTCTTGGTTTGGCCATAAGCCGTTCGGCTATGGCGAGCGGAGAGGGGGTGCCAAATCCGACTACCGGTATCGTTCTAGACGATCGCTACCTTGAACATCGAAAGGGCGATGGTCACCCGGAGTCTCCGGAGCGTCTTCGTGCGATCCAGCGCCGCTTGAGGGTATCGCAGCTGGATCAGGCGCTTTTGTCCGTTCCCGCCTCCATCGAGCCCATGCCCTATATTAAGATGGTGCACTCAGACGCGCACATTGAGCTCTCGGCTCGACAGGCGTATGACGATTCGATTTGTCGTCTCGCCGTGTCGGGCGCCCTTAGTGCTGTAGATGCTGTCTGCACCGGCCGCGTTAAAAATGCCTTCGCTGCGATCCGGCCACCAGGGCATCATGCGGCGAACAACGGCGAGTTCGGATTTTGTTTTTATAATAACGTAGCGGTTGCGGCACGCTATGCTCAGAGCAGGCACAATCTGTCAAAGGTGCTGATTGTCGATTGGGATTATCACCATGGTGATGGCACAGAGTGGGCCTTTTACGAGGACCCATCGGTGCTGGTTTTTTCCACTCATGATCTTTTGGCCTTTCCACGGTCGGGGGCGCCGGAACGGCGGGGAAGTGGCGCTGGGCTTGGTTTCAATATCAATGTGCCTCTTGGTTCGCGTGCGGGCGATGCCGAGATAGTGGGTGCATTTCGGGAACTTTTGGTACCGGCTTCGGAGGATTTTCAGCCCGATCTGGTCCTTATATCAGCTGGGTTTGATGCCCGAGAGGGAGATCCGCTTGGTCGTTATCGGGTGACGGACGGGGGCTTTGCCCAGTTGACGGCCATTGTTATGTCCATTGCCGCGCGCTATTCCGAATCGCGGGTGGTTTCTTTGCTGGAGGGCGGGTATGATACGGAGGGAACGGCGCGGGCCGTGGAAGCGCACTTGAACGCTCTTTTGGGCAGGGTTTAAAGTTGTTGAATCCGACCCCTTCTTCGGGTTTCGCACTGTTGGAGCCAGATTCGTTTTTGCTTTCCGAGGTATTCGCGACTTGTAGCTTGAGGTTTTCAGCTTAGGCCCCTTCGGGTGTGGGCCGGCCCGATTATCCTTTTTTCCGGCCCTCCACGGTGGCGAAACAATGTCTATATCAGAAATCCTGCGGGGGCACCACAAGCATCGAACCGGAACCAACCAGCGATAGACGGCCTCCTTAGGCGTAAACCATGCGGGCACATTGATCACAGAAATGAGGCTCGCCCGACTGCATGGCACCCCGTGAAACTTCGTTGGAAACCCGCAGGTGACATCCGCCGCATTTGTGGTCCTCGATGGGTGCGAGGTAGGGCGGTCGCTTAATAAGTTTCCGGACACGCTCGTAGTGCTCAATGTAGTTGGCCTCTATTCCTTCGCGGGAATCAAGAAGGGCTTTTTTTGCCGTCTCCACTGAATCTCTCAGATTCTGCTCGCGCTGTCCTAATTGCTGAATCTCGGCTTTTTGCTGGAGGATGCGTGCCTCAATCGTGGCCTTCTCCCGTTCAAAATCCCCGTGCGCGCTGTCGATCTCCAGCATGAGTTCGATCTCGCTCTCTTCAAGAGAGGCGATATCCGCCTCGGCCTGCTCGATCTGATGAGTCAGCGCCCGATATTCGTCGTTTTTTTTGACCTGAAGCTGTTGGTTTTTGAAGCGCGCGATGTCGGCCTCCTTGGCTTTCACCCGCTGATCGATCTCGTTGCGCCGCACTTCTTTCTCCTTCAACGACAGGCGTGCGGCTTCAATATTGTTTTTTTCGGTTTCGATGAGTGCTTCAATCTTGTTCCGATCCTGAGGGATTCGGGTGAGCTCCTGCTCGATTTTCTGCAGGGCAACATCGCGGTCCTGAAGGATAAGAAGCTTTTCGATTTGCGGGTCGGGCATAAGTGGAAATATTCGACTCAGAGACAAGGCATGGCAAAGATGAGAGCAACCTTAAAGACCCTATGAGCAAAACTTCACTTCAAGACCTGGTCGACGACGCTACACTCGATTTTACACTCGGCGACAGCCAAGGCGCGGTCGCCAAACTGCGCGCTATCGTTGCGGAGCAAGCCGATGCGTTTCCTGCCTGGCATGCGTTAACGGAGGTATATTTCTCTGAAGGTGACTACGATGCGGCCCTCGAGGCAGCCGAGACCGCACATCGGTTGCAGCCGGATGACGTGCATATTAATACAAGCCTCTCTCGAATTTGGGTGGAGCGCGGCGACAAAGAGAAAGCGGAGCACTTCGGCGCGCAGGCGCGGATGCTGGGATGGAAAGATGAACTGAAGTCGCCGCCTGATAGCGACAGCTTTTAGCGGGATATCCTTTGATTTAGAGGCATTGACAGCGCCTGTCTGCGCAATCTAAATCGACAGGAAATGGAAGACGCGACATATACGCTTGAATTTGAAAAACCACTGCGGGAGCTGGAAAAGCAACTGCACACTCTGGAGACCCTTTCGGAAGAGTCGAAAGTTGATGTGGTTCAGGAGATCGAGGCAATCGAGGCGAAAATCGAGCAGGTTAAAGCCGATATTTACTCCAATTTGACAGCTTGGCAGCGAGTGCAACTTTCGCGCCACCCGAAGCGTCCGTTCTCGCTAGATTACATTGATCGCATTTTTACCGATTTTGAGGAACTTCACGGAGACCGGCGCTTTCGTGAGGATGCCGCCATCGTTGGAGGGCCGGCATTTCTGGAAGGAACGCCGGTTATGGTAATCGGTCAGCAGAAGGGCCGGAATACGAAGGATAATTTGAAACGAAATTTCGGCTGCCCGCATCCGGAGGGGTACCGCAAAGCCATGCGTTTAATGGAGATGGCTGAAAAATTCAAAATGCCAATCATCACCTTGATCGACACTCCTGGTGCCTATCCCGGCATCGGGGCGGAAGAGCGGCATGTCGCCGAGGCGATCGCGGTCAATATCCGCGATATGAGTGCTCTCGAGGTTCCGATTATTACCGTTGTGATTGGTGAAGGTGGTAGTGGAGGCGCGCTTGGCATGGCAGTGGCAGATGAGGTGATGATTCTCGAAAACGGTTACTATTCTGTGATCTCCCCTGAGGGCTGCGCAGCCATCCTCTGGAAAGACCGCGCGGCTGCTCCATTGGCTGCCGAGGCTCTCAAGTTCAGCCCGGAACACCTCCTGAAGTTCGGTGTGGTCGACACTGTGATTCCTGAGCCTACGGGCGGGGCCCATCGGGACCATGAGTCGGCGGCACAAATGCTGAAAGCTGCCATCGTTAAATCCCTTGGCGGCCTCCGGAAGAAGAGCACCAAAAAGCTGCTGGAGGATCGATACACCCGCTTCCGCAATCTGGGTGAATTCTCCGAGGCTGTCTAGGAAGCCGAAAGCGCTTCAAACTCGGCCCGGGCGCGCGCATAGAGCTCGCGACTGATCCATGCGTCGGTAGCTGCATAGCGCAGTTGCTTTTCGTCCAGATCTTCCCGCGCCCAATTGGAGACCTGTGCCCCTTTGCTGATCCTCCCCCCCATTAACAGGCCAGCGAGCGCGCGAAGGCCCCGGTTTTCGTAGCCCAGCTTGACCGTCAAATCGGTGATTTCGATAAAACCGGCCGGCTGGAACTGATGAACAGCCTGAAGCTCCTTAACGTCGTCTTTAATCGCCACGCCGGACTTGAGGATATCATTGGACTCAAGAAGAGGGAGGAGCGGATCCAGTGTGTCGATCTTACAAATACGAAAGAGATAGACGCAGTCCTCTGCTGCCAACTGAATGAGAGCTGGAGGGTAGTATTGACCCTTTTTGAAGGTCGGACGGGTCTCCGTGTCGAAGCCAAGATGAGTGCAGCTGGCAAGTTCGGCGACGGCATCCCGCATATCTTCAGCCGTATTCAAGATGCGGATGGGGCCATCCCATTGAATCAGGGGAAGCTCATTGATCTCAACTTTGGAGATTTTTTTTGAATCAGGTGTTTCAGGCATAACCTTGCGTCAGGCAT
>Ga0102948_1001019_pt1 | contig 11222 bp, 12 predicted proteins | sample SalPonA_A_H2O_MG_FD_78211 | JGI IMG/M metagenome (GOLD analysis project Ga0102948, IMG submission 78211) | Water microbial communities from South San Francisco under conditions of wetland restoration - Salt Pond MetaG R2A_A_H2O_MG | ecosystem: Environmental > Aquatic > Non-marine Saline and... | reverse complement strand
GCTCCGTTTTTCCATCACTGAACCTGATCACTCATTAGCCAACAATCGCATGAAATAGGCTTTCAAATACTCCGTTTCAGGGATAGCAGGATGAATAGGATGATCTGCACCCTGATAACCCTGTGCAAAAATTTGTCCCTGACGATCAAGTTCACGACTATTGGTGCGCAACATATCAACCAAGCGATCTGTCTCAAGGTGCATAGAGCATGACGCGGAGACCAGAACACCGCCACGCTTAAGCAGACGCATAGCGAAGTTATTGATGCGCGCATATGCACGCTCGCCATTTCGAATGTCTTTTTTGCGCATAATGAAGGCCGGCGGATCGACAATGACCACGTCAAAGCGTTCCTTATCAGCCACCAATGTTTTACAGATATCGAAGGCATCGCCTCGAAGCGCTCTGAATTTCGGAAGCGCATTTTGCAGACGCGCATTCTCCTCAGCGACTTCAAGCGCACCCGCCGAGGCATCAACACACGCCACTTCTGAGGCGCCAGCTGCCAATGCTTGAGCACCCCAGCCACCAACGTAACTAAAGAGATCAAGGACCTTTTTACCTTTTACCATCGTCTGCATACGCGCACGGTTCTCACGATGATCGTAGAACCAACCGGTTTTTTGACCGGTTAACAGAGGGGCAACCATATTAACGCCATTCTCTGACAGAGGTGATAGATCCCCTACAACGCCCTGCACGACTTCCACGTAGGCTTCAAGACCTTCGGTTTCGCGGAATTTTCCGTCGTTACGCAATACAATGGCGGCCGGCATAAACACCTTATTCAACGCATCAATGACATGATGCTGAACCTTCTCCATACCTGCTGTCGAGATTTGAATAACAAAGATATCGTAGTAACGATCAATAACCAGACCAGGCAGACCATCCGAATCGCCATAGACTAAGCGATAACAGGGCTGATCAAAACTCATCTCACGCAAAGAGAGTGCAATGTTCAAACGATGCACAATCAATGAGCGATCAAGCTCCTGTTCTGAATCACGACTAAACAGTCGACCACAGATCAATGTATTGGGGTTGATAATCGCACGACCTCTGGGGCGACCTTGGGAATCTACAACCTGGACCTGTTCACCCACCTCAAAATTTTTCAGGGGTGAGGCTTTATTGTCCACCTCATTACTGTAGATCCAGACATGTCCGCCACGAAGACGGCGATCTGCACCCGGTTGTAGAACTAAAGATTTTGCATTCATCTAGCGATTACCAAAAATAAAAATACCCCGATTGGCACTGAAACTTTCAAGCCAACCGGGGTTTAGTCAGATCAGATTACTCTTCTTCGCAAGCAGCGGTGTATTCGTCAGCGCTTAGAAGGTCGTCCAATTCACTTTCATCAGTCAGTTTAAGTTTGAAGAACCAGCCATCGCCATAAGGATCGCTGTTCACCATCTCTGGGGCATCTTCAAGGTCTTCGTTGACCGCAACCACTACACCACTAACAGGCGCGTAGATATCAGATGCAGCTTTAACAGACTCAACCACACCTGCATCATCACCTGCAGACACTTCTGCATCGATGTCGGGCAGTTCAACAAATACCACATCACCGAGTGCTTCTTGAGCGTGATCAGTAACACCAATCGTTACAGTGCCATCACCCTCTTCACGGATCCACTCGTGGCTGCTTACATACTTTAATTCGCCAGGAACGTTACTCATCTTTTATCACCTGATCTGATTATTCAAAAACTTTTTTGCCATTACGAACGAAAGGAGGACGGACGACTCGAACATCGATCTCTTTTCCACGCATTTCAACTTTCGCAGCAGCACCAGTACCTGCAGGAACTCGAGCCAGAGCGACCGAGAAACCTAATGTTGGAGAGAATGTACCACTGGTAATTTCACCCTCACCAATACCGTCAACAATAACACGCTGATGCCCTCTTAAGACACCTCTTGTTTCAAGCACTAGACCGACCAACTTGTCGTAGCCGCCATTCGCTTTTTGCTGATCCAATACGTCACGGCCAACAAACTGTCGATCGGCAGGCTCAAACGCAACCGACCAAGCAATGCCCGACTCAAGCGGGGTCACAGTATCAGTCATATCACTGCCGTATAAGTTCATACCCGCTTCCAGGCGAAGCGTATCACGAGCACCTAGACCACAGGGCGCGACGGCTGCTTCAGCCAAATCAGACCAAAACTTAGCCACTTCATCATCGGGAACAATGATCTCAAGACCATCTTCACCGGTATAACCTGTGCGGGCAATAAACCAACCTTCAGATTCAAAGCCTTGGAAAACGGCTAGCTCATTGATGGCTTGTTCACGTGAACCACCAAGAAGCGCGGCCACTTTTGCTCGCGCTTTAGGGCCCTGAACAGCGACCATGGCCAACTCCGGTTGCTCATTCAAAGTGACATCAAAACCGATCGCACGATCCGCCATCCAAGCCAAATCTTTTTCACGCGTTGCACAGTTAACGACCAAACGATACCACTCGTTTGACGATCCCTTCTCAGTCATAAGATAGATGATCAAATCATCAATAATACCGCCCTGCTCATTAAGCATGGCGGTGTAAAGGGCCTTACCTTTGACCTCTAAACGTGCGACATCATTTGCCACCAAATATTGAAGATACTTGCGCGCTTCCTGACCTGACACATCAACAATGGTCATGTGCGACACATCGAACATACCGGAATCTTGGCGAACGATATTGTGCTCTTCTAGCTGAGAACCATAGTGCAATGGCATGTCCCAACCGCCGAAATCAACAAGCTTACCGCCCATTGATTCGTGCAACTCATAGAGTGGAGTTTTGTGTCCCATTTACAGTCCTGTTATTCAATATACAAAACCCGCTTGACCGCGAAGTTTCAAAAAAGGGGGAAGAAGTTTACCCTAAACTGGGTTTAGTTCAATCTTTGATCAACGCTGAGCGAGGTAGATCGTCGCATTCGAGTCGGTAATTCGCCGGAAACACCCATTGCTTGAGACATAATGTGCTGTTTGATGGGCTCGACGCGGTTGAAAAAACGCATGCCAACACTACGTACCCACTCGACCGGCGCAGACTGTGGAGCAAACAGTCGCCTAAACCCTTCCATCGCGGCACTCATTCTCAGATTGTCCAACTGTCTTGAACGTTCATAACGCTTTAATACTCTCGTATCGCCTATCTTTTCACGGCGCATCTGCGCTTGTTCAATCACATCGTGAAGGGCTGCACCGTCTAAAAATCCTAGATTGACACCCTGACCTGCAAGCGGATGGATCGTATGCGCAGCATCGCCGATGAGCACACCACCATCGATGGCATAATGCTTAGCATGGCGCTGTCTTAGCGGAACGACTTGAATTCCACATGCTGATACCACGTTACCCAACACATGACGCGAGCCAAAACTAACAGCCGCGTTAAATGCCTCCTGATCCAACTCTAATAATTCAGCGGCATGCTTAGGCGACGTCGACCAGACCAAAGAGACCTGGTGAGCATGGGCTGTTTTAAGAGGAAGCAGTGCAAGTGGACCATCTTCTGTGAAACGTTGCCAACAGGTGTGTTGATGCGGCGCAGACATTTCAAGGGTTGCGACTACGGCGTGTTGTCCGTAGTCCCACTCATGAGTAGCCAGCCCCAACTGCTTGCGCGTATGGGAGTGAGCACCATCAGCACCCACAATAAGCTGCGTCGACAGACGATCGCCATCCTCTAGTTCGATGAGTCGACTAGACTCTTGGAATCGACCCAGTGTTTTGATGCGTGAAGCGAAATTAAGTTTAAGGTTGGGACGCTCAAGTGCCGCTTTTAACAGGCCAAGCACAATCAAACGATTTTCTACGATAAAACCCAATTGCCTCTCGTGTATATCGAAACAATCAAAGTCCACCTCACCACGACTCTCACCGTCCCACACATGCATTTTTTCATAGGGCTCTGCACGCCAGCCCAGAATGTGTGACCATGCCCCCAATGATTGAAGCAGTTGAACGGATGCTAGCGTGAGAGCACTGACACGAGAGTCAAAGGCTCCGTTCATTATTTGGGCCGCCTGTTCGTCTAGGGTGGATAGATCCATACCCAACTGATCCAACACCTCAACCTTCAACCCAAGATCCGCTAATTGAATCGCAGCCGCCAGACCTGTCATACCTGCACCAGCGACGGCAATGTCGACGGAACGAACCCGACTCATATCAGTCATTGGACGTTAACCTCGCAGCGGGAGTATCCAAACCCATTGCTGCTCTAGCCAATAGGGTTCGTGCTGATGGAATCAGATCCAGGGTTTGCAGAGCCACACTTCGACCCAAACGCAACGCAGGATGACGAGAGCTAAATATCTTCAATGCAGAGTCCCCAAAGCCAATGGTTCGACTTTGATCTTGTCGACGCCCTTGTATGAACTCTTCAAGCATCACTAATGAACCAATATCCTGGCCCGCTTGTTTAGCCAAAATGATTCTCTCAGCCAATTCACAGACACCGCGCAATGCTAAATTGAACCCTTGTCCTGCAATGGGGTGCAGAGCATGTGCTGCATTACCGAGAACCACCAAACCACGGCGGACCTGCTCATCAGCCAAGGTTAAGTGCAGCGGGTAGGTGAATCGCTCACCCACTCCGATCAGACGACCAGCACGGTAGCCAAAGGCACGTTGTAGATCCGCCAAAAACATTTGGTCCATCTGTTCCATACGGGAATCAACTTGATCGTCAGACAGTGTCCAAACCAGCCCCATGCGATGGCGCCCATCGTGATCCTCGATAGGGAGAAGCGCGATCGGGCCATTTTCTGTAAATCGTTCATAGGCGATGCCCTGATGAGGGCGATCGATCTCTACGTTGGCAATCAAGGCATGCTGATGATAAGGCGTCTGGCGGTATTCAATACCCATGCGCTGCCTGAGTTCAGAGCGCCCGCCGTCTGCCATTACGACCAGAGGGGCTGTGAGCGTCGTAAACTCACCATCTTGGTCAATGACCACATGACGCTGTCCATCAACCCACTCCACTGATTCAACCGACGCCGGCGAATAGAGCTCGACATAATCACGAGCAGCCAACACCGAACTCATGAGCACCTGACCCAACCAGTGATTTTCAACAACATAGCCTAGTGCGTCGACGCGCTCATGCTCAGCACTCATGGTTGTTTGGCCCCAACGCCCCTTATCAGACACGTGAATTCGATCGATCGGGGTCAGGTGCTCATAAAGAAGCTCCCAAATACCCATGGATTCAAAAGCGGTTCGCGACCCATAGGCTAACGCCGTGGAGCGCGCATCAAAGCTGGGCTGAAATTCAGGATTCGGCTTCGCTTTCATGGGGCTCTGTTCGATAAGAGCTATTTTAAGACCTAAGGATTTAGCCGAGGGCGCCAACGCAGCGACCAAACTGGCGCCCACCATGCCCCCGCCACACACTATTAGATCAAACTGCGACTCATGCACGGCGCATCAATGCCTCTATCTCATCAATCTCTTTAGGGACTGCCGTTGTTAAGACGCGCGCACCATCCTCCGTCACTAAGACATCATCTTCGATACGAACACCGATACCACGCCACCGCTCCTCTACAGAGTGATCATCTGGAGCAATGTATATACCGGGCTCAATGGTAGTAACAATGCCCGGCGCAAGCTTGCGCCACTCACCATCAACGCGGTACGAACCCACATCGTGAACATCCATCCCCAGCCAGTGGCCAACACGATGCATGTAGAATCGACGATAGGCACCGGATTCAATCAACTGTTCAACCTCTCCCGACAAGAGCCCCAGCTCAACTAATCCTTCGGTCAATACAGTGACTGACAACTGATGCAGTGAGTCCCAATCGCAACCCGGTTTAACCGCATCGATACAAGCCTTATTGGCGTCTAAAACCAGCTGATAAATGGCACGTTGTTCATCACTGAACTTGCCGCAGGCGGGGAAGGTGCGAGTAATGTCGCTGGCATAATTGTCTAGCTCACAACCCGCATCAATTAGGATGAGATCGCCCTCATTAATCGGCTGATTGTTATCGATGTAGTGCAAAATGCAAGCGTTTTTGCCCGCAGCCACAATAGGAGTATAGGCTTGAAAACGAGCCCCTTCAGCCATGCAGTGACTCTGAATGATGGCTTCCAGTTGATACTCATTCATTCCAACGGCGCACTGCTGCATCGCTTTAACATGTGCCTGTGCTGAAATATCAGCAGCTCGCTGCATGATGGCGATTTCAGCATCGCATTTAAAGAGACGCATCTCATGCAGAATAGGGTCTGAATCACTCAAGGCTTTGGGTACTTGAGCACCCGTTCGAACACGCTTAGCAAGATCCTGAATCCACCCTTTAACACGGGTATCCAACGCGACGTCACGTGCTAAGGGGTAAAAAAGCTGGTCAATTCCATCGATCAATGTCGGTAGCTGTTGATCAATCTCTGAAAGGTTGTGGGCAGCATCTGCGCCATAGGACTCAACACAACCTTCAGGACCCGCTCGGTAACCCGTCCAGATCTCCATGTCGGGATCGCGTGGCTGACAGAACAGGACCACCGGATGATCAGAACCAGGTTTGAGCAGCAACACTCCATCGGGCTCATTGAATCCCGTGAGATAATAGAAATCGCTGGATTGTCTGAACGCAAACTCAGCTTCCCCGTTACGGCTCACTAACGATGCCGCAGCGATGATCATCACCGAATTTTTGGGCAACTGAGACAGCAGTTTAGCTCTGCGCTCTTGATAAATAGAACGTTCAATTTTCATCAGTGCATTACCGGTTTATCAGACTCTGTAGACTCAGCTTTGTTACATTCACTAAACAACAGCATGGCCGCCATACGGACGTACTCTTCCACCTCCATCAGGAGATTCTCGTCCTCTTCGGCCTCACCGTCCGCCTCAATTTGAGCAATCTGCACCAGATCTTTCAGACCATCTTGAGCATCATTTGAGAGAGACTGTCCTTGATCGCCAATTGCCATCCCAAAACCCGCTAAAAACCCAGTAACCCAGAGCCCTAATTGCTCTGCGCGCTCAGCTAGGGGATGCTCATCATCCGGCAACAGAACAGACAACTCAAAAGCAGGTGATTGCAACTGCTCTAAAATCTGTGTGTAGAGTGCCATCAACTGCTCACTGCTGCTCTCAAGAGAGATCCGAGTGATATCCAATTGAGTGACACAGAACGCCTCAAGACCAGCCTTATCAAAACGCTTAGCGGCTGTGAGCTGCCCAACAATCGCACCGTGCAATTCTGAGGGGGAAAAGGCGATAGCCCCCTCTTCAATCATTAAATTGGCCAGTTGATCAAAATTGGGTGCACTCATTGACTCTCACTTATTACGGAAAAAATAAACATTCAGATGCTACTCAAAGGGCACGTAAGAGGCCCTCTTTTAAGAGCAATAATGGGTACGATCCTAGCACTTTGCGTCCTTTGGAGCTATGCAGAACATTGACCCAATGCAACTGACTGATAATATGATTGGAATTAAAAACCTTAGAGGTTATCAATGTCAGAAACAAACCCATCAACGCTCGCAAGCAAAGTGGATCAGCTGATCGAATTGGTTCAAAAACTGGATGAGCAGAATCGTCACCTACAAACACAAAACCTCAAGTTGAAAGAGGAGCGTGCTCAGCTACTCAAAATACACGAAGGCACTCGTAGCCGTGTTGAGTCGATGTTAAATCGCCTTCGCGAATTGGAGAAAAGTTCATGAGTAACACATTAACCGTCTCACTTCTCGATAAAGAGTACACGCTGAGCTGCCCAGCCGATGCTGAAGCAGGCCTGATGGCTGCAGCAGAAAACTTGGATCGCAAAATGCGTGACATTGCCAGCAGTGGCAAGTTACTTGGCATGGAAAGAATCGCGGTAATGGCTGCTCTCAACCTAAGCTATGACAATCTCAATTCATCGAAAGCCGAAGCCAGTTCAAATGATGAATCCAAGCAGTTGATCGATAAGATCGACGCGACGCTTGCAAAATTTTCATAGCTTTTCTAGTCAAATACCCTTTTATAGCGGTTCCAGAGGGTTATAATGAACTCAACCCTGGGATGTTCGACAGTTGTTCAAGTCCCTCGAGCCGATAATCATTTTACCGGATGCGGGGAATAGGTATTGTGAGCATGTCCGCGTGCGGAAAGCCTAATGTACTTATACTCGTATCCACTCTGAACCTTCGGGTTCAGGGCCAAGAACACCACCGGCATTCTGGGGTCTTTCTTTATGCTCAGTATCGAAGATAGAAAAACCATTCGTCTTGAGAAACGTGAAGCACGACGTGCTCTTTCTAGCAAACAGCAAAAGCATGCCGCCATTTCACTGACTCGCCAACTAAGAAAAGCCCCCTATTTTCACCGTGCTAAGCGTATTGCAGTCTACTTAGCTAACGATGGTGAAATCGATCTAACACCGCTCATAACATTGTGTTGGACGTTGGGAAAATCAGTCTACCTACCCGTTCTTCATCCCGTCCGGCACAATCGACTCTGGTTTACTCGGTATCAGGCAGCCACATCAATGAACCAAAATCGCTACAAGATTTGGGAGCCAAAATTAAAGCGGTCACACACGCCTGCTTGGGCAGTGGATTTAGTATTGATGCCACTGGTCGCCTTTGATCAACAGGGTGGCCGCATGGGTATGGGGGGTGGTTACTATGATCGAACTTTCGAGTTCACACAGAAAAAAGGGGGTATGCATGGCCCCAAGCTGATAGGTGTGGCGCACGATTTTCAGAAGGTAGAGCAACTACCCATTCAACCCTGGGATGTTCCAATGAACGGCATCGTAACAGATAAGCGGCGCTATCTGACGTAGAAGAGTAGATTGGATATTTGAATCAACCCGGTCACTGCAACTCCGGTTACCGATGTAACCGTGAGCAGCAGTAATGGGTCTGGAGATTGTTTCATTTTTTTAAAATAAAACTAAGAGGCTTATTCATTAAGACCCCTGCATTAACAGAAAGTTCAAAATAATTTAAAAAATTTAAACATTATTTTCGTTTCACAGCATCAGACCCGGCAAAGAGAGCGCAACCGGCAACGTCAGCATGGATAATAACGTCTGTGCAGAGATTATATTCGCGACTAACGGTGCATCGCCGTTAAGCTGTTTCGCTAAGATATAAGCTGCTGAAGCCGTTGGTACGGATGCAAATACCATAAAAATCAGCAGCGCCTCAGGTGATAATTGAAGCATCGATCCAATAACCAATCCGAATAGAGGCATAACGATTAACCGGGTCGCAACGCCCATCATCAATGGCACTCCTGAAGATCGCATCGCCTTCAAGTTGATTCCCGCACCCACCGCAAGCAGACCCAGAGGCAAGGCCACTTGAGCTAACAGGTCTAATACCGGAGTAACCAAAACAGGAATTCCCAAATCAGACAGGTTCAACGCCAAACCCATTAAACAAGCTAGGATCAGTGGGTTACTCGATATCTGTTTCAGCACAGTGAGAATAGATGGCCGCTTATCGCTGTAAAGAGCAAACACCAATACACAGAGTAGATTGAGCAAAGGAATCATAACCGAAGCGATGATCGCTGCAATCACCAGTCCCTCTCCCGGTATTAGGCTCGCCGCTATGGCCAGTGTTATGTAGGTATTAAAACGAAGACCACCTTGATAAACCGATGTAAAAGAAGCCGACCTAAGCTTCAAAAGCTTCTGTAAAACAATCAAGAAAAGTGAGCCTAATGCTAAAAGCAGCAGCACTGCCTCAATCAGGACAAAGGATTCACTGCCATTAAAGTCTGCGGCTACCAGTCGTGTCACTAACAAGGCGGGGAAGCAGAGATAGTAGATAATCTTCTCTGCACCGTTCCAAAACGTGTGATCCACAAACTGGATTCGATTGATCAACACACCTAAAAAAAGTAGCGCAAAGACAGGCCAAAGAGCCGCAAAAATATCCATCACTTATGCACTCTTGCCAAACAAAGTGCTAGTCTTTGGGACATACTTAATAATGATCATGCTTTAGAGCATCCTATCTGTGGAGCGACAACAATGAAATCTTTAGTGCTCAGCTTTATTGCTGATGATAAACCGGGACTCGTAAACCTCATCTCTGCAGCCATATCAGAACACCAAGGCAACTGGTCTGAATCCAGTCTATCGCAACTGGCGGGTAAATTCGCGGGCGTTATAGTCGTTGATGTACCTGCTGCCAACCTGGAAACATTAACTCACGCGTTAGACAACCTTAAAGAGCAAGGTATTCGTGTCTCTTGCGAGGTCAGTGACAGCGAGACAAGTACTGTCGAGTACGAAACGGTCACTCTTGATCTGGTCGGTCATGACAAACAGGGCATCGTTCGTGATATCTCAAACACGCTCTCGCTATTGGGCGTCAATGTCGCAAGCCTGGAAACCGAGCTCACACCTGGCTCTATGTCTTCAGAGCTTCTGTTTAAAGCCAAAGGCGAGCTACAAGTTCCGAAAAGTGTCGATCTAGACAGCGTTCAGGCAGCACTTGAAGAGATCGCATCAGACTTGATGGTTGATATCTCCTTCGAATAACGCAACCTTAAGAACAAAAAAACTGCCCGTGGGCAGTTTTTTTGTTTTGATTACCGCGCATTACTCCGTGCGATTCGCCAACTCTTTTCGGCCATCCGCAACCGCTAATCGAACTTGGTTAGGCGCCGTCCCACCTATGTGGTCACGCGCGGCCACTGATCCCTCGAGCGTTAGCACGTCAAAGACATCCTCATGAATCTGATCTGAGAACTGACGCAGCTCGTCAAGGGTCATGTCTGAAAGGTCTTTGCCCGTTTTAATTCCATAAGCCACCGACAGACCTACGATCTCATGGGCATCACGGAAAGCAACACCTGCACGCACTAAGTAGTCGGCTAGATCTGTTGCTGTAGAAAACCCTCGGCGAGCCGCTTCACGCATCTCTTCAGGGCGAGCCTCAATGGCAGGAACCATATCGCCAAACGCACGCAAACAGCCTTGTACTGTATCCACAGCATCAAACAGTGGCTCTTTATCCTCTTGGTTATCTTTGTTGTAGGCCAACGGTTGGGACTTCATCACCGTCAGCAACGACATCAAATGTCCATATACACGACCCGATTTACCACGCACGAGTTCTGGCACATCAGGGTTCTTCTTCTGCGGCATCAGGCTCGAGCCGGTGGTGTGGGCGTCGCTCAGGGTGATGAATCCGAATTCGGCCGAGGCCCATAGGATGACGTCTTCGCTCAGGCGCGAG
>Ga0102948_1001017_pt1 | contig 11227 bp, 8 predicted proteins | sample SalPonA_A_H2O_MG_FD_78211 | JGI IMG/M metagenome (GOLD analysis project Ga0102948, IMG submission 78211) | Water microbial communities from South San Francisco under conditions of wetland restoration - Salt Pond MetaG R2A_A_H2O_MG | ecosystem: Environmental > Aquatic > Non-marine Saline and... | reverse complement strand
TGGATTTTAAGAGAAACGGCGACTTTCTGGACGGGCATATGGCCTTGTATTACACCGACATACCTCACGATACCCCCGCGAATGCAAACAATGACCGCGACTACGACTTGATTGAAGCAGCCGGTAGGCTCGCCCGCGAAGCAGTCCATCAAAGTTCGCTTACCGGGTTGGGTGAGGCGATCTGTCTAAGCTACGAGGCGCAGGAAAGGGAAGGCATGCGTGAACTGCCGGAGGCAAAGGGCAGCATCGGCCGGAAATATGCCGGAGGCGGGTGGGGTGGTTATGCCGTTTACCTTTTTGCGGAAAAAGCCGATCGCGACGCCTTTGTCTCCTCGGCAAAGGTTAATCTGGCGATAGAGCCCTATATTACAATAAGGTAGTGCTTAAGTCCTGCGATTTTTCTTTACCGAGCCAGTCCCGGGAGCAGTTTTGCAGCAGCGAGATAATTTTAAAGATATGAGTTTAATACATACGATCCGCAGCAACACCGATACGATCATCGGCGAAGCCGAACTAGAAGACCGTATGCACGGGAATCGCCCCCTTCGCGTCAAACTGGGCGTTGATCCAACGCGGCCCGATCTTACTTTTGGTCACTTGGTGGTTTTCAACAAGCTACGGCAGTTTCAGGATCTCGGTCATGAAGCAGTCCTGATTATAGGGGACTTCACCACCCTAATTGGTGACCCCTCGGGCCGCTCCAGCACACGCCCGGTCTTGAGTAACGAAGAAATTACTGGAAACGCTCAAACCTACCTCGAGCAAGCTTTCAAAGTGCTGGATGAAAACAAAACAACGGTGGTTTATAATAGTGAGTGGTTCGATAAAATGAGTTTCGAGGACTGTTTGAAGTTGGCTCGCAAGATGACGGTTGCCCGAATGTTGGAGCGAGACGATTTCGCAAAGCGATATGCGGGAAACGCACCTATCTCGATAATTGAATTTTTGTATCCTCTCATTCAGGGCTATGATTCTCTCATACTGAATGCGGACGTCGAAATAGGGGGGAGCGATCAGCTTTTTAACATGCTTGTCGGGCGAGCTCTACAAAAAGACGCCGGCAAGATGGAACAGGCTGTTATTACAATGCCCCTTCTCGTCGGCTTGGACGGAAAAAAGAAAATGTCCAAGAGTCAGGACAACTACATTGCGTTCACCGATTCTGCGAAGGAAATGTTTGGAAAGATAATGTCGATTACCGATGAAACGATGTGGGACTACTACCGCCTACTGCTCGAGGTCGACGAAACGCGGATCAACAAGCTCAAGGCGGGGCATCCGATGGAGGCTAAAAAACACCTTGCCTGTTCACTTGTCGGGCAATTTCACTCGATGAACGAGGCGAAACATGCACTTGAGCAGTTTGAAAAGGTCTTTTCGAAAAATAAACTGCCTGATGATATGCCGGTATTCACTTGGCACGATTTGGTAGGTGATGTCGCCTCCGCGCCCCTCTTCGAAGTAATGGCAGAGTCTGATCTGTTTGAAAGCAAAGGTGCGATTCGTCGTCTTATTCAGCAAGGAGGCGTAAAAATTGATGGTGAGAAACAGACTGACCCGAATCGGGAACTCACCCCGCCAAACGGCGAAAAAGTCTTCCAAGCCGGCAAACGCATCTTCTTCAAGATAGTCGGATAGATACTACCATTGAACGACATTTGTTGAAATTCTGAAGGTTTCGCAGCTTACCTCAGAATTCAAATTTTATAGCCTGCATATAAAATTTTTGATTGACGACTATGGTCTATCTGAATTCAATGAGACATGAGTCAATTAAAGCGGATTAAGGTAGTGGGAGCTGCTGCGACTTATCATGCGATGAGTCGTGTGGTTGGTGGGGCGCTTTTGTTTGGTGAGCGGGAGAAGGAAGTTCTCCGTAAGCTACTCTGGCAAGTGGCAGATTTTTGCGGGGTGGAGATTCTAACCTATTGCGTGATGTCGAACCATTTTCATGTGCTGGTGCGGGTTCCGGCAAAGTGTGCTGTTTCGGATGCGGAATTGTTGCGGCGTTTCAAGGTGCTGTATCCGAAGCCGACGAAATACCAGACTGCGGAATTTGCGCGCCTGGAGAAGTCATTGTTTGAGGGTGGCGCGGATGCAGACGTGGTCCGTGCGCGTTTGCTAGGGCGAATGTTCGATTTGTCCGAGTTTATGAAGACAGTGAAACAGCGTTTTTCGATTTGGTATAACCGGAACCATGGAGATCGCCGGGGCACGCTCTGGATGGACCGTTTCAAGAGTGTATTGGTTGAGGATGAGGGGAACGCGTTGCAGACGATGGCTGCGTATATCGATTTAAATCCTGTGCGGGCGGGTCTGGTTGACGACCCCAAGGATTATCGTTTTTGCGGCTACGCGGAGGCCGTGGCTCATTTGCCAAATGTGGGGACGGTCCCTCACTCTGCACGTGCGTGTGAGGGCTTGAGGACGATTTGGGCCCGGCATGGCGATAGGGCTCCACGCAGCAACGTGCCGATTGCGGATGCACTGCGGATGCACCGGGAATTAATTTTCGGAAAGCGGGCGGCCGATCCGGGGCTGCCTGAAACCAGTCGAAGTGAGGCACTTAAGGTTTTGGAAAAGGATAACGGGCAGTTGCCCCGGGCAACGGTTTTGCGCTGCCGGGTGCGCTACTTTACGGACGGAGTTATTCTTGGGTCGGCTGAGTTTGTCCGAGGCTTTCGATCGACTTGGCAAAGTGGAGGCAGGAGAAAATTTCCTCCAAAGACAAGTCGGCTGAAGGGTACGGACTGGGGCGATCTTAGGATCATCCATGGACTGAGACGCCAAGTCTTTGGCTGAGCGTTTCCTGGACTGAAGCGCAGACGCTCTTAGTAAAATTGAAGCGCGTCCAAAGTGCTAAACAGATTCGGATTTAACCGGAAGCATCCCTAAAGATGAAAATCTCAGCATTTCCGTCCCGCCTTTTTATCTCGAGCACCCACCAATTTCAAAAAACGCGGGGTCTAATTATTTGACATTCAAAACCTTTCGCTAGAAGAGTCTTCTGTGCTCGGACTTCTCTCCAACGATATCGGTATTGATTTAGGAACTGCCAACACTCTCGTGTTTGCGAAGGAAAAAGGTATCGTCCTCCGCGAACCCAGTGTCGTGGCAATTTATACATCGACGAAAAAGGTATGTGCGGTCGGTTCCGAAGCGAAAAAGATGTTGGGACGCACGCCGGGAAATATCACGGCGATTCGCCCGATGAAGGATGGTGTGATCGCTGATTTTGAAATTACGGAAGCGATGCTGCGGTATTTCATCAACAAGGTGAACCGCAAGAAAACCTTTGTAGCGCCCCGAATCGTTGTGGCCGTTCCTTCGGGGATTACGGAAGTTGAACGCCGCGCGGTAAAAGACTCGGCGATCCGTGCCGGAGCGCGTGACGTCGTCCTCCTTGAAGAGCCGATGGCAGCGGCGATCGGTGTCGGTCTACCGATTGATGAACCTGCGGCCAATATGATTGTTGACATCGGTGGCGGCACGACGGAGGTGGCGATCATTTCGCTCGCCGGTGTCGTTTACACCAAGAGCATTCGGGTTGGGGGCGACGAGATCGACACCGCGATTGTAAACTACATGAAGCGGGCCTACAACTTGATGATAGGTGAGCGGACGGCGGAAGAGATCAAGATCCGCGTCGGCTCCGCCTTTCCGCTGGAAGAGGAAATTTCGATGGAGGTGCGTGGCCGCGACTCGGTCGCCGGTTTGCCCAAGACCATAACCATCACTTCCCAGGAAATACGCGAGGCGCTGAGTGACACCATACAAGCGATTGTTGATTTGGTTCGAAACGCGCTCGAGCGTTGTCCACCCGAACTTTCGGCCGACCTAGTGGATCGTGGATTCTTTCTCGCGGGAGGTGGAGCTATGATCAAGGGCCTGGACCAAATGCTTAGCGATGCGACCGGTCTTCCGGTAATTATTGCAGACGATCCGCTCAGTGCGGTTGCCAACGGAACCGGCATGGTGCTGCACGAACTGGCGTTCCTGCTGAAGGACTTGACGGGAGCCCCTAAAAACTAGAAGCGGACCGTGGCGAAACGACGCCTCGATAAGTTTAAGCCCATAGTCGCCCTTGGCGTCTTTCTGGTCGCTTGGTGGCTCATCCCGCTTGGGGCCAAGGCGTTTTTAAAAGCAAGTTTTACCGAGTTTCAGGCGCCTGCCTGGGTGGCAAATTCTTACCTCGAGGATCTCGAAGGATTTTGGGCTAGGCGGATGCACTCGAAGCGGGAACTGGAGGTGGCGGGCCAAGAGATTGCGCGAGCGAAATCCTATTACCAGTTCAACGCTCAGCGGGCCGCGACTCTTCAAGCGGAGGTTGAACGACTGGAGCGAATTCTCAATCTACCGAGTCGCAGAGAGTATCAGTATGAAGTTGCCCGGGTCATTCGAAGGGATCTGAGCGCATGGTGGCAGCATTTGATTTTGCGCAAAGGGCGCGATTTTGAAATCCCGGTTGGAGCCGCGGTTGTTTTTGCCGGCGGAGTGGTTGGTCGCGTCGTTGAGGTGAATGCGTTTACCAGTCGCGTCGAGCTTATCTCAAGCCCGAACTTCCGCATGGCAGCGCAGTTTGAGGGCGATCCGCGGCCGGTGGTTTACGAAGGCGTTGCACAATCCGGTTTCGGAGATCCTGTAGGCCGCGTGAGTGATGCACCGCAGGACTTGGTGGCGAATTCAAGAGAGCCGTTGCAGCTGGTTTCAACGCAACTTGGCGGCACTTTTCCTCCAGGTTTAGTAATTGGCAAAGTCGCGTGGCTCGAGCCAGGCAACACCGGAATATTTCAAGCGGGCGAAGTAGCGCTCGATCCGGATCTTTTAAGTTTGCACGAGGTCGCCATTCTCGTGCCCCTGAACCCAATCGAGATGGATAGCAATGCTCCTTGATCCGCGCGCAATCATCATGTTCGGCGCGAATGCGCTTTTGCTGTTTTTGATGCAGATGGTAAACTCGGCCATGGCTGCATGGCCGCCTTATCTCTTTATTCTTGGTCCGATGATCGTGCTGCCTGCGCTTTATCTAAGGCACCAATCTTATTTTCTATGTACGTTTTTGAGCGGCCTTGGGGTGGATGCCTCCATGGGCGGTCCTTTTGGTTTTTTTACTACGCTCTTCCTGATGGCAGGAGCACTGATTTTTACGTTTCGCATCCGTTTTCGGGCAGAGCATAATTATCACCCCATTCTCCTCGGTCACGTAACCAATATTTTCCTGATCCTTTCGATCAGCATTTTTTGGGGAGGCGATCTGCTAAATATATCCAGTTATTGGATACAAATACTATCGACGATTTTCTTCTCTCATCTGGCAATGCTGGTGGTTGCGCCTTGGTTTTACAGTCTGGAGCGACAACTCTTTCAGATCTGTAGAGTTGAAACGGAGCCGGAGGATTTACCGTTGTTATGAGCCAGTTTGATGTGCATCGGGGGGAGAACCCGCGAATACTATTTTTCTTCTGGATCATTATGACAGCGACGCTGATTCTGCTCTTCGGCTTGGGGTGGCGGCAGTTGATCGCGAGCCGCAAATATGAAGAGATCGAGCGGCGGCAGACAGAGCGCCGTATCCTCAACCCCGGTCCAAGGGGAGATATTTACGATCGAAAGGGCAATCTACTGGTTGGCAACCGCGCACATTACTCGGCTGTAGTTTACCTCGATGACTTGAGACCCGAATTTCGGCGGGAGTATTCATCGATTATCAAGGAGGAGCGCGAACGATTGAGGGCCCTTTATGAAGCGAAACCTGAAAGTGAGCGAGCAGAGAACCCTGCGATTCCGGATTACTACCAGTTACAGTGGGTCGCCCGAAAAAATGTGATAGATCGCTACGTCGATAGGATCAACCGAATCACGGGCCGGGAGGACGAATTAGCCGAAAACAAAATGGTCCGCCATTTCAATGAGCAGCTCCTTTTGCCCTTACCCTTGATAGAGGATTTGAGCCCCGACCAATATGCGAAACTCGTCGAACAGGTACCGGTCGACTCACCCGTCAAGATTCACACCGGCACAGCACGCTACTATCCCTACGGAGACAAGGCCGCTCACGCATTGGGATATGTGCAAAGTGTGAACCCGGATCCAAGCGAGTTTCCGGATGAAGGAATCAAGACCTTTACCTTTAAAAAGAAAATAGGGAAGACCGGTCTGGAGCGTTCTTTCAATGAGCTCTTGTCAGGAGAGGCCGGAAGCGAACTTTGGCGCGTGGACCCACTTGGTTTCCAAGACACGCGATTGGAAATGGTCGCACCGGTCCAAGGGGACGATTTGATAACGAGCCTCGATGTGGATCTCCAGATCGCAGCGGAGACGGGGCTCGGTGAGCGGAAGGGAGCGGCCGTGGCAATTGACATCCAGACCGGTGAAGTGCTTGCTCTAGCCAGTCGGCCGAGCTATGATTTGAATGACCTAAGTCCATTTATCCCACGCAGAGTCTTTGAAGAAATAAACGAGCGGGGTGCCTGGTTGAATCGTGCGGCGCAGCTTTCCTACCCTCCCGGCTCGACCTTCAAAATTCTGACAACCATAGCCGGTATGCGGGCGCAGACGATAGGGCCAAATACCCGTCACGATTGTCAGGGGGCCTACCGTGTCGGCAATCGCGTGTTTCGGTGTAATGCCCGATTTGGTCATGGAGAAGTGGATACACCGGCATCGATCGAAAAAAGCTGTAATGTATATTACTACGCCGAGGGTTTGCGTATGGGGATTGATGTGTTGAGCGCCGAGGCGAAACGCTTTGGACTCGATCGTAAAACGGGCATAGAACTGCCTTTTGAAACCAGTCGGCTGGTTGTTCCTTCAATGGAGTGGAAGCGCGAGCAGATCGGAGCCGGATGGGTGCCGGGCGATACGGCAAATACCTCAATCGGACAGGGCTTCCTTCTAGTCACCCCGCTACAAATGGCATGTTTCATGGCCTCGGTGGCCCGTGGAGAAACGATGACCAAGCCCACCTTATTGGCGCTGCCGCCGGACGAGGCGAAGCAGGTGGACCACGGAGGAGAGCCGATCGGCCTGAATCAAAGGGAGTGGCAACAGATTTGGGAAGGTATGGAGCGGGTTGTGGGGCCAGATGGCACGGGCCGACTCGTGCAAATTGAAGGGCTTCGCATTGCGGGCAAGACCGGCACTGCAGACTTCCGCGCGCATGGGGAGGAAGTGAATCTCGCCTGGTTCATCGGATGCGCGCCGGTAGACAATCCGCAAATCGCAGTCGCGGTTATGGTGGAAGGATCAAGTGCCGCCGACAGTTTCCATGGAGGATCGACTGCAGGTCCGGTTGCGAAGGACATCTTCTTGGAATTTATCAAGCACTATCCGGAGCGTGCCGGGTTTCCGGTGGCAGAATGAAAACGAAGTTGCACCTGAATCTGAAACTCTGGGGTCTCATCGCGGGCCTGTCTTCGGCTACACTTTGGGTTCTGTCCATTCCTCCTTTTGATTTTGCCGAGGCTGCATACATTGCGTTTCTGCCTCTGCTTCTGTGGCTTTATGCCAAGCCAAGCCAGCGGCTTGTCGCGGCGGTTGGATTTGGAGTGGGTTGGATTGCGTGGTTCGCGATACTTGTGTGGCTGCGCCATGTGACCTGGGTTGGCACGATTGGGCTGAGCGGCATACTTGCCCTTCTATTCACGGGTTGGCTGATGGCGACACGTCACTTGCTGGTAGCTTTTGCGGACCGGAGTTTCTTCTTTCGCTTGTTGGGCTTCTGTGGAATCGCCGGGCTCTGGGTATCGATCGAATGGATACGAACGTGGTTTCTCTGGGGCTTTCCCTGGGCACCGCTCTCGTTAAGCCAGTGGGAGCGGCCTGTGGTCTTACAGATTGCGGCCTGGACCGGAGCTTATGGACTCAGTTTTCTACTTATCTTTTTCAACTGTTCAGTCGCGCAGACTTTGCGTAACCGCACAGTCCAGCGCGAGGTAAAGATGTGGACCGGATGGTTCAGCCCGGATCTTTATTGCGGGTTAGGGGCGCTGGGGTTTAGCATTTATGTGTTTTTTAATTCTTTGCCTGCGCCCGGATCGTGGGAGCGGCTCTTTACGGCCGGTGTAGTTCAGCCCTATATTGCCCCGGATCTAAAGTGGGACTCGGAGCGAGAGGTTGAGAACCTCGAAATTCTGGAGTGGCACACGCGGGCGATTGCAGCCTATGACATAGACCTCGTGCTTTGGCCGGAGGCAGCGACCCCGTGGCCCGTGATCGGATACCCTGTCATGACGAATCGTGTGTTGCGACTGACCGAAGAAATAGGGAAGCCGATTCTAATGGGAACCTTGATTTACGAAGAGGAAGGGAAGGTTTGGTATAATGGCACGGCAGTAAGCTATCCGCAGGGGGCGATCGGGGAGAACTTTTACGCCAAGCGCGAGTTGGTGCCGTTTGGCGAATATGTGCCTTGGCCCTTTGAGAGAATCGTGCAACGTTTTGTGCCGATAGAGGGCAGTTTCCTCCCCGGAACCGAACCGGCATTGCTTGAGTTGAAGCTTCAGGATAGAACCTTCAAGGTGGGATCTCTGGTCTGTTATGAAGATGTTTTTCCTGCGCTTGCGCGTGCGAGTGCACGGGAAGGGGCTCAGCTTTTTTTCGTAGCCACGAATAATGCCTGGTATGGAGAGGAGGGTGGTGCAGAGCAGCACGCGGCACACTCAGTCCTGAGAGCGGTCGAAAATCGCCGTCCGGTTATGCGTTGCGGAAATGGGGGATGGAGCGGGTGGATCGATGCCTATGGAACGATCCGCGAAGTCCTTTACGACGAAGATGGCAGCGTTTACTTCCGTGGCGGGGGCAGTTATACCGTGAGTCAGTCGAACCTTTGGCAACGGCAGCAAAGTTTTTATACCAGGCATGGCGACTGGTTTGTCGGCGTGAGCTTCATAGCCGTTTTGTGCGCCGTTTTCCTGTCGCTGGCGAAAGCTGCGGGGATTTCTTCAGGTAAGGCAAACTAGAAAATAAACAGGCGAATAGCGTCTTGATGACGAAATCGTGATGTTTTTGGCAATTTCGTGGCGTCTGTTTCGGCGTGAAACATTCGGCAAACTCCCGTAGCAAACGGAAGGAAAGAATCACAGATTCGTAAGCCAATCGCCGCACATCTTCACTCGTAAAAGTGTATGGTAGGGGTGCTCAAAAGAGCGCTTAAAATTAATCCAACTACGAAAACACTACGAAGAAACTTACCAAACTGGCGGCGACGATGCTGCCGCTTGTCGGCTGCTCCTTGCAGGCGCAAGTTGATTACACGCTGCAGGTTCTGCACGCCTCTGATCTCGAGGGTGGGGTCGAAGCGATCAGCCGAGCACCCAACTTCGCTGCACTGGTCGAGTATTTTGAAAACAATACTACGGCCGATGGCTCGATTCTGCTTTCGGTAGGAGATAACATTATTCCCGGCCCGTTTTATAATGCGGCGAGCGATAGCAGTCTTCGTCCTGTTTACCAGTCGACCTACCAGAATCTCTTCAACGAGCCAGGTCTCACAAACATTCGTGAAGCCAGTGGTCGTGTCGACATCACGATCATGAACATCCTCGGGCTTGATGCTTCGGCACTTGGAAACCACGAGTTCGACCGGGGTTCTGATGCGTTTGAATCCATCATTGAGGAAGACGTTCGGGGGAGCGCACTCGGTGATATTCGCTGGCTGGGCCTCAATTTCCCTACTTGTCAGCAAATCTTGATTTCAGCGTGGACGGGGATCTCGGGAATCTCTTCACAACAGATATTTTAGAGACCAGCGCATTTGCGCTTTCGCCCACGGAAGCGGCGATCATCAATGCGGACGGACAACTGATCGGAGTCGTTGGCGCGACGACTCAACGCTTGAACACGATTTCCTCGCCAAGCGGGACCGTCGTGAAAAGAGCAACCAACAACGATGTCGCACTGCTTGCGACGCAACTGCAGCCGGTGATTGATGCAATCATCGCCGGAGTCGACGGGCAAATGAGCACAGCGGACGATATCAACAAAATCGTCTTGGTGACTCACCTGCAACAGCCCAGCCTCGAAACGCAGCTCGCCGGATTGCTCCGCGGAGTCGATGTGATCATTGCCGGTGGTTCAGACACACTCCTTGCCGATGGCGATGATGTGCTGCGTCCCGGTGACATTGCTAATGATGTTTACCCTCGTGTTGTTTCCGATCTCGATAGTAAAAGCACCCTGATCGTAAGCACGGATGGCGAGTATAGTTATCTCGGCCGCTTGACTGTGCCTTTCGATGCAAACGGAGACGTTTTGGTCGCTGAGCTCAACGCCAGCCAAAACGGACCTGTCGCGACGACAGATGCAACAGTCGAAGCAAACTGGGGTAGTCTGGCGTCCGCGTTCGCACCAAACACCAAAGGGCAGGCGGTTCGCGATCTCGTCGATCCGGTTACTGATATCGTAGCAATCCAGGACGGAAACGTGTTTGGTTACTCGGCCGTCTTTTTGGATGGCGACCGCTCGGAGGTTCGGACGGAAGAGACAAATCTCGGAAACCTCACTGCAGATGCAAATCTCTACCGCGCGCGCCAGATCGATTCGAATACGGTCGTCTCGATTAAGAATGGCGGCGGAATCCGTGCGACCATCGGTCAGATCGATGGCGACAGCGGAGAGCTATTTCCAACAGCTGCGAATCCCTCTGCTTCGCCGGCCAAACCGGCCGGGGCGATCTCGGAGCTAGACATCGCCAACTCGATGCGCTTCAACAATGAGCTCACGCTGCTCGATCTTTCGGTCAGTGACCTTCTGGCGATACTTGAGCACGGCTTCGCAGACAGCTTTGCGGGAAATACACCCGGACGCTTCCCTCAGATCGGCGGCCTTCAAGTCTCCTTCACCCCTCCAACCGGTGCGACACCAGCCGCGGTAAACTCGATGGCTCTGATCGACTTCGATGGGCGTGTGACCGAGGTCTTATATAAAGATGGAAACTTCGTTGCTGACCCGAACCGTGAGCTCCGCATCGTCACCCTCAACTTCCTTGCTGGAGGCGGAGACGGTTACGACTTCCCGAGCCTTGGAGCAAACCTCAACGATACAGGTATCGGAGAGCAGGAAGCGCTGCAGCAGTATCTCGCTGCGGAGTTTGCGACTCCCGAAAAAGCCTACAGCTCGATGGAGCGCGATGCGACCCAAGACACCCGCATCCAAAACCTGAGCGTCCGTCTCGACACGGTAGGAGTCAATGCCCCGGTCGAACCTGCAGGTGCCCTGCGTGTGACAC
>Ga0102948_1001015_pt1:0-10000 | contig 11236 bp, 9 predicted proteins | sample SalPonA_A_H2O_MG_FD_78211 | JGI IMG/M metagenome (GOLD analysis project Ga0102948, IMG submission 78211) | Water microbial communities from South San Francisco under conditions of wetland restoration - Salt Pond MetaG R2A_A_H2O_MG | ecosystem: Environmental > Aquatic > Non-marine Saline... | reverse complement strand
CTCCAGGGGTGTTAAACTGCACTTCGAGCGCCGCTCTTTTGGGTGCCTTATGATCACGTCGACTGTTTGCGGACCTCTCATCAGCTTACATCGATACTCTCTATTGTTTTCCAAGAGCAAGTGGGAAAAATAAATAAGGAAAACAGGGCACTTCCGCCCCGTACCCAGCGCCCCCGAAGACCCGATTTTTAAACCAACCGCCAACCCCCTGCAGACTGCTGACTCATGTGATTGAAGCCTGAAGAGCTTCCTCAAAAATTGCTTCGATCTGCTCGTAAGGTTCCTCCCCGACTGAAATACGGATCAGTTCCGGGCAGATCCCGATCCGGTGAAGAAACTCCCGACCCGACTGGCTTGTTACCAAATCGTAATGTGCCAGATACATAAAGGGGCACAACAGCGTGAACCGCGTTCCAAAACTGGGCCCTTTCATCAGCCGCACACAATCATAAAATTTTTCTAAATCGCCGGAAAGCTCAATCGTAATGACCGAGCCGGCTGACCTGCCTTCTTTTGAGATCGTTTCAATCTCTGAAGGGCAAGCCGGCGAGAAGGCCCTGCTGACACCCGCATGGTTTTTCAGGTAGCGAAACAGCTCAGCAGCGTTTTGATTGAGCCGAGGCACTATTTCTCTTGCCTGGTCCATCTCCACACATAAACGCGCAACATCCCGTCGATAGGGAGGCACGTGATACGCTGACGTTCGCAGAATTAGATCTCCATAAAAGCGTGACTTCGGATTCACCGCGAGCGCCCCGATCATGATGTCACCTTCTATCGAGGCATACTTCGTCAGGCTGGTTACCAGCAGGTCTGCATACGGCAAAACATCTACATTATAAACTGAGGCAACGGTCGGATCGATAATCATTACTCCGCCTTGCCTGCGCACTTCAGAGGAAATTTCCTTCAGATCACATACCCGCAGAAGTGGATTGGAGGGACACTCGACCACCACCGCCGCGAGCGAATCGCCCAAAGCACGGATTCGCGCCAGGATGTAATCGAGGGCAGAGACATCGTAAAGGCACTCGAGAGTTTCACCCTCGTCGAGAAACTGGTCCAGGACCCTACCGGAATCGAGATAGAGCCAACCTAATTGCAACCACGCGCGACGACCACGGCTCCGATTGAATTCCTGTACTGCTCGAAACCCTGCATAAAAGGCATTCATTCCCGACGAACATATCAAAACATCACTGGTGCGGCAGCCGATTAAACCGGCCAGATCCGCTTCCGCTTTTGTCTCGGCATTTCCAGCGAAGCCAGCCTCCTGAAAAGATTCACTACGAAGACTGTGCTGAAGCAGAAGATCCTCTGCCTGTCTTGAGGAGATACCGCAGCCGGTGTGTTGCACGAATTTCCGCAGACTCCGGACGTGCTCCTCCTTTGAACCGTCGCAGTGGACCAGATAGACACCCTGATCCACTTCCAACTTTGCGAAGCCCCAGTCGAGATACGCGAGCGCGTCGTCCGCCGCACGGCGACCCGCGATGAGCATGCAATCACGCGAAAAAAGCCCCTCCCGCTTGCAGTAGTATGCGATCAGTTCCCGAACGAACGCGTGTAAAACGAATCGGGGGTATCCCGAATCAAGAGCAGCCAAGACCTGCGAATCCTGCTCCTCATAACCACGAACATCACGCATCGTCGGGAGGCAACTGATAACGGCATGAGGACTCTTCGGAAAGGGAGCGCCGAGCGGAAACTGACGAAAGGATTCCATAAATCATCAGGACGGTGGCTGGAGAAAAGTGAAGGTCAATTCAGATCAGAAACCTTTGCAGAGGGGAGTTGATAAGTCCTCACCTCTATCGTGTCGCCAAAGTGGCGACCCCAGCAGGCCACGCACTCCCACAACTGATAGGCCGATGAGCAGATTTGAATTCCGGAAATTGAAGTCCGATAAGCGCCTCCTTTACAGAGGGCACAAAACGTGTAAAGGTCCTGTCTCTCGTTAAAATGGATCCCAGCCGTCGCCAGTTTACCAGAAAAACGCTCCTTGCTGGTGTGGCTTGTGTGGGCCTGACCGGTAATCTTCTTGCTGGAAACAACCGGATACACACTGTAGTCCGTGGGGATACCCTCACAAAAATTGCTTCTAAATACGGAGTAACGGTAACCTCGATCCGTCATGCAAATAAGATTTCCAGCGATCTAATTCGCGTGGGTCAAACCCTCACCATCCCCGAAACTGGTTCTCACGAGGCGACTTCTCCGAATTCTTTTCATATTGTTCAACGGGGAGACACATTGAGTGGCATCGCGGTTCGCTATGGGACGAGCGTGAATCAGATCAAGCGCGACAATAATTTGCGCAGTGATTTCATTCGAGTGGGTCAACGCTTGGCAGTCTCCACCTCCGATCCCTACGGGAGCGACTACTTGACGGCTCCACGCGCGGCCACGGCAGGCATCAACGTGCGTCGCAGCAATTGGCAGCGCATCGTCGTGCACCACAGCGCTATCAAACACGGTAACGCTGCCAAATACGATGCGGCTCACCGCCGTCGCGGAATGCACAACGGCCTCGCCTACCACTTCGTGATTGGCAACGGAATTGATTCCGGAGACGGAGAAATTGAAATTGGCCCGCGCTGGCGAAAGCAGCTTCTGGGAGGTCACGTCAAAAGCTACCGGACGAATCTCACAGCAATTGGAATCTGCCTCGTCGGCAACTTTGAAGAAACCCACCCAAGCAAACGTCAACTCGACGCCTTCATTCAGCTTATGGATTGGCTTCGGGGAGAGGTGGTTCCAGGCGCACGCAAATTTGCCGGCCACCGCGAGCTGAGAGGCGAGCAAACCATTTGCCCCGGAAAAAACTTTCCACTTCGTGCGATGCACGCCCGCTACGGAAGTTGAGGATGGCCCTGCATACGCAACTCCTGGCGAGTTTTCTTGAAAAGAAGTCGGACGCCAATTTCTGGATTAGCGTTTCAATTTTTACCGCTCTCGGCTTTGCCTTTGCTAACACGACGCTCTGGTTCATCCATGGAGCTCAGGAGCAAAGCCGTCTCTTTAATGCCATGGCAGTCCTCGGGCTTGCCATGGTAATGCTTCTCCGGAACGGCAAGGTCGACATCCGTGAAACCCTAACCCTCAATCCGTCAGCAAAACGCGCTTTGATGACCACCTTTGTCTTGCTCGCAGCACAGTTTTTTGGATCCCGCTTAGCCCCGGACCGCTGGCATGCTTTGTTTTCGCTGCTGACGGTTCCGGCCTATTGCTGCGGGCTTGCCGCTTTCTTTCGATTCGTTTTCGGAGAAGGCACGCGTCGATTGACCCGAACAGCGTTCGGCACACTCTGCGCCTTCCTTTTTCTCAGTATGTTTATGCAGCCGTTGGATTGGCCCCTGAGGGGCCTCGCAGGCGCCTGGAGCGCATCTGCACTTGAATGGATGGGCAGGACCGTAGAACTGGGGCTGGTTGGAGAGGCAAACAGTCCGCCGAAATTGATTCTTTGGGTCAACGAATACCCCTTCCACGTTGCATCCGAGTGCAACGGTTTTGGGGTTATCCTAACCAGCCTTCTGATCGCCTTGCTGCTTGCGCTTTATCAGCGGCTAAACGCAGTCGACACTCTGTTGAATCTTCTTGCCGGTCTCGCGCTGGGTTTTGTTTTCAACATTCTCCGTATTGTTGTGATTGTCTTACTGGCACCGATGCTTATGGAGCATTATATGCTGATGCACGAAATTGTCGGCGCTCTCTCTTTCTGGGGTTGTATCATTCTCCTTTGGCTTGCCCTCAAAGGACCCACCGGCGAAGAAGAGGGGGCAGAAAAGGCAGCGGCGGCCGCGGAAAATTGATTTTCCACTTTCCATGGGTTGGAATTCAAACAGCCTTCTCCTCTATGGAATGGATCGACAGTCACTGCCACCTCCACAGCTTTCAGCAGAAGTCTGAACTCGATGGGATTCTGGACCGGGCGCGGGCATCCGGAGTGACCCGCTGTATCACGGTGGGCACCTCTCCCGAGGACTGGGCGGCCTACCGGGAAATGCGTGAGACGCATCCGGATGTGATTGACTACACGGTAGGCCTCCACCCGTGCCATGTGGAAGAAGGGTGGGAAGAAGCCGTCAGCCAAATTTCGACATTCTTCATGCCACCCCATGCGCCGGTCGCCCTCGGGGAGATCGGCTTGGACTATTTTCACCTTCCGAAAGATCCCGTCGAGGCGGGTGAGAACATCCTTCGGCAAGAAGCGGCCTTCAAACAACAACTTCTGCTGGCCTCCGAACTGGACTGCCCGGTCATCATCCACAGTCGTGAGTGCTTCGAAGAATGCGTCCAGCTTATCGATGCGTCCGGCGTGGATTGGACCCGTGTCGTCTTCCACTGTTTCACCTATGGCCCGGGAGAGATCACCAAGCTCAATGAACGGGGCGGACGCGCATCGTTTACCGGCATCGCCACGTATAAAAGCGCCGGGGAAGTACGCGAGGCGATCCGCCTACAGGGTGTCGAGCGCTTTATGCTGGAGACCGATTGCCCCTACCTGACACCCGAGCCGCTAAGGGGAAAGCCGAACGAACCCTCCTACATCCCCCACATCGGGCAGCGCTGTGCGGAAGTTCTCGCAATGCCGACAGAGGCGCTCGCCGCACATTCGGTCGCTAATACGAAGCGTTTTTTCGGTTTAGACTAATCCCGCGTGAAACGGTTGCGTACACCACTCTACATCCTCCCGATTCTGCTGCTCAGTCTGCTGGCAGTGAAACCCTATTGGCCAAAACTCAAAAGTGAGCTTCTCCTTTTTCACGCGACCTGGCAAACGCTTCGAGGGGCGCCATCAACAAGCCCCGCCGCGGAGGGGACGGAGAACCCGGAAAATACTCCCATCCGCAAACGCAAAATCACGCCCCCGATCCCGCCTGCCACCCTGCAACTGGCGGAGGGAGGAACCGATCCCAGCGAACGAGTTGATCCATTTTTGGCCGAGGCACGTGAACGGGCTCGCTCGGATCCCGCCGCTGCCATGCAGTGGCTGCAAGAGCAAAGCTCGGGCGGCGAGAGGCTCCGCGGCATGTTGGAAGTAGTCGCACTCTGGGCAGCCGAGGATGCCGAGAGCGCCCTTCTCTGGTTGGAATCAAACGCTCAGGGACTGGCCCGACTGGAGACCATAAACAGCGGCGTCGAGCTGTGGGCCCGGCGCGACCCAGAGGCAACCGCCGGATGGATCGACGGCATGGCCAACGATGGGAGCAAGATCGCCGCGGCGCGGTCCCTGGCTACGACATGGGTGGAGACCGATTCAATGGCGGCCGCAAACTGGGTAGACGGCTTGCCTCGGGGCGCAGTACGACAAGCGGCTCTCCAGTCCTTGACCAAAGCCTGGCTGCAGCAAGACCCCGATGCGGCCAGCATCTGGGCCTTCGAACAAGCCGAAGTTCACGATGACCACGACCTGCTCCATGAAACCATAAAGGCTTATAGCCAAAAGTCACCCGATGCAGCGGAGGCCTTGGTCCGCGACATGTTTGCCGCGGGGAAAGACCAGACCGCGCTCTTCTCCCATGTTCTGGGACGGGCGGAGAGGGATCCAAAAGCCACTGCTGAGTGGCTGGCAAATCTCTCGCCCGATGACCCCATCTATTCGAGCCAGTTCGCCAGTGGCTTAATGTCTGTCTGGGCGGAGAGCGACTCGATCGCCGCCTCCGAATGGCTCAGCCAGATGCCGGTCGGCGCGCAGCGCGACGCTGCCGTGTGGGGCTTCAGTGAGTCGATCCAACGCTTCGAACCGGAAGCGGCCGCGGCTTGGGCCAATGCCATCGGCGACCCGAAACGCCGCGCCGAGCGCCTGCAGGCCACCCTCCGCGAATGGAGCACGACCCGACCCGATGAGGCTTTTGAGTGGGTTAAAAACGCCGATCTTGAGCCCGCCCTCCGCGAGCAGCTCGCCCGCGAAATTCCTTGGGACTGAGTGTGAAAATCAGTAGCCTCCTGCATTGCACCGCGGATTATTGTTCTGAGAAACTGGGTATGCGGTAGATCGGGTAGAACGGATACCACGGCTGACCCTCGAGTTGCGTAACCGAAAATTGGAATCCCTCCGAGACGAGGAGTTCCTCCCAAGCATCGCGGGTCAACAAGCAATTCTTTCCGTTGAACCGGAATCGCCTGATCGCCTCAATCTCGGACTGATCAAAGAATCCATCCTGGAAGCGCCGCTCACAATTCCTAAAGATCTCTTCATTATCCAAAAGGTAACATTCCGAATCGAAATGCTCGTTCAGAAAGCCCTGCATTCGAACGCAGAAGCCGAAGCCGTCCGCATCGATCCTCCCGGCGCGGAACTCCCCCCGCAACCGAAGTAAGACCGCCTCATCAGACGGATCCTGCGGCAGGGCAAGCGCCTTGCGAAAGACGAAGACAGCTTCAGGAAACTCGGTCCGAAGATTGCGAAGCAAGGCACGATGAGCGGCCTCGTCAGGCAAGTTGCCAAAGATGCCGTCCCCTAAAATCGCGCGCACTGGGGGCAGACCACGCCAATCGATAAATCCGACTTCCAACCAATCCACCGAGAACAGCTGCTCCTTGGCTCTCAATTCTGCCGGCAGCCAGTTCCGGTAGACCTGAACCGCCGGCCGACTTTTATCGACAGTAAACACCCGTGCAAAGCGCCGGGCCGCCATTTCGCGAAGTTCGGGCGTCATGCCCAGAACAAGCGCCGATGCCTCTCCCAGCGACGTCGACTCCGGAAGCAAGCTCGCGTAAGCCTGAATCTCCTCGGCATTAGGCGACCCTCCCCCGTGCCGTTTGCGTGCTTCCGGATCAGCCACGCGCGCCATCACAATTTCGCGATTCCACCCGGTCGGCTCGCCATTCCCATCTGAAAGACCCGAACGATACGACCGTTCCACAAGCGCCTCAATCTCGCGCGCCACCTCAGGGTCTTTATCCTCGGCCTCCAGATACTCCATGTAAACGGAAGAGAGGGTTTTCAGGGGCTTGAGCCTGCGCACCGCCTCCGCCAACGGCATATTCGAGGGGAAGCTGCGAGTGGCTCCCCGATGCCCTGCGATGAAAAGCCCGAGGCGGTTCCGGACGCATTTCTCGCAGTGCCCGCAATTGCTTGGCAGCCCTTTTCCCCGCCAACAGACGACGAGATGCTCCTTAAAAAGCGTTTCGTCAACGATCTGACGAATCTTGTCGAGTCGCCAGAGCGCATCCCCGACATGGCGAACATCGAGGCACTCGCTTGACCAGTGGTGGTCGAGCAGAGGATGGGAACCCCAAGGCTCGAGCGCCTCACTCGGATGCGAGGCAGAGATATACAGCCGACCGATCTCATCCGAAAGCAGGTGCCCGATAGCCGCTAGCCCGCATTGTTCACCAACTGAATCGCAGTGAGTAATTTTTGGACTATTGGTGAACATTTTTCGCCTTCGGCTCATATTTTATAGCCGGTTCGACGATAGAGGACAGATTTTGCAGCTTACCTTGGTCATTTCGCTGTTAATTGTAGTAGCACGGACACAATGGTGCGGTCCGGATTCTCCGGCTTAGACTTTTTCGGTAGAACTGGAAGCGTGCTATGCGCTACGAAGGCCAGGCCTGAAGATTTTTCCAGACCTGGGCGAAGACCTCCTGATCGGGGCAGCCTTCGGCCAGTTCGAAGCGGATACGCCGGACGCTGACTTTGACTCTGGCGGCGATCTTGAACAGGCGCAGGCGCAATGTGCCGATCGTGGCTTTTTCCAGTCGTGTGCCCGGCAGGGCAATCGCCTGCAACTGCGAGAGCATCAGATGGGCAAAAGCCGAGAACCAAAGCCGCAGCTGGTTCGAAGCCATTGCTGCGGTGCTGGTGCGGTCGGCGAAGAGGTCCTGCTGCTGTTCCTTGATGCGGTTTTCCATGTCCCCTCGGGCGCAGTAAAAGTCCTCGTAGAGAGCACTCGCATCAAAGTGCTCCACATCAAAATTGGTCACCACAAAACGCGGGTTTTGTCCTTTGGCCAAGACCTCGGCTTTACCGACAACCCGGCGCTTGCGGCTCCAACTGCTGCGCGTGCGATACTCAAACTCGACGAAGCAGCGCACCGGCACCTCGGCCAAGCCGTTATCAAGCTTTGATCGCAATGACTCGAAGCTCGGTGCGAGCTTCGCCTGAAGCCGCTGGTTGCGGGCCAAACCAAGACAGTAGAGGACATCGTTGCGTTCACACCAGTCCATGATGGTGTCACGAGCGAAGCCGCTATCCGCGCGAAGCACGATCTGGACCTTGCGTCCGAAGCGGCGGCGAATCGCCGGAACGATCTTTTCCAGCGCCGGGACCGTCCCGGCACTGGCATCGGTCTTTGCGTCCTGCAGTAGCGCCAGCAGCGGGATGTTCCCGCAGAAGCAATACAAAGGCAGATAGCAGTAGTGCCCGTAGTAGCCATGGAAAAAGCGCCCTTCCTGCGCTCCATGCAAGGGGTCGTCGGTCGCGTCGAAGTCCAACACGATGCGGCTGCTTTTGCGCGGGATCGCCTTCACGCCTTCCTCGATCAGAAGCTGCTCGATCTTTGCCGCATCGGGAATCGTCTTCTTATAACGACCGTCCCCGCCCAAGGCACTTTGCTCCAGACGGTTCAACGTGCTGTGTCCGGCCAGTGCCTTGCCCTGGTTTGCGTCAGAGCGTTTCAAACCTTCGATGTCTTTCTTGCCCGCCATCAATCCGTGCGCCGGGTCGTAGCGTAAACTGTCATGGTCGTTCAGATCCTCGTAGCCCGTCGACAGGGCACCGATGCGCTGACGCAATAGCTCTACCACGCTGTGCTCGATCAGACGGGCATCGCGTTCATCGCGGAAACAGCCCCCCAATCGGCGGAGCGTCCCTATCCGCAACTCCAGTTCGCGAAAAAGCAGCGCCCCTCCCGCGTCGCTGCTCAAATGACCGCCGTCAAAACTTGCGACGACTTTACGACCATTGTGATCTTGAAACTCAAAGACTTCCTGTTTACACACCGTAATTGCCCGTTTCTTTTGATTGTTTTTGTAATGAGTTGGTAACCAATTACTTAACAATTAAAAAGTCTCGGGCAACTTTTTTCTGTGAGTTTTACGGGCTAGTCCCACGTGACGCCTGACTGCTTTCCGTGTTGCGGTTATTGTGAGCTCTACAGCCTCGTCAAAACTTAGCTTGGGGTTCACGTCAGGACGCAGCGGCGAGTGCTGAAATAAGCACAGCCGGCCGTCTCGACCATCGAAACGCAGGGAGCACCCCGGCTCAAGTCGCCGCGCAGAGCGCTCCAGTGTCCGCGGTCCGGAGCAGCCATTCTCAATCATGTAGCGGAACATCCCGACTGTATCCACCGAGGCATCGTAGCCCGGGAGCCCTCGGAGTGCGGCCAGACCACTGGCGAATCCGAAGGCCGGCTTTTCATGAAAGTAGTAAACCGGGAAAATTCCGAAGGGGTCGCAGCCTGCCTCCACCCACCCGTCCTTCGCCATGAAAATCCAAACGTAGAGGCCGCTGTGCCGCGCGAGGCTCCGCGCTCCCTCGCCACGCGCGCCGCCCGCACTAACGGCCCGGTAGACAGATTCCGCCGTTATCGCCTGATCGTCGTCCTCGGGGAGGGCATCTCCCCAAAGAAACGCGCATCCCTTGTCGCCATCGAGGCGACTGAAAGCGGCTGCTCCGTGATGCCAGGCGAGGCCCCTCCGATCCTCCAAATGACGCCCGCGGTGCCCTTCAAATCCCTCGGGAGCGAGGTATCCCCCGCTCCGATCCAAGGCGGAATCGACCGCTGTCGATCCGTGTTCAAAGTAAACGAAACCAGCCAAAATCAGTCTGCGGTTGAGAGGGCCACCGGGCGTTGCGCACGGAAGAAAAAGAGCTCCCAATTGAGCGAGCATCCTGTCGCCGTCTCCTTGAAGCCGACCGTCTACTCGATCGCCTCAAGGAGTGTGTGGTCATCCGGCTCGAGATCCATAGAGAAAAGGGTGCGGCAGAAATCGAGCATATCGCGCCGACTGTCGAAATCCCAGCCATAAGCACGAGGCCCGAAATCGA
>Ga0102948_1001014_pt1 | contig 11240 bp, 11 predicted proteins | sample SalPonA_A_H2O_MG_FD_78211 | JGI IMG/M metagenome (GOLD analysis project Ga0102948, IMG submission 78211) | Water microbial communities from South San Francisco under conditions of wetland restoration - Salt Pond MetaG R2A_A_H2O_MG | ecosystem: Environmental > Aquatic > Non-marine Saline and... | reverse complement strand
TGAAATTACCCAATGTGCACCGCAGCTTATAATTTCATTTGATTACGACCAGGAAAAATTGCCTGGCCCTCCATTTAGCGTAGATGACTCATCCGTAAACGCTTTATATGGGGCCCATTATCAAATCACCTTATTGGAACGCTCTAAAGTAGAAGGCGGTCTAAAACGTAAAGTTGATGCTGACAATCTCGTATTTAGCCTAAAATAGCAATTTCAACGCCGTATAAAATTGCCCCTATGAAACCGCCGACTATGGTGCCATTAACGCGCACCTTTTGAAGATCTCTGCCTATATTCAGCTCTATTTGCTCGGCCATTTCTTTCTCATCCCACCCTTTAATAGTATCTCTTATATGAGCGGTTAAAAAGTCAGCGAGTTCTGGAGCCATGTATTTGCCAGCCTCGCCAATGTGTTGATTAAACGCATTTGCTAAATCACTATCCTTCGACAACGTTACCCCAAGTTCATGAAACCACCCTGCAACTTTACTCTCGGCGGTCCCCTCTTTCTCGCTTAAGCTTTTCAGTAACCAACTTTGAAGTTTCTCCCATGTGCCTTGCAAATAGGCATTCAGCGAAGGATCGTCTATTATTTGCTCTCGATACGCATCGATTCGCGCTTCCATTAACGGGCTATGTTCAAGTTCATAGATGAAATCATGCACTTGCTCGTCGAAGGAATGTCTTAAAGGATGTTCCGAGTCTTCATAAATATCGTCTAATATGCTTGAAACCGCTTTTACAGCAATTAGCGCGCCTTGCTCACTTAGCCATGTCGACGGCAATAGCTTTTCTATACGGTTATGTTCTGTTTTCAGCCATACTACAAGCGTATCAGCAATGTAATGTTGTGTTTCTGGCTCCCCAAGCGTAGCAGCTAATTTACCAAGTAATTTATCAAGAACAACCTGATGCTGCCTATCTCGCGTTATGGCACCTAAAGACGTCGCAATAAGTTTTTTAAGATCAAGTTGGCGAAGCCCCCGTTGCGCCGTACGACCAATAAACGCCTTAACCGGCTTATCATCTAGCACGCGTAAAATACCTACAAGTGCATCACATACAAAGCGACTCAACCTTTTAGCATTTTGCCCATGTGACAGCCAACGACCTGCTCCTCTGGCTGGATTAGAAGATGATATTAGCTGTTCGATTGCTTCGGGATGAAAAAACTTTTCTTTCACAAACTGTGATAAATTTTCAGCAATAATGTTTTTATTACTCGCGACAATATTCGTGTGCGGTATCGGATACTTGGCAGGAATTGGTTTAAATAACGCAGTTACGGCAAACCAATCGGCCAAACCACCTACTAACGCCGCTTCGCTCGCCATCTTTATCAAGCCTAACCAATGCGCATTGGCTATTTCAGGGAAGTAGCTTTGAACCACTGTGGACGCAACAAAAACGCTTGCCGCAATGACGAGGCAGAATAGAGCGAATCGCTTTGCTCTTCGTAATTGATTCTGCTTATCGAGCATTTACTGCACCTAAATACTTAAGACCTTTCATTTATGCATTCCCTGTAAAATATGGGTGCGACTTCATCGCAACGTTATACCAATGTAATTATTATAAAAGTATGCAAGCATTACGCCGACACAAACGGCAGTAGCCGATGCGACCGTCCGAAGCGCTTTTTATGCCTGTTCGATAACGATAATACTTATGACTGTCCGAAGTTCTTTATACTTGTAACGATAATACTTGTGACTGTCCGAAGTTCTTTATACTTGTAACGATAATACTTGTGACTGTCCGAAGTTCTTATACTTGTGACTGTCCGATCACTAATTCAGCTAATACCCATCTCTTTGTGTGTAATTCGTCCACTATTAGTAAAAAAACTTACTAATTAAGCAAATAGACCAAATCATCTCTTTATTGCTTTGTGTATATCGATGATGAAATTAAAAAAATAAAGTAAACCAATGATAATAATAGCTTTTTCAAAAATGGCACGGTGCATGAATATAACCAATCAATTAGAACAATCGCACTACACAGTGTAATAAAACTGCACAAACAGGAATGTCGCAATGAAAAAACTTACCGCCGCCAGTGTAATTCTCCTTTCAACAGTAACGCTGCTATCGGGATGTGTTATCCACGTAGGTAAAAGTAACGCAGCAGAAGGAGACGATTTAAGCAGTATCATAGGCAGCATTAATGTCTCAGAGCGTCGTAACGCTGGTGATATCTCGTCGATAAATGGCAACGTTACCATGGACGACCATGCTTCCGCTGAATCTGTTGATATTGTGAATGGTAACTTAGAAGTCGGCGAGCATGTTTCAATCAAAAGCATAGATATCGTTAATGGCAATGTGGATGCAAAACAACATTTAAAAGTGAGTCGCAACATTGAAACTGTGAACGGCGACATTTCGCTTTCATCACATACCCACGTCGGTAGAGATGTCGAATCGGTCAATGGTGATATTGAGCTTAGTAGCACCACGGTGGAGAAAGACGTTATTTCACTTAACGGTCATATAACACTAGACGGAGACACCGTAGTGAATGGCGATATTGTTTACCGTAGCCGTGAAGATAGTTGGAATTCTGGCGACAGCAAACCACCTACGCTTACTATCGCCTCGTCTGTGGTAGTTAACGGGCAGATAATTCTTAAACGTCCCGTGACGTTGGACATTCAATCACAAACGTTAAATGACAAAGTGGTTGTGCGTTATGGTTCAAATCAGTAAGGTCTATGCATAGCCCCATACACAACCTGTATAATGACTGAAAAAGAAAAAATGCTAAGCGGTGAGAATTACTTTCCTTCCGATAAAGTACTCACCGCATTGCGCGTTCAATGTAGAAAGCAGCTCGACATCTTAAATTCCACATGTCAAAGCGAGCATAAAACGCGAACACAATTATTAAAAAAATTGTTCGGCACCACCGGGAAACGCCTTTATATAGAATCATCATTCAAATGCGATTATGGCGAAAACATTCATGTTGGCGAGAGCTTTTATGCAAATTTTAACTGTGTCATTTTAGACGCTGCAAAAGTCACCATAGGTGATAATTGCATGCTAGCGCCACAAGTTGGTATTTACACCGCCACCCATCCTCTTGACCCGACCGAGCGCACTACAGGTATTGAATTTGCTAAACCCATAACGCTCGGCCACAATTGCTGGGTAGGAGGTAACGCAGTGATTAACCCGGGCGTCACATTGGGTAATAATGTGGTCGTTGCATCGGGTGCGGTCGTGACTAAATCCTTTGGCGATAATGTAGTCATTGGGGGTAACCCGGCAACGGTTATAAAAACAATTAGTAATTAGGGCGTGTTCACGAAAAAAGCTGCCTGTACAAATCAACCATTTCTTGTTTTTCAGGTACTCGCGGATTATTTGCAGGCGAGCCAGAAGCAAGGGCTTGGTCAGCCATCAGGTCAATTAATGCGTCGTACTTAAACCTGTCTATGCCAAATTGAGACATAGAGGGTACATCAAGCTCACTATTGAGCTTATTAAGAAACACAATAAGCGCGCTATGACATTGCGTATTATCGGCATCCTCAGAAACAAGCCCCATTATCTTGGCACATTCAGCATAGCGCTGCTCTGCACCTGGCAACGAATATTTCGTTATGGCAGGAAGCAACATCGCATTGCTCATTCCATGAGGAACATGAAAATGAACACCCAATGGTCTGCTCATGCCATGCACTAGCGCGACCGATGCATTGGAAAATGCCATACCCGCAAGCGTGGCACCTAACATCATCGATTCTTTTGCTTTTTTGTCACCTTCAACTTTACATGCGCTTATTAAATTAGGCGCTATTAACCGCATTGCAGCAATCGCTTGCTGATCGCTAAATGGGTTGGCTTTCGTACTTACCCACGCCTCAATGGCATGGGTCAACGCATCAATACCTGTATCTGCAGCTACACGAAATGGCACGGTAAGTGTTAATTCGTAATCAATGATGGCGGCTTTTGGCATAAGGCCTGGGCCCATACATAGCATCTTTTCTTGTGACTCACTGTCGCTGATTACGGTAACTCGAGTGCATTCAGACCCAGTACCTGCTGTGGTGGGTACGGCAATAACTGGAAGACTTTGTTGGTTAACAACATACGGTACTTTATAGTCACGCATGCTTTTGCCATGAGACACTAAAAGGGCAATGGCTTTTGCACTGTCGATAGCGCTGCCACCACCAAGCGCAATAATACTGTCAGCGCCATTTGCCTTTACCTGTGCAACCGCCCCTGCTATTGAGCGGTCATCAGGCTCTGGCATCACATCACAAAACGCCTCGGCATCAATTCCTTCGCTGCGAAGCAGAGATGTTACCCGCGCCACCGTGCCCAACTGCTTCATAATGGGGTCGGCAATTAAGAAGGGGCGTTTAACGCCTAATGTAGTAAGTATATTAGCTAAATCCGATAGCGCACCGCCACCAATTTTAAGCGATGCAGGCAGCTGAATATCAGCAATCATAATAATAGCTCGTCATTTGAAAACCGTTCTCTAGCCTAAAGGATATTTCAAAATCAGGCGAGCCAATATTAACATTAAATTTACAACACAATTCACTGATACGGACACTCTGAGTAAACGAACGTAAATGTGGATACAAAAAAGCCCCTTTGGCGCTATATCTAAAGGGGCTGAATCGTTTTCAATAAAAACCGTGGGCTATCGCTTAGCCGCGCGCCCTACACGGTTTTTTACGCCATGTTCTTTACGTACTTTGTGCTTTTTAACCGAGCGTCTCATTCGGCTTAAACGTGCATGGTCAAGTTTACCCTGACGTACATCAACCATGGTTTGGGTTTCATCTGGCAGTTGAACATGTTGTCTCAACGCGTTCAGGTCGTCCAAACCTAACTCTACCCATGCGCCTTGTGGCAAACGCTTTTGAAGTTCTATAGGGCCGTATTTAACACGGATAAGGCGACTGACTTGTACGCCCTGAGACTCCCATAAACGGCGTACTTCTCGATTACGCCCTTCTTTCAGCGTAACATTGAACCAACGATTCATGCTTTCATCTTCCGCACCAACTGGGGTTGGTGTTCCAGATATAGTCAAAAACTTCGCTTCACCATCTTCAAGTTTCACGCCTTTTTTCAAGGTACTTAGCGTCTTGCCTGTTACCTCTCCAAATACTCGCACAGCATATTCGCGCTCAACTTCGCATTTAGGATGCATTAATCTGTTCGCAAGCTCGCCATCATTGGTAAACAACAACAGTCCACTGGTATTCATATCAAGACGACCAACCGTGATCCAACGTCCTAAACGGATAGCTGGAAGCCTATCGAACACAGTATCGCGGCCGTCAGGATCATGGCGGCTACATAACTCCCCTTCAGGTTTGTTATACATAAGCACGCGACACACTGGTTTTTCAGTCTGCCGAGAAAGCAAATGCCCATCGACACGGATTGCTGCAGTGTCATCGACACGGTCACCCAGCGTCGCCAACGTACCATCTATTGAAACGCGACCTTGTTCAATCCACCGTTCCATTTCACGTCGCGAGCCTAGCCCTTGGTTAGCCAGTACTTTTTGCAACTTTTCAGTCATGTATTACTTCACTCTTATTTTGCTCGTTATCGGTCGCACGGTCTGTATTATCAGACGGTGCCTCATTTAACACCTTAAGCGACGAGTTGGACGTTTCCATGTTTTCAAAGGCGCCTGAACTTGGTAGCTCAGATAATGACGCAAGTGAGAAATAGTCCAAAAAGGTTTTCGTTGTAGCATAAAGCGCTGGCCTACCCGGCACCTCTTTATGCCCCACCACCTTTATCCAATCTCGTTCTGTGAGTGTTTTCATTATACTACTGCTTACTGCCACTCCTCGTACGCTTTCAATCTCGCCTCGCGTTATTGGTTGGCGGTAAGCGATAAGCGCTAGCGTTTCTAGCATTGCTCTTGAGTATTTAGGTGCAGATTCTTGCCATAATTTACTCAACCATGGACTTAATGCATCGACAGATTGAAAGCGAAACCCGCTGGCTACCTCAATCAGTTGAATGCCCCTTGGCTGATAATCTAATACTAGTTCATTTAACACTTTGTTTAGTGTTTTATCTGCTACGGTAAATTCACTCAACACGGTATCTTTAAGCACTTGACGCGTAACGGGTTTATCAGCAACAAAAATTGCTGCCTCCACCAGTTGCTTCAATTGCGTTGTGTTAATTTTCTTCATGGCTGCCTAATTTTACATGAATTCTGGCGTGAGGACCTGCTTGAATGCATAAAATAAGCTGTTCTTTTACCAATTCTAAAATCGCCAAGAAAGAGACGACCACACCAGCTCGGCCTTCATCTAATGTAAACAGCGCTTCAAGAGGCATAAATTCAACGTTGTTAAGCGTACTTAGAATAAATGACATTCGTTCACGAGTACTTAACGCTTCTCGCTCAATGGTGTGATGCTCGAACGCTTGTGCTCTTTTCATCGCAGCACTAAATGCCAACACAATTTCCGCTAAACTGACATCGGGCTCAACGCGAATTGGTGCGACATGTTCAGACGTATCAACACGTATGGCAAATACATCTCGGCCTATACGAGGTTGACCGTCTAGATCTTCTGCGGCCTGTTTAACAACTTCATATTCTTTTAAGCGACGGATAAGCTCGGCCCGCGGGTCGTCTTCCTCGTCATTATCATCGCTTCGCTTTGGCAATAATAATCGCGATTTAATTTCCGCTAAAATAGCGGCCATTAATAGATACTCTGACGCTAATTCCAGCCTTAGCGCTATCATAGTATCGACGTATTCCATGTATTGCTTGGTCACGGCTGCAATAGGCAATGTAGTAATGTCGAAGCGTTGCTTTCGAATAAGATAAAGCAGTAAATCAAGCGGCCCCTCAAAGGTCTCTAAGATAACTTCAAGGGCATCAGGTGGAATAAAAAGATCTTCGGGTTTCTCAATAAGCGCCTCACCATTGATAAAAGCCAGTGGCAGCGGTTGTTGCACTGGCTCCTTAACGGATGATGGTGGCGCTTGTTGATCAGTCAACGTATTTCAACTTATTCAAAAGGTGTCGGATCGCCCGTTCCGAGGCGTAAAATAACTGGCGTATCTTCTGATAAATCAATTACGGTCGTCGGTTGTTCGCCGATATAGCCACCATGAATAATCAAGCCAACCTGTTTTTCTAAGTTATCGCGGATAACGTCCGGGTCTGACTCCGCCATGGTATTTCCAGGCAAAATAAGCGAAGTAGACATTAAAGGCTCACCTAACGCCTCAAGTAAGGCCAGTGCAATGTTATTGTCGGGTACACGAATGCCGATCGTTTTTCGCTTCGGATTTTGAAGGCGCTTGGGTACTTCCCTCGTGGCTTTCAATACAAACGTGTATGAGCCAGGTGTGTTATTTTTAATTTGTCTAAATGCTGTATTGTCAACCTTGGCGTAAATTGATAATTCAGACATATCTCGGCACATTAATGTGAAGTTATGGTCTTTACCAATGTTACGAATTCGGCATAACTGTTCTAGCGCCTTTTTATCTTCAATTTGACAGCCAATGGCGTAGCCAGAATCCGTAGGATAGACCACGACACCGCCTTCTCTAACCACTTCAACAGCTTGATTTATCAAACGCTGCTGTGGGTTATCTGGATGTATATAAAAAAATTGACTCATTTCTTATCTCGAATAAATGCTGGCGTATAGGGCTACACGAGGTTTCCGTTCGGCCATGTTTGCCAAATAGGGGTTAATTCACTGTTTATACCCAGGTTTTTACCTAGCTCAGTCCATCGCGATGGGAAGTGAAAGTCAGACCCTGCCGATGCTAGCAGGTTATGTTCTAAGGCCAGTTCGTTTATCAGCATTTGTTTTGTTTTATTAATACCTGGGAAGGCCGTTTCTATCGCATCGCCCCCCGACTGAGCAAAAAGTAACACCAAGCGTCGAAGCCACTTTGCGGTCATATCATAGTGGGCCGGGTGCGCTAAGACGGCTTGGCCACCGGCTTCTTGAATCCATAATATTGCCGTTTCAATACTTGGCCATTGCGCTTTTACCGCCGCACGCTTACCTTTACCCAAATATTTTTTAAACGCCGCTTCCATCGTTGGTACGCCGTAATTATTGACTAACACGCGGGCAAAGTGAGCACGGGTAACCTGCCCTTCTCCCGCCAGCGCCATTGCGCGCTCCAACACACCGTTGAAACCACATTTAACCAACTTTTCTCCAATCAGCTCAGCACGGTTTTGCCTTGCATTCGCTTGCTCGCTTAAACGCGCCAAAAAGGTTGGACAGTCACGATTAACATTAAGACCAACGATATGAATGTCAAAACCATGCCATGTAGTAGAAATTTCAACACCATCAATGATTTTAAGCGGTCTTTTTTGTTCAGCCTGCTTCGCGTGTGCAGCATCTAAACCCGCTACGGTATCATGGTCTGTAATTGCCAATACATCCACCTGCATGGTGTGTGCACGCAGCACTAATTCGGCCGGTGTTAGGTGTCCGTCTGAGTATCGAGTGTGGCTATGTAAATCTATTTTCAATGTTTTATGCAATTATTTGGTTGACACAATCGTGAAATTGTTTTCTTCTATATAGACAGAGTATACGTACTAACAACTTCAATGCCTATTGAAGTTTGAACTAAACAACGAGAATTTTATGCACCTTTCTATTAAATCAACAGCAGCAAAAATTGTAGCTTGGTGGTGGCACTCCCTGAATTAGCGGGCGGTGTGCGCATAGGTGCGTAATTAAAAACACAAAAAGGCCCGTTTTAACGGGCCTTTTTTTTATCTTTTTGCAGTCGGAGAATGGCAAAAATGAGTTTAGCTGATCTGGGAACAGAACCAGGAAAAGTCGAAACAATCGAACAAGTTGGTCAGTATATCGACGATCCACTTGCCGCCTTTTCACATCTGTGCAAAGGAAATAAAAATGCGTTGCTACTTGAGTCAGCGGAAATAGACTCGAAAGACAATTTACAAAGCCTTCTTTTAATCGACGCTGCCCTTCGGTTAGAGTGCAATGAAAATAGCGTAACGGTAAAAGCACTTTCTGATAATGGTGCTTCAGTATTACCACTTTTTATTAATCACGTACCACCTGGCATGCACGTGGCGAGTCATTCTGATGACACCATTACGTTGTTGTGTGACAAAGCAAGCGGCGAGCTTGATGAAGACAGCCGACTAAAAGCTGCCAGCGTGATGGATGCGCTTCGTATCGCTGTAAATAGAATCATCCCTATTCGCCAACACCCCCATGCGGTTTTTCTTGGCGGTGTATTTGCTTACGACATGCTAGCGGGCTTTGAAACCTTGCCGGCGGTCGACGAGGGCGAAAACGACTGTCCGGACTTTGTTTTTTATCTTGCTGAAACGCTTATCACGGTTGATCACCAAACCCGAGAAACACATTTAATAGGCAGTGTGTTTAGTGGAAAAGACGTCGCACAACAGTACTTTTCAGTCTCGCAGCGACTTGAAGCAATTCATCAGCGTTTACATGATATGCCCGCCACACCGGAACTGACCAATTCAGGCAGCATGGCACCCGCATCGTACGAAATGAAGGTAGACAAGAGCGATGAAGCATTTTGCAATGATGTACTAGATTTAAAGCAACATATTTTGGCTGGGGATATTTTTCAGGTAGTGCCCTCAAGAACATTTTCACTTCCTTGCCCCTCTCCGCTACTGGCTTATGCCAAATTAAAAGAACAGAACCCAAGCCCCTACATGTTCTTTATGCAGGATGAAACCTTTGCCATTTTCGGTGCATCGCCAGAGTCTGCACTTAAATATGATAGCGAAACCAATCAGGTTGAAATTTATCCCATTGCCGGTACGCGCCCTCGAGGAAAGCGCGAAGACGGTAGCATCGATTACGATTTGGACAGTCGCATAGAGTTAAACTTACGTGAAGATACAAAAGAGAAATCTGAGCACATTATGCTGGTTGATTTGGCGCGTAATGATGTGGCAAAAGTAAGTCGCCCAGGCAGCCGGTTTGTCAAAGATTTACTTAAAGTAGACCGTTACTCACATGTGATGCACTTAGTCTCTCGCGTGGTAGGCCAATTGCGCGATGATTTAGACGCACTCAACGCTTATCAAGCATGCATGAACATGGGGACACTCGTGGGTGCCCCCAAAGTCAGCGCGGCAACACTTATTCGCGAGATAGAGCAAAAACGCAGAGGCAGTTATGGTGGCGCAGTAGGCTACATTAACGGTCAAGGCGACATGGATACCTGTATTGTTATTCGCTCAGCGTTTGTAAAAAATCAGCAGGCCTTTATTCAAGCGGGTGCAGGCGTGGTACATGACTCCATTCCCCAAGCCGAGGCAGATGAAACGCGCGCAAAAGCACAAGCGGTCATAAGCGCAATACGTGCAGCATTGAATGAGGAGATGCAATAATGGACAAACAAATTACCCTTTTTCTCCTCGACAATGTCGACTCATTTACTTACAACTTGGTGGATGAACTACGCACATTAGACATTGCTATTCAGGTATATCGGAACACGGTATCGCCCTCGACACTGCTTGATAAAATGGCGGCGCAAGCAAAGAAAGGGCCGGTGCTACTGATGCTATCGCCAGGTCCTGGCGCGCCAAGTGAAGCTGGCTGTATGCCAAAACTGCTAAAAGCTGTGGCAGGACAATACCCTGTACTGGGGATATGCTTGGGTCATCAAGCCATTGTTGAATATTATGGCGGCGTGGTAGGGAGGGCTAAAACGGTTATGCACGGTAAATCGTCGGCTATTACGCATTCAGGCAAGGCGATGTTTTCAAACCTTCCACAGCCATTACATGTCGCGCGCTATCATTCACTAGTGGCAGAAACGCTTCCCCCACAACTGCTAGCGTGTGCGTCGTGCATTAACGACGACGGTTCAGAGGTCATCATGGCTGTGTATAACGAACAAGACCGCATGCTTGGTTTCCAATTTCATCCAGAGTCGATACTTACTGCACAAGGCAGCGCATTACTGAAGCAAAGTATTGATTATTTAACACAACAAGGGCTTCGCAATGTTTAATATAACGCCTATTTTAGAGCAATTAATCGCGCAACAGAGCCTATCTCAATCAGAAGCGTACTCGTTGTTCAACAGCATTATGCATGGCGAACAAAGTGAAGCCGTTATTGCTGCCGTGCTTACAGCGCTTAAAATTAAAACGGAATCTCCGAGCGAAATTGCTGGTGCAGCCAGTGCGATGGTGGCCAATGCAAGGCCGTTCCC
>Ga0102948_1001007_pt1 | contig 11258 bp, 11 predicted proteins | sample SalPonA_A_H2O_MG_FD_78211 | JGI IMG/M metagenome (GOLD analysis project Ga0102948, IMG submission 78211) | Water microbial communities from South San Francisco under conditions of wetland restoration - Salt Pond MetaG R2A_A_H2O_MG | ecosystem: Environmental > Aquatic > Non-marine Saline and... | reverse complement strand
GAAATCCGAGTCGCACTCCGCGATCGCTCGGGAGGGTGAGAATTCAGAAACAAAAAAAGCGCCGCTCTCTTGAGCGGCGCTTGCGTGGGTAGAGGCTAGAGAAGTTCGGGAATCCTTAGAGACCGGATTCGACTTCCATGACCGTTTGCTGCACGCGGGAGACGATCTTGTAGGGATCGCCCTGCGAGTTTGGACGGCGGTCTTCGAGGTAGCCCTTGTAGGCGTCGTCCTTGACGAAGCCGTGTGGCACGCGGATCGACGCACCACGGTCGGCAACACCCCAGGAGAACTTGTCGATCGACTGTGTCTCGTGGAGACCGGTGAGGCGAAGATGGTTGTCCGGGCCGTAGGCAGCGATATGCTCATCCTTATATTTTTCGAAGGCGTCCATCAGCTTGAGGAAGTAATCCTTGCCGCCGGTTTCGCGCATATACTTGGTGGAGAAGTTGCAGTGCATACCAGATCCGTTCCAGTCGCCACTGTAAGGCTTGCAGTGATACTCGACGTCGACGCCGTATTTTTCGCAAAGGCGCTGCAGGATGTAGCGTGCGATATGCACCTGGTCGGCAGCTTTCTTCGAGCCCTTGCCGAAGATTTGGAACTCCCACTGACCTTTGGCCACTTCGGCGTTGATACCTTCGTGATTGATGCCGGCTGCCAAGCAGATATCGAGGTGCTCCTCAACGATGTTGCGGGCGACGTCACCGACATTCTTATAACCAACACCGGTGTAGTAAGGACCTTGAGGTCCCGGGTAACCATCGTAGGAGGGCCAGCCGAGAGGGGCGCCGTCCTGCATGAGGAAATACTCCTGCTCCAAGCCGACCCAGAAACCGGAATCGTCATCAATCGTGGCGCGGGCATTGGAAGGGTGTGGTGTGACGCCGTCCGGCATCATAACTTCGCTCATAACGAGGAAGGCGTTCTTGCGGGTGATGTCGGGGTAGATCGCAACCGGCTTCAGCATGCAGTCCGAGCTGCTGCCTTCGGCTTGTTGAGTCGAGCTACCGTCGAAGCCCCACATCGGGCAGTCTTCGAGTGTGAAGCTATCGACTTCGCCTTCAGCAATTTTAGTTTTGCCGCGCAGGTTAGCGACAGGCTCATAACCATCGAGCCAGATGTATTCTAATTTGATCTTCGCCATAATTTTTATGCTTTTATCAGGGTGATATGATTTTATCTAGGACTTCGGGAAGGGGTGGATCGTTTCCAAACCTCCGTCGGTCCGGAGATTTTAGCAAGGTGTGTGCCATCTATCTTAGATCAAGATATTTTGCAGGATTTTTGGAATTTGTGTTCGGCCGGTCTGCATGCTTGCCCTGTCCGGCCTTGTTTTGTAGTTCTTCGATTATTCGTAATGAGAGAAGCAAAAAACACGGCGCGCGCACTCGTTCACATCAGCTTTGATGGCAAGGTTCACAAATATTTCAGGGGCCCCCAGGCGCGCGAGCGCTTCGAGAATGAGGTGCGGGTGCTGAGGTTTTTGGAAGACCGCGGATGTTCCTTCGTGCCCAAAATTATTTCTTATGACGAGAAGGCGCTCTACCTGGTAACAACAAACTGCGGGCAGCGGGTGGATCATTTGAGTGAGGGCAAAAAACAGCAGATTTTTTCGGACCTGGAGGCGTTCGGTGTGCGGCACGACGACGCGGAGCTGCGCAATATCACTTACAGCATGCAGTTATCCCGCTTTTGTGTGATCGATTTTGAATTTGCGACTATTCTGGAGCCCGGCTATCCGCCGTCGCCGGAGATGAAGTCGGTGGCGAACCGTGCGGAGTGGGAGGGCGAGCATGAGTGAGCCGGTCGATCCCTCCGATTCCTCCACGCCAGTCGAGCCGCCAGCCGATTCTCTTGTCCGCTGGTTCGGCCTGACCGATGCCGGGCGTTTCCGCAAGGAGAATGAAGACGCTTTTCTGGCCCTCGCCGTCGACGGCGAGAATGTCTATCGGCTCGGCAAGGTCGGAGAGAGCCGCCGTAAGGCCTATGATTACGTCTTTGCCGTGAGTGATGGCATGGGAGGCGCTAATGCGGGGGATTTCGCGAGCCGGATCACCGTGGACAAAATCACGCGTCTTTTTCCCAAGGTTTTCCGGGCGGCGGCCCGGGGCATGAAGGTCGGCTTCGAGGAGGTGCTGGCTGAACTGCTGGAGCTGATCCATGCGGAGTTGACTGTGCTGGGCATCTCCTACGAAGAACTGAGCGGCATGGGCGCCACCCTGAGTCTGTGCTGGGTGCGGCCGGACCGATTATATTTTGCCCATGTCGGGGATAGTCGTATCTATCGGCTCGCCGCGGGTGGCGGTATCCAGCAGCTGAGCGAGGATCATACCCATGTCGGTTGGTTGCAGCGGCAGGGGCAGTTGTCAGAGATTCAAGCGCGCAGCCATCCGGGGCGGAATCGACTCCAGCAGGTGCTCGGAGGGAAAAACAAGCACCTCAACCCGCAGTTTGGATCGGTCGTGCCGGAGGTGGGCGATCGCTTCGTGATCTGCTCCGACGGTCTGGTCGAGGGCCTCTTCAATAGTGGTATCGAGCGTCTCGTGCGCCGGCCAGGAGCGAGAGACCGTGGCAACCCTGCCGAGCGACTCGTGGCTGAAGCCGTTCGCACGGATGGTAAGGATAACACCACTGCGCTAGTCTTTGAGCTCTAAAAAGTGTCAAGGGCAGAAGGAGCGCGGTGCCTCGCTCGGCGGCGGCATGCGGGCCGCGGTCAGTAGTAACCGGGGCGGATGGATGAAAGGGAAACCCGCTCGAAGACGCAGAGACACCAAGGAAATGGAGCTTGCCCCTTGGTTGTCTTGAGCGGCCAGCGGTAGCGGGCGAAAGAAGGGTAAAGCATCCCAGTCGAGCTTTCTTCCGGGAAGAAGAATAATTGCATGCGCTAAACGGTCGAGGAGGAAGATTTCCTCCCGGCGAAGCCAGCAGGGGCGTCTTCAGATGTTGACATTTTCGGCGAGTTGATGAATTTTGAACATTCAAACTATGAATTTTTATAAGTCTATACTTCAAGGTCTTTGTCTTCTTGTGATGGTTTGTTTCTTCTCAGCCTGCGGGGGAAGCGATGCGGATCGGGCCGATTCTGCAGACAATGGGGAGGCCTATACCATTGTCTGCACGGTCGGCATGATCACCGATGTCGTGCGCAACGTAGCCGGTAATCGCGCTCAGGTCGAAGGCCTGATCGGCGAGGGGGTGGATCCGCACCTCTACAAGCCGACCCGCGATGACGTGATCCAACTGGATCGGGCGGATGTCATCTTCTACAACGGGCTCTTGCTGGAAGGTAAGATGACCGACCTCTTTGTGCGGATGGCGAGCTCCGGTAAGACGGTGCGGGCGATAACCGAGTCGATCCTCGAGAACCCCGGCTATCTTCTGCAGAAAGACGATGGATCCGAATATACCGATCCGCACGTGTGGATGGACGTTTCCGCCTGGAGAACCGGGGTCGGGGTCATTGCACAGACTCTGGCGGCGTTCGATCCGGAAAACGGGGCAGAATACCTCGCAAATGCAGAGGCTTACAGTGAGACTCTCGCCGGCCTCCACACCTACGCGCAGGAGGCTATGGCAACAATCCCCGAGGAGCAGCGCGTGCTTGTGACGGCGCATGATGCCTTTCAATACCTCGGCCGCGCCTACGATCTGGAGGTCCGCGGAGTGCAGGGCATCAGCACCGAGTCGGAAGCGGGGGTCAAGGATCTGGAAAATCTGATCGATTTCATCGTCGAGCGGCGCATCCCGGCGGTCTTTATTGAAAGTTCTGTCTCCGATAAAAACGTTCGGGCACTGGTCGAGGGGGCGCGTGCACGCGGCCACGAAGTCACGATCGGAGGGGAGCTTTTTTCCGATGCCATGGGTGAGTCGGGAACCTACGAGGGAACCTATATCGGGATGATCGACCACAATGTGACGACGATCGTCAATGCCCTGGGGGGGCAGGCCGCCGGATTCCGGAAATAAGGCAGCCCGCACTGCGTTGATCGCAATTAACCGGCACAGTCGAAACGAGAACCCACTCACAAGGAGCAGATCATGAATGCCGTATCCAAAGAACAAATACACCAAGCTCCGGCCGTCTCTGGGGAAAACCATCCGCTTCTGGTGCGCGATTTGACGGTGGCTTATCACCGCAAGCCGGTGGTCTGGGATATCGATTTGGCGATTCCGGAGGGCAGACTGGTTGGTGTTGTCGGTCCGAACGGTGCGGGCAAGAGCACGCTGCTGAAAGCCTGTCTCGACTTGATCCCGAGCACATCCGGCGAGGTGTTGATTTTCGGCGAGCCCTATAAAAAGCAGTTCAAGCGGGTAGGCTACGTGCCGCAGCGGGAGAGTGTGGATTGGGACTTCCCCGTCAGCGTGCTGGACGTGGTGGCCATGGGCACCTATGGCCAGCTCGGCTGGTTTCGGCCGGTGAAAAAGCGCTCTAAGGCGCTCGCCCTGCAAGCTCTCGAGCGGGTCGGGCTGGCCGATTACGCAAACCGGCAGATCAGTCAGCTCTCCGGCGGCCAGCAGCAGCGGACCTTTCTGGCGCGGGCCTTGGCCCAGGATGCCGACATTTACTTCATGGACGAGCCCTTCGCCGCGGTAGATGCGGCAACCGAGCGGGCCATCGTGGAGGTGCTAAGAGAACTCCAGCGGCGTGGCAAGACCTGCCTCGTGGTGCACCATGACCTTTCAACGGTGGCCGAGTATTTTGATTGGACGATTCTTTTGAACATGCGGGTGGTCGCTGCCGGTCCGACCGATTCCGTCTTTAACGATGAGAACCTCCGCAAGACCTACGGCAGCAAACTGAGTCTGCTGAGCGAGGCAGCGGATGCGCTGATGCGCTCGCGCTAGCCCTTCGCGGAGACTCAACCCAGACCGAAGTCCCAATGGAGTGGAACGAGATTTTTGATGTATTGTTGTTGCGTGATTATAACACGCGGCTGGTCGTCATTTGCACACTCCTTTTGGGGGCAGCCTGCGGTTTGATGGGTAGCTTTCTTCTGCTCAGGAAACGGTCGCTCATGGGCGACACCCTCTCGCACGCCACTTTGCCCGGAGTGGGCCTGGCATTTATGGTCTCTGTCGGGATGGGGCTTTCGGATAAGTCGCTGCCGATTCTTTTGTTCGGCGCTGCGGTGACCGGAGTGCTGGGGTGTTGGGTGGTGCTTTTTATCCGCAATAACTCACGGGTAAAGGATGACGCCGCGATGGGCATCGTATTGAGTGTCTTTTTCGGGGCAGGGGTCGTGGTGTTGAGTCTGGTGCAGAGCATGCCCGAGGGCAGTGCAGCCGGACTGGAGTCCTTTATCTATGGCAAGACGGCCTCGATGGTGAAAGGCGATTTTCAGATTCTGCTTATCGTTACGGCGAGTGTGCTTTTGGTCTCAGTGCTTCTGTTCAAAGAGTTTCGCCTCCTGTGTTTCGACGAGAGCTTCGCGGCAGCGCAGGGATGGCCGGTGCGCTGGCTCGACGTGCTCCTTCTCGCGCTCGTCACGCTGGTCACGGTAGCCGGGCTGCAGGCTGTCGGTTTGATTTTGATTATAGCCTTTCTTATAACACCGGCAGCGGCAGCCCGCTTCTGGACGGATCGCCTCGACCGCATGTTGATCCTCTCTGCGGTGATCGGAGCGCTTAGCGGTTGGTTGGGAGCCAGTGTAAGCGCCTTCTTCCCGCGCATGCCGGCCGGTGCTTTAATCGTCTTGATCGCGGCGGTTTGCTTTCTCGTCAGTATGCTTTTTGGGAGCGTCCGGGGAGTCGTGGTGCGCTTCTTTCGGCAGGAAACGTTAAAGCGCAAAGTCGGTCGACAGCACCTGCTCCGTGCGCTCTACGAAATACTTGAAGCTGAATCGGCGGAAGGTCAGGCCGTGGAGATTCGGCCCGTGGAGTTTCGGCAGGTGCGTGGTCGGCGAACGTGGAGCGATGCCCATTTGAGACGCTATGTGCAGCAGGCCTATGAGGATGGACTTGTGCGCGCGCTTGATCGGGAGGTTATTACGCTGACGGATGCGGGCCTGATGGAGGCAGAGAAGGTGACGCGGAATCACCGCCTTTGGGAGATTTACTTAATCGAGTATGCCGATGTTGCCGCCAGCCGGGTGGATCGTGACGCCGACACGGTCGAACACGTCCTTGGCGAGCGCATGGTGGCTACGCTTGAGGCGAAGTTGATGCAACTGCGGGAGGCCGGCAGCTCCGGTGTGCCCGCGAGCCCGCATCCAATCCGTCCGGGGGATTAGAAGGAGAGTAAATATGCCGGGTCTAATCGTTAAATATTTTCAGACACTGCGAGGGGCGGTGATTTCGCGATGCGAGGAAAAGGGCTCGTTTTTCAGTGAGAGATGACTTGGCTCGCGATCGATACGTGGATTGTGGTGACCGGTGCCCTAGCCGCGGTTTCCTGTGCATTGGTGGGCAATTTTCTCGTTCTGCGGAAGATGAGCATGATGGGCGATGCGATCAGCCATGCGGTTTTGCCGGGACTCGCCATTGCTTTTCTCATAACTGGTGCGCGCTCCAGCCTGACGATGTTCGTCGCCGCGGCGATCGCGGGAGTCTTTACCGCGCTGTTTACGCAATGGATCTGTAAATTCGGCAACGTCGACCGGGGCGCATCCATGGGCATTGTCTTCACGACCCTGTTTGCCCTGGGCCTGATCATGATCGTGCAGGCCGCGGACCAGGTGGACCTTGATCCCGGTTGTGTGCTTTACGGTGCGATCGAAACGACACCGCTCGATGTGATCTGGAGGCCGGAAATCCTAGGCACGGAGCTGGCGGTCCCGCGGGCGGCTCTGGTCCTCGCTGGGGTGACGCTGCTGAACCTGCTCTTCATCGTTCTGTTTTTCAAGGAGCTCAGGATCTCGTCCTTCGATCCGGAGTTGGCTACCACGATGGGGATCAACGCCAACCTGATGCACTATCTGCTGATGACGCTCGTTGCGATCACCACAGTAGCGGCTTTCGAGGCGGTGGGCAGCATTATTGTAATTGCAATGTTGATCACGCCCCCAGCGGCGGCCTATTTGCTTACGGATCGGCTGGCGACGATGGTTGCGCTGAGCGTGGTGCTGGCCATCGCATCGGCCGGATTCGGTCACCTCGGTGCCTTGCTTATGCCGGAGTGGCTCGGTTTCGAGAGTGCATCCACCTCGGGTATGATGGCGGTTCTTTCCGGCGTCATCTTTGGGCTGGTGCTCTTGCTGGCACCCCGTCACGGGATTCTGGTGAAAAAGCTCAGGCGGATCCGATCGGCCTGAGCAAATTAAATTTCCCGAGGCAGCAAAGAGGTAAATTTCGCGGGGGAACGGGGTCGCTCTAGCGCTCGAGCAGCTTTAGGAACTCTTCGTTGTTCTTGGTCTGGCTGAAGCGATCGATCATGGTTTCGGCCGCATCCTCAATCTTTTGGCCAGCCAGAGCACGACGCAGGAACTGTGCGCCTTCGAGGTATTTGCCGGAGAGGAGGAGTTCCTCCTTCCGCGTGCCGGAAGCGTTGAGATTAATCGCGGGCCAAAGGCGGAGCTCTGCCGCTTTGCGGTCGAGGACCATTTCCATATTACCGGTGCCTTTGAACTCCTGAAAGATCAGCTCATCCATCTTGCTACCCGTCTCGATGAGAGCGGTGGCGATAATGGTAAGGCTGCCACCTTCCTCGCAGTTGCGGGCCGCGGAAAAGAGCTGCCGGGGCTTCTCCAGTGCACGAACGTCGAGTCCGCCAGTCATGGTGCGGCCCCCTTTGCCCGACGCTGCGTTGTAGGCACGCGCCAGTCGGGTGATCGAGTCGAGAAGGAAGACGACATCCTTACCTGCTTCGACGAGGCGCTTGGCGCGTTCGATGGCGAGTTCGGCCAGGCGCAGGTGATTTGCCAGCTCCTCATCGTTGGAAGAGGCGTAGATCTCGGCATCGACACTGCGTTTGAAGTCGGTGACTTCTTCCGGGCGCTCGTCGACCAGGAGAACAATGCAGTGGCACTCCGGGTGGTTCTCGATCACGCCATGGGCGATGTCGTGGAGGAGGGTGGTTTTACCCGTGCGTGGGGGGGCCACGATGAGGCCGCGTGTCCCCTTGCCGATCGGGCAAAAAAGATCCATGATACGGCTTGTAAGGCGCCCGTCCTTCGCCTCCAGCCGGATTTGCTCATCCGGCGCGATCGAGACCATTTGTTGAAAGCTGTAGCGGCCACGGCGTTCGTCGAGGGAAGCACCGTCCACCGATTCGATAAATCGGACCTTCGGATTGGGGAATTTGCCATTGTGGAGGGCCTTTGCCTCGATAAAATTGCCCTTTTTGAGTTTGAAACGGTTGATCAGCTCCCGGGGCACGAAAGGATCGCTCGGCTTGGTTTTTCCGTTTCGATCCGGATCGAGCAGCTGCCCGGTTTTGTTTGGCAAAATCTCGAGGACGCCGGAAACGGCGACTTCGTTGTCGTTAGCTTTTTCTATTTCGATAACTTCTTGTTCACTCATAACGGAGCGGCCCGGCGGGCTCTTTAAAATGATTGGTTTTTGGGTGCGTAAGTGCTTCGCGGGAGGCTCTGGCGCGGGAGCGCTCCAAACGGAATACGGGTTAGGAATACAGGTCGGGAGGTCGCAGGCGATGCGGGCGAAAGGCCAGTGTGCCGCTGGGAGGACAGTTGGTTTTCGCCAAGTGGTCTGGCGGATATCGGGCTTATGGTCCAGGTTTCCAGTTGAAGCCTTGAATTTGGCATTCTGAGAGCCCGGGAAAGGAGCGTTTGACACTCAAACCGTAATCGATGGGTCGGATCATGCGGAATCTATCGGTCCTGTCAACGCCTTATCCTGCCTCTCCCAGATGTTGGAGCATCGCCTTTTCGCGGAAATCGAAAACCTTTTTGAGTTGGTGTTGAACGTAAATGGCATGGGGGAGCCTGCCCAAGGGCCCGAGGGGCATGATGTAATTGACGCGATCAACAAAGCGAACGCCTCCCTCCACCTCGGTGATCTCGTGGTAGTGATACCAGAATTTGTAGGGGCCGGTCCTTTGTTCGTCCACAAATGAGTGCCCTTCGCGGATGTGCTTCAGTTCGGTCAACCAGGTCTGCTTGCCGAGCAGCGGTATATCGATCCGGTATTCGATCAGCAGTCCCGGATACATCCGCTCAGGTAGGTCGGTTATGATCTCGAAGCGCATGTCGGGTGGTGTGATTCGATCGAGATTCCTTGGCGAGCTGATGAAGTCCCACGCGCGGTCAAGTTTCGTCTCGACGATCTGCTCCCGATATAAAGTGTAGGTTTTTGACATATTGATGTAAGATCGAAGCACTCGTGTGCACCTTACCCGGTCGGATGTAAGTTCGATTTTCGCCTGACGTTCAATAGACACATGAGAACTCTATCCCAGATCATCGCCCACGCTCTCAAAGACGAAGACAACCGGCTTTTGATGGCCTCCTCGCCTCTGGTATTCATGCATCTCGCCGCGCTGGGAGTCTTTTTTACAGGGTTCAGCTGGGTAGCGGTGATTGCGCTCCTTATCACCTATGTCGCTCGCGTGTTTGCGCTCACGGCGGGGTTTCATCGGTATTTTTCCCATCGCTCTTTTAAGACAAGCCGCTTTTTCCAATTTGTTTTGGCATGGGTGGGCACTTCTTCAGCGCAGCTCGGACCGATGTGGTGGGCTGCGAACCATCGGCATCATCACCAACACTCGGACAAGGAGGAAGACATTCACTCTCCAGTGGTCCGGAGCGCTTTTTGGGCACACGTCGGTTGGATTCTATGCAGGGCTTACAGCTCCATCCAGCATGACCGGGTGAAGGATCTCAGCAAATATCCTGAACTCCGCTTTATCGACCGCTTTCATATCTTACCGGTCTTCTCATTGATCGGGTTGCTCTATCTGGTTGGGGCCGGGCTCAACTATTATTTTCCGGGCCTCGGAACAAGTGGCCCGCAGCTGGTCATGTGGGGATTTTTTCTGAGCACGGTCCTCGTCTACCACGTCACTTTTTGTGTGAACTCGGTCACTCATATTATCGGGAAAAAGCGCTTCGAGACAGATGATGAGAGCCGCAACAGTTTCTGGGTCGCTATGCTGACTTTTGGCGAGGGCTGGCACAATAACCACCACCGATACCCACTCTCGGCGCGGCAGGGGATGTATTGGTGGGAGATCGACCTGACTTACTATTTTTTATGTGGACTGGAGAAACTCGGGCTGGTTTGGGATCTAAAGCATTACCCCGAAAAGGTTTATGCAGAGGCCAAAGTCGGAGCGAAGGTGAAACCGCATTAGTTTTTGCGTCCCGAAAAGGTCGATCAATCTACAATCGTGACCCGAGTGAGATCCAAAAACTACCAATCGAGCGCTCAAGCTTGTCAATTTATCAATTGTTTCTGACGGCTTCTGTAATGATACGAACTCAAAAGCGTTTACTCTACAACCCAAAGTGGGTGACAATCAAAACATGTTGTTTTGAGAAGTGCCCTAACTACCAAGCCGATTTTTAAATATTTTTTTGCCATTATGGAGCGCACCGTAAGACCAGAGTTTGTCAGTTCGCCAGTTTCCAAAAACGTTACTCAACCCAAGTTTTTCGAGTCGATTTTCATCCGGGTGCTCCGTAATTTGAAAGGGGGTAGTCTACGGATTAATCTACCGAGCGGAGCAAGTGCTTTGGTGGGGGATACTGCTTACCCGCTGTTGGAAATTAATATCCACAATCCGGCGTTCTTTAAAAAAGTTTTCTCTGGCGGAAGCGTGGGGTTCGGAGAAGCCTATGTTGATGGTGACTGGGACACGCCTGATCTTACGGGCCTACTTACATTACTCGCCCTCAACAGCCCGCGAGTCGGTTTTTTGCAGCGAGGTCTGTCGCTCGTTACCCGCCATTTGAACCGCGTTTACCATGAGGCGCGACGAAACACTCTTGAGTGCAGTCGAGAAAACATTCGCGAGCACTATGATTTGAGCAACGAATTTTACGCTCAATTCCTCGACGCCTCCATGACTTATTCTAGTGGCTGCTTTCAGAGTTATTACGACACGCTGGAGCATGCACAGCAGATGAAAATCGAAAAACTGCTGGATTTGGCCGAGGTAGAGGAGGGTAGTCATCTTTTGGAAATTGGATCGGGATGGGGCGCACTTGCCCTGGCCGCTGCAAAACGTGGTTGTCGGGTGACGACAATAACACTTTCTGCGGAGCAGTATGAATACGCCAACCAATTGTTTTTTGACCAAAAGGTAGATCACCTGGTCACGTTACGGCTGATGGATTACCGTTACCTTGAAGGCCAATTCGATG
>Ga0102948_1001005_pt1 | contig 11271 bp, 8 predicted proteins | sample SalPonA_A_H2O_MG_FD_78211 | JGI IMG/M metagenome (GOLD analysis project Ga0102948, IMG submission 78211) | Water microbial communities from South San Francisco under conditions of wetland restoration - Salt Pond MetaG R2A_A_H2O_MG | ecosystem: Environmental > Aquatic > Non-marine Saline and... | reverse complement strand
CTGTAGCTATTTCTACAAGTCGCCCGCAACCCGTGTTGATAAAAGCTTGTGTTGATAAAAGCTTGTGTTCATAAAAATCTGTGTCGTAATTAAGCATGTCACTCTTGCTGTTTTTGCTAAAGTAGCTGAAAGCACGGTGAGAGGAGCATGTGAATAATGATGAAAATATCGGTGGTTATTGCCTGCCTCAATGAAGTTAATACCTTAGGTGAGCAGCTCGAGGCACTCAGCCGACAACAGTGGGACGACTGGGAAGTCATTATTGCTGATAACGGCTCAACTGATGGCACGCAAGACTTAGCCCGCAGTTTTGCAGATCACCTCAATATCACCGTGATTGATGCGTCGCAAGAACCTGGTACTGGTCACGCTAAAAATGCTGGCGCAGACGCTGCTACTGGTGATGCGTTACTGTTTCCCGATGCCGATGACATCGTTGCTGATGGTTGGTTACAGCACATGGGGCAAGCCCTGCAAGAACATGATTTTGTGGCTAGTCGGCTCGAGTTTGAACGCCTTAACCCCGGTTGGGTCTATCACAGCCGCGGACGTCCGCAAGAAAAAGCATTGGCAAGATATCCTTATGGAGAATTTTTCCCGTACGGGTTTGGCACCTCATTAGGTATCAAAAAGACCGTTCACGACGCCGTTGGCGGGTTCAATGTGGCATTTATTCGCAGTCAGGACATGGCTTACTGCTGGCGGGTTCAAGAAGCTGGTTTTCCCTTAGTCTACGTCCCTGAAGCAGTGGTTCACTACCGCTTTCGCCACAACCTCGGTTCTATTTATGGTCAAGCGCGGCGTTACGCTCAGGGCAATATGCTCGTTTACCGCAGTTATCTCGAGCGCCACAAAACCGAAGATAACGTTCCCTTACCGCCCAAACCACGCCTTGACCTTAAGAAACTGGCGTACCTTATCTTGCGCTACCCGCGCATCCGCGACGAATCCGAACGCGGCTCGTGGACGTGGCATATAGGTTGGGAACTCGGCATTATCATAGGCGCACTTCAACAGCGCGTACTACCCTTTTAAATCACTACACTTTTAATTACTAAGCATTTGAATTACTACGCGTTTGAATCACCACGCATTTTAATTACTAAGCATTTTAATTACTACGCATTTGAATTACTGCGCATTTGAATTACTACGCATGAATGCGCCACATGAATAGTCAGGTCTCAAGGTGATAGTCAAGCCTCAAGGAGTGACACAAGTGCGGCACATCCGGTAAAGGAGGGCGTCAATGAGCATGTTAATAATTTTTACGTTTGATGGATTTATGGCAAATAATTTTACAGGAACTTGGCAATGAAAATATCTGTCGTTATTGCTTGCCTTGATGAGGTCAACGCGCTAGGCGAGCAACTCGAAGCACTCAGCCGGCAAACGTGGGATGACTGGGAAGTGATTATTGCTGATAATGGCTCAACTGATGGTACGCAAGAGCTAGCCCGGAGTTTTGCCGACCGCCTCAACATCACCGTGCTTGACGCCTCACAAGAACCCGGTGCTGGTTACGCCCGCAATGCTGGCGCAGACGCTGCTACTGGTGACGCCCTGCTTTTTCCTGATGCCGATGATATTGTCGCTGACGATTGGTTACAGCACATGGGACACGCTTTGAGCGAGCATGACTTTGTAGCTAGTCGGCTCGAGTTTGAACGCCTCAACCCTGATTGGGTCTATCACAGCCGCGGGCGTCCACAAGAAAAAGCCCTCGCCCGATATCCTTATGGGGATTTTTTTCCGCACGGGTTTGGTACTTCGTTGGGTGTTAAGAAAACCCTCCATGACGCCATCGGCGGGTTTAATGTGGCATTTATTCGCGGTCAGGACATGGCCTATTGCTGGCGCATTCAAGAAGCAGGTACGCCTTTGGTCTATGTCCCTGAAGCAGTGGTGCACTACCGCTTTCGTCATGAGCTAAGTACTATCTACAACCAAGCGCGGCGTTATGCCCAAGGCAATATGCTTATTTATCGCAGTTATCTCGAGCGTCATAAAATCGAAGATAACGTTCCTCTGCCCCCTAAACCACGGCTTGACCTCAAAAAATTGGCTTACCTCATCCTGCGTTACCCGCGTATTCGCGACCAAATCGAACGCGGTTCGTGGACATGGCACATAGGCTGGGAACTCGGCATTATTACAGGCGCGTGGCGCTACCGGATATTGCCATTCTAAAAAAACCCCCTGCTACTGCAGGAGGTCATAGTAATGGGTTGTACAGAAACTTCGTAAAAAGCTTATTCGCCTACAGCAATGATGGCATCGATCAACTCAGCACCAAATTCTTCTTGGTACTTTTCATAAACAGGCGCCATCGCTTCACGAAATGACGTCGTGTCTGGGCTTAAGTTTACTTCCATCTGCTCACTGATTTCAGCAAGCATGTCTTCTTCATTGCTACGAATCCAATCGCGTTCGGCGCGGCTCGCATAAGCAGCGGCTTCCATTACCCACGTTTGTTCTTGCTCACTCAAACTATTGAACGTATCCAAGCCCATAAGAATCACACTGGGGCTAAATACATGTCGGGTCATGCTGAGGTAGTCTTGCACTTCCCAGAGGGCAAAACTATAGATGATGTTCACAGGGTTTTCTTGCCCGTCAATCACACCTTGTTGCAAAGCACTGCGCACTTCACCCCAACTCATGGGCGTGGCGTTTACACCCAACGCACTCCAAGCGTCTAAGTGAACGCGGTTTTCCATGGTGCGCAGTTTCAAACCGGCAGCATCTTCCGCGTCAGCGACTGGGCGATTGGAATTGGTGAGGTTACGCCAGCCATTTTCGGCAAACGCTAAACCTTTAAGGTCAGCGTCTTCAAAGGTATCCAAGATGCTGCGGCCAATCTCACCTTCAATAACTGCATCGACGTGGTCGTTGTCATTAAACAAAAACGGCAAGTCGAAGACATTTACAAGGGGAGCAAAACCACCCAAAGCACCCGTTGAACCTGCAAACACGTCAATTTCACCAAACTGCACCAGTTCGATTTGTTCGCGTTCGCCAGCACCAAGTTGCCCACAGCAAAAAATTTCTACGAGCATGTTGCCGCCGCTCAGTTCCTCGAGCTGCTCAGCAAAATTACTGGCCAAAATATGGTGATTGGATGATTCGTTAACAACGTGCCCGAGGCGCAAGGTGGTCTGTGCAGAAGCAAAACCGACCAGCAGAACCATGAGCACAAAGAAGCGTTTAAGCGTCATGTGTGTCTCCTTTCGATGTTGTGATGTAGTAGTGTAACACGCGCAAAATGGTCATAGGCAAAAGGCACACAACACATGCGGTTCAACAACCAAACGCTTTAATAATCAAGCAGTTCAGTAATCAAGCAGTTCAGTAATCAAGCAGTTCAGTAACCAAATACGCTAGGTAACCACAGCGACAAGCCCGGAATGCCTGCTACTAGTGCGAGCACCGCTAACATCACCAGCAAATACGGCCAAATAGCGCGAATGAGGTCTTCGAGGGGCAACTTGGCAATACCACTGGTCACAAACAACACGACCCCTACCGGCGGGGTGACAAGACCAATAATCAAATTAAGCACCATCATCACCCCAAACCAAACCGGATCGACACCAATAGATGTCATAAGCGGCAGCAAAATGGGAATGAAAATAATGAGCGCGGCGGTGGTTTCTAAGACAGTACCGACGAGCAGCAAAAGGACATTCACCAAGGGAATGAGCACCCACGGCGAACTGCTAATCGAAAGTAACCAATCACCAACGAGCGCAGGCACTTGCTGACGGGCAAACACAAACGCCATCGGTTGCGCGGCTGCCACGACGAACATAATCAAGGCGGTGACGAGGGTGGCTTCCACCAACATATTAGGAAGCTTGCGCCAAGAAAGCTCGCGGTAGATAAACGCCGCCGTGATGAACGCGTAGCCTACTGCCACGGCACTGGCTTCGGTAGCAGTAAAAATGCCGCTCAGAATGCCCCCCAAAATAATAAGCGGGGTAACCAGCGCCCAAAACGCCCCTAAAAACGATGTGCCCAAATTGCGCCAACCTTGCCAAGGGTGGGCTTTATAACCGCGCCGTACTGAGGTGAAATAGGTAAGCACCATCATGCTGAGACCCAACAGCAAACCCGGAATTGCACCAGCCAAAAAGAGCGCACCCACTGAGACTTGCGCCAAAATGCCATAAAGCACAAGGGGAATACTCGGCGGAATGATGGGACCTACCGTGCTCGAGGCAGCCGTCACTGCGGCGGCAAAGTCTTTTTCGTAACCATCTTCTTCCATCGCCGGAATGAGCACGCCCCCCACAGCACTGGCATCGGCAACAGCAGACCCAGAAATACCCGCAAAAAACATTGACGCTTGAATGTTAACGAGTGCCAAACCGCCCCGCATCCAACCCACCAAATTGCTAGCGAATCCCACCAACCTACGGGTGATACCACCTGTATTCATCAGCGAACCCGCCAACACAAATAGCGGCACTGCCAACAGAGGAAACGAATCTGTGCCGGCAAACATGCGGCTCGGTAACAAAATCAAACGGCTACCACTGGCAAGCATCGCCATCAGTGACGCCAGCGCAATCACGAGTGCAATCGGCACACCTAAAACGAGTAAGAGCGCAAATAAAAACAGTAAGAGCAGGGGCACGCTAAACACCTGCGTCCACGCTGCTAAGAATCCCAACCACGACACCCCAAAACCATTGGCAACCAGCACGCCTGCAAGCCCAAGCCACAATATGCTCAGCACTACTGCCAACGCGGGCGCTGGGGGTTTGTGGGTCTCTTTGGATACAAAATCTTGAGATGCAGAATCTTGAGATGCAGAATTCTTAGGCATAGAATTTTTAGGTATAGAATTTTTGGGTGCGGGTGCGAAGATACGCTCGAGCTCAAACAACACCAACAGCACCCCACACAGCGGAATGGCAGCGTTCGGCACACCCATCGACACCCCCATCGCTGGACTGGTCTGGTCTACATTTCGCAGCAGCAAACGCAAGCCACCCCAAGCCAGCGCCAGCCCTAACAGGAGCGCACAAGCAGCTTGAAAACGCTCGAGCACCGCATGTTGTCGCTTCGGAAACACCCGAAACAACTCGAGGCGCACGTGCGCCCCCCGCTGATAGGCAAGCGCCCCACCACCAAAGCTGATATACACCAGCAGATAACGGCTCAGTTCTTCTGACCAAGGTAAGGCTGATTGCACGACATAACGAAAGTAGACCTGCAGTAACACCGACACGCTCATGGCGAGTAACCCCAGTGCCAAGGTGAACGCCAACACCCGCGCAAGCAAAGTATTGACAAACATCAGGCTGCGGTAAATTGGTTGGCGTGCTGTCATGGCTGAACTCCTACAGCGGAGTCACAAAAGCAAGTTAATATCATCACGCTTAATATGACACGCAAAGGTACACGACACGCAAGGGCAGCTCGAGCCATACACCGCCACATTTACACCACCAACGCATTAGGTGAGTTCATACGTTAGTCAGTAGTCAGTACGCTCGTTAGCTCATACGTTAGTCGGCAAGTAGCTCGAGCACCTGTGGCAAAAGTGTCTGCGTCGTGCTGATGGCTTCGCCTGCAAAGATGCTTTCTTCGCCTGCCCAACTACCAAAAAAGCCCCCCGCTTCGCGCAGTAGCACCGGAAAAGGCCCACAGTCCCACGGGTTCATTATCGGGTCGAGCATTATCTCTAAGCGGCCACTGGCAACGAGCGCATGACCATACGCATCCGACCAACCCACGCGGTAGTACGTTGACTGCATAACCCGCTGCCACGCGGCTTCACGACCATAGGCTTGGAAATTGGCAGCATCGGTGAAAGAAACAACCGCTCGAGCCATATCTTGCGTATCAATCACCTGCACCTGCTTGCCATTCCAAAAACAACCCTGACCATCAGCAGCGTAGAGCATATCTCCCAAAGCTGGAAAATACACCGCGCCTGCTGCTACGCGCCCTTCGATTTCTAAACCAATAAGTACGGCATACAGCGGCACACCCCGCACAAACGACTTGGTGCCGTCAATGGGATCGACAAACCAGCGGTGGCTAGCATCGGCGTTACGTTCGCCAAATTCTTCCCCAATAATGGCGTGATGAGGATACGCGGCTTCAATTTTTTGGCGAATCAGGGCTTCGGCGTTTTTGTCAGCGATGGTCACAGGTGAGTCGTCAGCTTTGAAATCGGCTTCGATGCCGCGCTGAAAGTATCCTAAGGTGAGGTTGCCAGCGTCATGCGCACAGGACACAGCCAAGTTAAGGAAGTTCTCGAGCGTTTCTTTCATAGCTCAGTCTACCGAGTTCGCGCTAGCGCACGCAGCAGGTTTCTAGCCACACAAGACACTGCAATAATCAAGACACTGCAATAACACTGAAATAATCAAATTAACACAATAACACAACAGCATCACAGCAACAACACAGCAACATCATGCACGAACAACAGCCACACAACCTGCTAGGCTATTTTTATGCTGTTTGAACGCGCCAGCCTCGAGCAACGCGAACAACAAGACCTTGCGCCCTATGCCGTTTTGGCGAGCGGTTCACGAGGACGCCACCACCCTGAGCCAGAATCACGCTTTCGTACGGCGTTTCACAAAGACCGCGACAGGGTCATTCACAGCAATGCCTTTCGGCGGCTCGAGTACAAAACCCAAGTGTTTGTCAACAACCAAGGCGATCACTACCGCACGCGCTTAACGCATACCCTCGAGGTCGCTCAGGTAGCTAAAAGCATCGCTCGAGCGCTCGGGCTCAACGAAGATTTGACCGAAACCATCGCCCTCGCTCACGATTTGGGGCATCCCCCGTTTGGACACGCTGGCGAAGATACCCTCGATAGGCTTGCCAAAGCCCATGGCGATGCTGATGGCTTTGACCACAACAAGCAGTCGCTGCGTATTGTTACCAAATTAGAACGCCGCTATCAGGGGTTTACTGGCTTAAATCTCAGTTGGGAAGTGCTCGAGGGCATCATGAAACACGAAGCCGCGTACACCACCAACGACGTACAGTGGGAACCTGACAAGCAGCCTAGCCTTGAAGCGCAACTCGTTGACCTTGCTGACGAACTGGCTTACAACGTGCACGATCTTGATGATGGCCTTCGTTCCGGACACCTGCGCGGACAGCAACTCACCGATGTGCCGTTAATTGCAGAACTGCTAAGCAAGCTCGAGCTAGACCCTGATTTGCTCAACAACCACAGTGAACGGGAACGGGCAGCCTTTGAAGACGCCGCGCGCTACTGGTTTGTACGGGAACTGCTCGGGCATCTCATCAATGACACCATCGAACACACGCACAATGTGCTGCTGAATCGTGCCATTCACAGCCTTGAAGACGTGCGTCAAGCAGGACAAAAGTTGGTGAGCCCTTCAAGCGACGTCAGCGCAAAAGTCGTTGACCTCAAGCGTTTTTTATACAAAAATTTATACTATCATTACCGTCAAATTCGCATGACCAAAAAAGCCGAGCGAGTACTAGAACAGCTTTTTCATGCGTATATTGACGCGCCCACGATGTTGCCGTTTCGGGTACAACACGACGCTGACGCTCGAGGACTGGTGCGGGCAGTCACTGATTATTTAGCCGGCATGACCGACCGCTACGCCAGTGACGAATATCGCCGTTTATTCGACCCCAACGTACTTACCTGATGTTTTTGTGTGTTGATTACAAAAGCGCTTCGGTGCTTATCTTCGGCAACACACGCCAAGAACATACCTAGCAATACAGCTCAAAACACACCCCAAACACAGCTCAAACACACCCCAAACACACCCAGAAGCACATCTCAAAACACGTTGTATACGCAGCTAGCTGATGAAGGTGCTATGATACCCAAACGCATGGATACGGAGACAGTCAGTGTCGTACTAGTCACCAACGTTGGACAGGGCTTCGGACGCGCAATCGCGCTTGCTTATGGCGAGGCCGATTTTGACGTCGTGTGTGCCGATCGTGACGTTGATTTAGCATCCAAAACGGCCGCAGAAATTGAAGAAGCCGGTGGGCAAGCCATTCCCATTCAAGCCAGTATGACCACCGCTGCTGAGGTGCGCAAAGCCTTTGATAAGGTCTACGAGATTTTTGGCAACCTCTCGGGTGTGGTGCACGTTCTTAACTTTGAAAGTCGTACCTCGTTTATTCACCTAACCGAAGGGGAACTCGCTGAATTGCTCGAGGAAACCCTCCGTTCTACTTTTTTGACCCTCAAAACAGCTGCCCGCTACCTCAAAGGGGCATGGCTGGTGCTCGTTGCGCCACCCCTTAACCTCAAACAACCACAGATGGCAGCCATTCAAGGGGCGCTCACTGCCTTGGTAGAACGCTACCGCGACACCATCGACATCACCATCAATGTGGTCGTGCCATCTCGAACCGCCTCTGACCCCCTGCACGACGCCCCTTTGGTCGAAAATGTTATGTATCTTGGCTCGAGCCACCATGGTGTCAATGGTCAGCGCATCATCATCAAATTGCCACCGCCACCTAGAGTCATCGAAGCCTTGTTACCCGAAGTGCGAGCCGCCCTTGATGAATCACTGGGGCAAGAAGAACTCGAAGCCAGCCTCTATGCTGACCTACCCGAAGTTCTCGCGGCAGCAAGTGCTACGAGTAGCATGCGTATTTCATCCCGTGCTGGTGCGGCTAATGGTGTTAATGCAGGCCACGATGATGCAGATGATGACACAGATGATGACACACACGCTTTCGAGGAAGATGATAGCGATAGTGATGACAGAAACGACGGTGCAGATAGTAACGGTGCAGATAGTGAAGATGAAGATGAGTTTACACGTGACGCTAGCGACGCCGTCCTTGACGACCTAGCAACACGTGGTTTACCCGAACCTGCTGACGCTTTTGAAGACCAAAACGATGTTAGCGAAGATGACAACCAAGGTGACAGCGACTACGACTACTACAGCGATTACGGTGAAACCTATGCAGACGATGCCAATCAAGATGATGGCTATCCCACCGAATCGTATACCCAATTTGAACCTGATGGCGAAGATGCCGCTGATGTTTATCGCCGCTCGAGGCGTGTCCCCCGAAAGAACGACGACTAAATCATGATAACTAAACCCACACGCCCCGACGATGCAATGCCCCAAGAATGCCCCAAGCAGTGATACAAGCAGTGATACAAGCAGTGATACAAGCAGTGATACAAAGTGACATAAGCAATATCGCAAGCAAGAGCAATGACACAAGCTATTTTCGGGTCAACGACTAAGGATTAGGAAAGATTAACGATGTGCCTTCATGGTGTGTATCAACTGAATAAACGGCAACCATGAAGTGTCCGTTTTGTAGTTCAATTGACACCAAAGTGGTCAACTCGAGACCCTCAGATGAGCACAGCGCCATTCGCCGCCGCCGCGAGTGTGACAATTGTGGCAGACGGTTTACAACCTATGAACGAACCCAATTTGAAGCTCTAATGGTGAGCAAACGCTCAGGCAAACGTGAGGCCTTCAACCCCGACAAACTCCTTAGCAAATTGCTTATTGCTTGTAATAAACGACCCATAAGTGAGAAAAAACTGCGTCGTTTCGTCTATGCCTTTGAGGATCACGTGCCTGGCAGCGAAATTCGTGCTGAAGACATTGGTATTCGGGCATTAGCATTTTTAAAAAACCTTGACGAAGTAGCGTATATTCGCTTTTTGAGTGTCTACCGTGATTTTGACTCCGTTGAGCGGTTTATTGAAGAAATTCGTCAACTAGAACAACAGGGCGTACAAAATGGGCTGTTGAATCCTAGCTTGGATGACCTTGAAGAAGAACCCAACTAACCACCCTTTCAACAATCAAACTACCAGCAGATATAAAGTCATCAGTACAAAAATGGAAACGGGTTGATCACTACCACTCTTCTACTAGCGTTAAGTGCTACCTGCCGCGTTATACGGATTCCAACTATACACTGCAAAAACTCCTACGGACTTTTTTACGTTCCTGTCGGAATCCATAGCTTTTCCTACGCGCTCTGCGCGAATTGATTCCTGAAGGAATCAATTGGAATGGGTATAAAACAACCATCAAAAACCGCTCGAGCACAACCCCGAGCGGTTTTTTCATGCCGACGCAATTTTGCTTACGACACAACAAGCAGCTCGAGCGTCCTCGGTCCGTGCACGCCTTCAACGCGGTTAAGCTCAATATCCGACGTTGCCGAGGGCCCCGATACCAACGTAATAGGACGCCCTGCTCTAACGGCGGGTTCTAGGGCTTTGGTGGCTTCTGGCAGTAACCCCACGACCTGTGCCTTGTCAATCACGCACAAGTGATAATCGGGTAATAACGTCAGCACCCGCCGCCCTTGCTTATCACCACCATCGAGCACAATCGTGCCTGTTTGGGCAATACCGAGGGCGCACCCTGTTAGCACACCGTCACTGTGGTTAATGGCGCTATTGTCGAGTACCCCACCTTCATCGCGCAATACCTCAATATCTTCAGGTAGCCAGTCTGCGGGAATGTCTGCGGGAGCGACCAAACGTTGAATGCTTCTCGCCGCTAAATGTTCGCAAATTTTGGCAGACAAGTCTGCTCGAGCCACCTGCACCACGGTCACTTTGTACTCAGCAACGCGTTCGCAGAATTGCTCGAGCCGCTCGCGCTCGGCTAGACCATCTTCAGTGAGATAATCGCGCGTGACCACCACATCTTGGGGGGTTTCTGTTGCTGGCACGTCACTTTTAGCAGCGCGGATACGTTCTAACATGGCGGCTTTGGTCATGCTTGACCCTTCTCGCGCTTTTTCCACCAGTCACGAAACGATACTTGCGGCAGTGCTTTGAGGTCACGCATGTCCGTCCATCCCGCTAAAAACGGCAAGTGTTTCAGATATCCTTCGCGCTTAAAAGGAATTTGCCCTACCTTGGCCAGCGCTTGGGCGGCTTCGTAGCGTTGTGGGCTAGCAAACACTTTGGCGACGGCTTTCATGGCGAGGGCTTCAGGACCAAATTTATCTTTGAGACCCCCATGGTCTTGTTTGTATTGAACGTCTTTACCCCGCAAATGCACCAGCACTTCAGGAATGTTGATTTTGACTGGACAGACTTCGTAGCACGCGCCGCACAGCGATGACGCATAGGGCAAAGAACTGGCGTTTTCGATACCAACGAGTTGTGGCGTTAAGATTGCCCCAATAGGACCAGGATAAACCGAGTGATAAGCGTGTCCGCCTGCGCGTTCGTACACCGGACACACGTTCAAGCAAGCACTACAGCGGATGCAGTTAAGTGTTTGT
>Ga0102948_1001003_pt1 | contig 11283 bp, 9 predicted proteins | sample SalPonA_A_H2O_MG_FD_78211 | JGI IMG/M metagenome (GOLD analysis project Ga0102948, IMG submission 78211) | Water microbial communities from South San Francisco under conditions of wetland restoration - Salt Pond MetaG R2A_A_H2O_MG | ecosystem: Environmental > Aquatic > Non-marine Saline and... | reverse complement strand
TATGGCATACTGATTCTTTTTTCTCTCATCTAGGCTTCAATGGATAAAATCGAAATACGCGGTGCCCGCACCCACAACTTAAAAAATATCGATTTAACACTGCCACGAGACAAACTGGTGGTGATTACGGGCCTGTCTGGCTCTGGTAAATCGTCTCTCGCATTCGATACCTTGTACGCAGAAGGCCAACGTCGCTATGTTGAGTCATTGTCGGCTTATGCTAGACAATTTCTTTCCATGATGGAAAAGCCTGATGTTGATCATATTGAGGGGCTTTCACCAGCGATATCGATCGAGCAAAAATCAACGTCGCATAACCCACGTTCTACGGTGGGTACGATCACTGAGATTTACGATTACCTGCGCTTGATGTTTGCCCGTGTTGGCACGCCGCGTTGTCCTGATCATGACGTACCTCTTGATGCACAAACCGTCAGTCAAATGGTCGATAAAGTATTGGGTATGCCTGAAGGCAGTAAGCTAATGCTTCTTGCGCCTATCGTAAAAGAACGTAAGGGCGAGCATGTTAAAACGCTTCAAAACTTGTCTGCACAAGGTTTTATACGCGCCCGTATCGATGGAGAGGTGTGTGATTTATCAGATCCCCCCCCCCTAGACCTTCACAAAAAGCACACCATTGAAGTGGTGGTTGACCGCTTTAAAGTGCGGGATGATATGGCACTGCGTTTGTCAGAATCGTTTGAAACCGCACTAAGTTTGGCGGGCGGCAATGCCGTAGTCGCTGATATGGATGACAAAGACGCAGAAGAAATTATCTTTTCTGCCAACTTCGCCTGCCCACACTGCGGTTATAGTATAAGCGAACTTGAGCCTCGTCTGTTCTCATTCAATAACCCCGCAGGCGCGTGCCCAACCTGTGACGGTTTAGGAACGCGTCAGTTTTTCGACCCTACACGCGTGGTGGGTAATGACGAATTAAGCCTTTCTGGTGGTGCAATTCGCGGATGGGACAAGCGCAGCTACTACTACTTTCAAATGCTACAAGCGGTGGCCGACCATTATGGTTTCGACCTCACCAAGCCGTTTGCGTCTCTCAGTGACGCGCACAAAGATATCGTACTATATGGCTCAAAAGGTAAATCACTGTCGTTTAAATATATTAATGAACGCGGTGACATCATGGAGCGCAAGCATCCGTTTGAAGGGATTATCCCGAATATGGAGCGTCGTTACCGTGAAACAGAGTCGAATGCAGTGCGCGATGAGTTATCAAAGTATTTAAGTCAGCAACATTGTAATAGTTGTAACGGTGCGCGCCTTCGTATTGAAGCTAGAAATGTTTTTATTCAAGAAACGACGTTGCCAGCCATTGCTGAGATGTCAATTTCTGATGCCTACGATTTCTTTGAAACCTTAGATTTGTCAGGGCAGAAAGCGCAAATTGCAGAGAAGATCTTAAAAGAAATTTTGGACCGTCTGCGCTTCTTAGTGAATGTTGGGCTTAACTACTTAAGCATGTCTCGCAGTGCAGATACGCTATCAGGCGGTGAAGCGCAGCGTATTCGTTTGGCCAGTCAGATTGGCGCCGGTCTAGTAGGCGTTATGTATGTCTTGGATGAGCCGTCGATTGGACTGCATCAGCGTGACAACGAGCGCTTACTAAAAACCCTTAGACACTTACGTGACCTAGGCAATACGGTTCTGGTTGTAGAGCACGACGAAGATGCAATTCGCGAAGCAGATTACATTGTCGATATTGGCCCTGGTGCTGGGGTACATGGCGGTGAAATTATCGCGGAAGGCTCACTTGAAGATATTAAAAACAGTGAGCACTCGCTTACCGGGAAATATCTTTCAGGCCGAGAAAAAATTGATATTCCTACCAAGCGCAATGAAGTTAAAGATGGAAAATGGCTTGAGTTAAAAGGCGCGACAGGTAACAACCTGAAGTCGGTTAACCTTCGTGTACCCACTGGCGTAATGACATGCGTAACCGGTGTGTCTGGTTCAGGTAAGTCGACACTCATCAACGACACGTTTTATAAGATTGCGCAGACAGAATTAAATAAGGCAACAACATCAGAGCCTTCACCTTATGAGAGCATGACAGGGTTAGATCAACTCGATAAGGTTGTTGATATAGACCAAAGCCCGATAGGCAGAACACCCCGTTCTAATCCTGCTACTTATGCCGGTATATTTACGCCAATACGAGAAATGTTTGCTGGGACGCAAGAGTCTCGGTCACGGGGTTATAAGCCTGGGCGATTTAGTTTTAATGTAAAAGGCGGTCGATGCGAAGCCTGCCAGGGCGACGGCGTTATTAAAGTAGAAATGCACTTTTTGCCCGACGTTTATGTACCGTGCGACGTATGTAACGGCAAACGCTATAATCGTGAAACACTCGAGATAAAGTACAAAGACAAAAATATCCATGAAGTGTTAGAGATGACAGTTGAAGATGCGCGACAATTCTTCGACGCCATTCCGGCTATCGCCCGTAAACTTCAAACCTTGATGGACGTTGGCCTGTCATATATTCGATTAGGGCAAGCGGCAACGACGTTATCAGGTGGCGAAGCGCAACGTGTTAAACTTGCAAAAGAGCTCTCTAAGCGTGATACGGGACAAACACTGTATATTCTCGACGAGCCAACAACCGGCCTTCACTTTCATGATATCAAACAGCTATTGGCAGTATTACATCGTCTTCGTGACCATGGAAATACCGTAGTGGTAATTGAACACAACCTCGATGTGGTAAAAACCGCAGATTGGGTGATTGATCTGGGGCCAGAAGGTGGCTCAGGGGGCGGTCAAATTATTGCTGAAGGCACGCCCGAGCATATTGCTAAACAAGACGTTTCGCATACGGGACGGTTCTTAAAGGATATGCTGCCGTAAGATAAAGCAGCTTTTAGAATGTAAAAAACGCGCTTATTACAGCGCGTTTTTTTATCTCTATTTATCTGGTCAGAGCTTGTTTTTAAACACAGTAGGTTAGAATGTAAGCGCGCACAATTTTGACCGAATAACGGGAGCAGTAAATGAATCAAGCGCCACCCATTACATTAGTGAAAACGTGGTATCACCTGTTGTCTTCATCAGAAGATAACGCCGTTAAAGCCAGAGCACAGCAAATGCTGTTAAACGCCTTTGGCACACCTGAAGCCATACTTATCTATTTGAAAAAAAATAACATTCTTAATTAAGCGGCGTCACTTCGCTTACTAAAATTTAAACGCTTGTATCGCAAGGCCTTCACACACCGAGTTGAAAGCGTCGTTCTCAAGCTTGGGTAGGCCAGTCAGCAGCGTTTCATATAGCGCGTCTATCACGATGGGGGATAAGCTCATTCCCCCCGTAATCATTACTACCTCGGGTTGCTGGGTTGTTTTTTCCAAACACTCCACCACTAATGCTTTTACCTTGCTTAGCCAAGGCTGAATTGATTGTTCAAAAACACCTTGAGTAATTTTCACATCGAAACCTTGCTCAATGTAATGAAGAGGAAGCATGATTGTTTCTTTGGTCGATAGCAGCTCTTTAGCCATACGTGCTGAATTAACGACGCGCGCTGAGAGCTTATTTTCTTGCACGATAAGTAACCGGTCTAACTGCTCAGGTGATGATGTAATAGATTTTGTTTGCGCAATATCGAGGCCATAATCATCTGAAAAAAACCGTGTTAGCGCAGGTATATTATCAACGGCACACATATCTGAAAAATAGGTAGGAGGCACAGGTAGGCCATTGGTCATTTTAAGGCCAAGCCCCATCTCTGGTGCCAACGCTTTCATCACCAAGCTTTTGTCACAGTCCATACCGCCTAAACGTCGCCCCGTCACCGCCAGCACATCTTGATTGCGATTTAACTGGTTGTTCCTCTCAGCGGCTAAATTAATACAACAAATATCTGTGGTACCACCGCCGATATCAACGATAAGCGCCGTAGTTTCTTCAGTAAGGGTTTGTTCAATTTTGTACGCTGCTGCAATAGGCTCTTCTAAAAAGCTGACGGCTCTGAAGCCGGCATCACTTGCAGCATCTTGCATAATTTGTACAGCTTGGGCATTACCTGCCTCGCCTCGCGTACCGTGAAACTTAACGGGCCTTCCTATCACTGCGGCATCTACGGTTGTTTCTAACTGTCGTTCGGCACACGCTTTGAAATAAGACAGCTGTTTTCCAATAATACCGACGAATGCTTTCTTTTGGTCGTCGTCTAACGACGCACCTAAAAAGTTTTTTGGAGAGTAAATTAATCTGCCTTTGTCTGGCATTTTTAAGAAACGACGAAACCCTTCTTCACCGAATGCAAACTTACCCGTTTCTACTAATCGCAATAGGGGGATTTCATCGAGCGACATCGCATGAATAAGCTGAGCGATAGCCTTGCGTTGTAGTGCGGGGCGGTTGTGAAATTCTCCGCGTAGGTCATCAATACGGTTGCTGTAAAGCGCCTGCTCTTTAGGGTCTTTTGCAGAATAGTAACCCTGCTTCGCTTTCTCTAGCTGTTCATTAATAATGCGCTGAAGCTGTGCAACTTTGGCCTCTACCATTGCGTCAGGTGGAGGTGGAAGTTCATCTTCAAAATAAATGAACACAGAGGACCGAATCTTGTTACTTGCGTCAACAAGTGGGTCGAGCTTTATATGTTGGTGCGTAGCACCATCAAAATACACCACTTCAGAGTTTGAAGTGCCGTAATCTATCCCTATCGCAGTCATGGTATCGTTTTACATTAAATTTTGACGGAGATTGTAATGTAAAACGGTCAACGGATCACACTTTCCTTACCGCTATTATGAATTCTTGGTAAGTAAGGTTAATGTCTTCGACAACAAGTCATCGACCTTGAAGGGCTTCGAGATAACGTCGTTAAACAAACGTCCAAACTCGTCAGCGTTTACGTCTAAAAAGATATTGCCGGTTAACGCAACAATAGGAAGCGCATCTTTCCCAACACGCTCTCGTATCGCTTTTGTTGCCTCAATACCGTCCATGATAGGCATTTGAATATCCATAAATACCATGTCGAAAGATTGCTCTTGAGCAAGCGCTATGGCCTGCTTTCCGTTAGATGCGGTTGTCACTGTTAGCTGCGCAACGTCAACCAATATTTGCTCTAATAGCGCCAGATTAAATTTTTCATCATCAACAACCAACACGTTTTTATCTGCACACTGTGTATGTAACTGCATTAACAACGACGTACTATCTAACGCCTTATTCTCTCCTTCTTTTTGTTGATTATTTCTCGCTAGTAAACACGTAAACCAAAACGTGCTGCCGCCACCCAACGTGCTTTTGACACCAGCATCTCCCTCATAAAATGCAGCAATTTCTTTGGTAATTGACAACCCCACACCAATGCCACCATATTTACGGCCAAAGCTGGTATCTGCTTGCTCAAAAGGCTCAAAGATCTTTGACGTTACCGATGCGTCTATTCCAATGCCGGTATCTTCCACTTCAAAGCGTAATTCATCTTTATCCGTTTGCTGGTTAACAATGGAGACGCGAACAATAATCCCACCCTCGTCGGTGTATTTAACGGCATTAGAAATATAATTAATTAGCCCTTGTTGAAGGGCAGTAATATCACCAATATAAGTAGGAAGCACATGCGGTAACTCTATGCTAATGTGCAAGCCTTTCGACGCTAGACTTTCCTCGTTAAGTATAATGGTTTCATTAATAAGCTTTTCTATATCAATCGTTTGCTCTTTCAGTTCATAAGTACCAGACTCAATTTTCGACATATCGAGAACTGAACTGAGCAATCCTAATAGGTGTTCGCTCGCCGTGCTTATCTTCTTAATTGCCTGCCGCTGTGACTCACTGAGTGATTCTCGCGTTAAAAGGTCAGAAAAGCCTAGAATAGACGTTATCGGCGTTCTTATTTCATGTGACATATTGGCTAAAAATCTACTTTTTGCCTTGTTCGCACTTTCTGCTTTTTCTTTCGCTTCAACCAATTGACGTGTCCGGCTTTCTACTTCTTTTTCGAGCGCTTCTTTATTGCTTTCAAGGAGTGTCTTAAGTTTGGTTTCTTCCGTTATGTCATGCACTATCGCAATAAATTTTTCAGCGCCATATTCAGATTCAACCAACTGTAAGTTGATACTTACATTGATATCATGCCCATCTTTGTGTCTATGAATCGTTTTAAATTTGAGAGACGGTTTCTGGTGCGTTAAAAGCGGTTGGATAAGTTGGGTGAATTCGTCTCGGTCAAAGTCAGGCTTTATATCGAAAGGATGCATTTTGTAAAGGGCATCGCTGGTATACCCTACATGCTGCAATGCGCCTTCATTCACATAGGTGAATAATAAGCTGTACGGATCAAACATAAATACACAGTCGCTAGTTTTATCTACGGTACTTTTAAACTCTAACAGCGACTTTTTTAAAACTTCTTGCTCAGTAATATCTCTTACAATGCATAACACCATACTCTCGCCCATTACATTCGTGCCGGCAGCGGTGATTTGGGCAGTGTAGGTGTCATTGTTCTTTCTTTTATGTATCGTCTGAAACGTCGCCTGAGTATTGGCAAAGCTGGGATAAGTTTCGCGAACTTTTTGCTCGCTCAAGGTGTCATCAAAATCCCAAATGAATAAGGAATGCATCTCGTCGTGGGTATATCCCAACATAGACATAAAGGAGTGATTGTAGGTCACCAATTGATAGTTTTGATTAATAATACAAACGCCATCATTAATTCTTTCAAGCATCGCCCGCAAGACGCTTATTTCCTCTTGTGCAGAGCTTTTTTTCAGTAATAAGGGGCGAGGGTTAACATCCTCTTTGATTTGAAACAACCGTATTCACTTTGTATAAAGTAGTCTGGTTTAAAGATAGTCAATAAGGCGGTTAAACACCAAGGCGGTTTTGATTTAAGTTTTGTGAAGCCTTATGAAAGAGTAATTTTTTTATTACGTGGGAACTTTTTTTGCTTCACGGCGACTACTGAAAACTGCGTCACGCCGTGCTAGAGTGCGTAAAAATAAGCATTAAAGAGCGCATAAATTATGTCAAAACATACCCCCCTATCTACGTCTTTCGACGTGCGTTTTTGCGAAACCGACGCCCTACAACATGTGAGTAACACGGCGCTTGTTGCCTGGTTTGAAGCCGCCAGAGAACCTATCTTTCGTATGTTTACACCTACCCTTGATTTGCAAAACTGGCCACTCATATTAGCCAGCTATAAAGTAGATTTCTTGGCACAGATTTTTTACGGTAAACCTGTCACCGTAAAAACATTCATTAGTCGTTTGGGAAACAGTGCATTTGATGTCTATCAAGAGCTGTGGCAAGACAATATTTTGTGTGCCACCGGCATTACTACTATGGTGCACTTTGACTATGCAACACAGCGTTCAGCGCCCATACCTGAAACAATCAAAGCAACACTGCAATCACACTACAAAGCGATAGAGTAAGCCATAATCATGCAAAATTTTATAGAAGTGATAGATGATGTATTGCCCCCTGAATTATGTTCAGCGCTTATCGCACGGTTTGAGAAAAGCCCAAACCTTTCACAAGGACGGACCGGCGGGGGAGTAGACTTAGATAAGAAGCGCAGTACCGACGTATCAATCAGCCAAAATAAAGAGTTTGGCGATCTGTTCCAACAAGTCATGCAAGCCACTGGCCCTCAGTTAGTGCAGTACATCGAAAAATATTTTTATGCGTTAATCGGCCCTATCGGGCTTACTGTTAAGCATCCTACGACTGGAGAGCCCGTAAAGCTCACTGGTGAAAATTTTGAAGAGGTTGGAAAGCCCAACTTAGCGAATTTGGTCAATTATCTTTTTCGCGTAGGCGATGTGAATGCACAGCGCTATACTGCAGAAAGTGGCGGCTACCCGTATTGGCATTCCGAAGTATATCCTCAAATGCAACATAACGATGCGTTACATCGGGTATTGCTGTTTATGTATTACCTTAATGATGTGGATGATGGCGGAGAAACCGAATTTTATTACCAAGACAAAGCAGTAAAACCCAAAGCGGGAAGAATGGTTATTGCGCCAGCGTACTTTACCCATACGCACCGCGGGCAAATTCCGAAAAGTAATGATAAATACATTGTCACGTCTTGGTTGCTATTCAACCGCGCGGAACAAATATACACGCAAGCAAAATAGCCTCGTCATCAGGTAGAGGTTAAAACCCCTCTACCGCTTCACCCTTCAATCGATAACCAACCGAAGCGATATCGCCCTTCCATCCTTCTGTTGATAATACGCCAGTGACCCAAATAGCATCATACATATTATCTATCGCTATACCGTCTTCAAATTTCACGTAGACAATTTGATTAGATGCAGGCGGCGGCACGTGTATGCAGGCACCAAAGTAAGGCACTAGCAAAAATTCAGTGGTGCTTTCTGCGGTTCCTTCAAGGGGTACGACAAAGCCTGGTATTTTAACTCGCTTGCCATCATAGGCATCAACGACCGGCGCATCTGGTTGCAGCTGACTCATCTCGCCATTGTGCTGAACAGCAGGCGGTGCTAACTCATTAAATCCTTCAGGGACAAGGTCTTCCCAATACACTTCAACGGGCGCATCGTTAGCCGATGCTGCAAGTGGCATAATCACTAGCGCAAAAAAAATAAATACGTGTGAAAACACGCTAACCATAGACGTTTTCATAATTTTTCCATCGTAATAAAAAAGGGCTCGTCTTCTACGAGCCCTTTTTAACATCAATGATGCAAAGCGTGAATTATTCTGCTTCGAAACGCGCAACGCTTGAGACTATTTCAGCTTTTGCAGCTGCTGCGTCTGCCCAACCGTCAATCTTAACCCACTTTTCTGGCTCAAGATCTTTGTAATGTTCAAAGAAATGCTCAATTTGCTTAAGAAGCAACGGAGGTACGTCAGAGATTTCTTTAACGTCACGGTAAATCGTAGATAGCTTGTCAGCTGGAACCGCTAATACTTTAGCGTCTTTACCAGACTCATCAGTCATATTGAGTACGCCAACTGGACGACACTTAATAACTGAACCGGCAAGTAATGGGAATGGAGTCATAACAAGTACGTCAACCGGGTCGCCATCTTCTGACAATGTGTTGTTCACATAACCGTAGTTAGTTGGGTAGTGCATGCATGTTGCCATAAAGCGATCGACAAATACTGCACCAGTATCTTTATCCACTTCATATTTTACTGGGTCAGCATGTGCTGGAATTTCGATAATTACATTCACTTCTTCAGGCAAATTCTTGCCCGCAGGAACAGCGTTTAAGCTCATTGTTCAGTCCTTTCGGTAATAGGTAAAAAATTTGCCCGTAAGTATACGGTGACAGCGGCAAAATAAAAACGGTTTACGACCGATGTCGCATTAATCTGTTCAATTTTACCGCTTTTTTGTTACTCGCTTTGGCTGTAATAGCTTAAACAGGCCTCTATTTCGTCTTTAGAGCCAATAAGCACCGGTACGCGTTGGTGAATTTCTTCTGGCATAACTTCTAAAATTCTTCCTGTCCCCGTATTAGCTAAGCCACCCGCTTGCTCCATTAAGAAGGCCATAGGGTTTGCTTCATACAGTAAGCGTAGCTTGCCCGGCATAGACGGATTACGCTTATCAAATGGATACATGAATATCCCGCCTCGGCATAGAAGACGGTGAATATCGCCAACCATCGCGGCAACCCATCGCATGTTAAAGTTTTTACCACGCGGCCCTTCTTCACCCGCTAATAGGTCAGTGATATAAGCTTGCATGGGTGGCTCCCAATGACGCTGGTTAGATGCGTTAATGGAAAATTCAGAAGTAGCTTCAGGTACTTTCACGTTAGGGTGAGTAAGTAGGAAACCGCCATGGGTTTTATCTAGGGTATAAATATGTGTACCCCGACCGGTCGTTAGCGCCAACATTGTTGAAGGGCCATAAAGCACGTAGCCTGCTGCCACAATCTGTGTTCCCGGCTGCAAAAATGCTGAAGGGTCGTCGGGTTTCATCCATTGCGGGGCGTGAGTGATAGAGAAAATGGTCCCTATCAAGCTATTAATCTCTGTATTCGATGAACCATCAAGCGGGTCAAAGCTTACCAAATAGTTACCTTCTGGATTACACGGCACAACGTCATCTTCTTCTTCAGAAGAAATCGCTTTAACGTATCCTGATTCCCTCAAGGTATCTTTCAGAATTTGATTAGAGATAACATCAAGTTTTTTCTGCGTTTCGCCTTGAACGTTTTCTGAAAGGGTTGAACCTAGCACGCCTGCAAGCGCCCCCTGACTTACTCGGAAGGAAATTTCTTTACAGCCTGCCAATAACGTTCTTATTAGAAGAATAAGTTCAAGCGGAGCCCCGTCTTGTTGCAATTGCGAGTTTAAGCGTTTCATCGATTTTAAGCCTTTTTAAGTGTGTAGGGTGTGGTTATTTACCCGGGCGATTTTCCATACCGCGTTCTATTTATCTAAATAACCTAGCAATTTTTGTTTGCTTTGACGATTGTAACCGTGTTCGCGACGAAGTGAAACATAGGGATAGATGGATAATCACTCAACCTACCAGTGTATTTGCTATTTTTGACGCTTAACATTATAGAAACACCGACAAATATGAAATTGCATTATCCCCCCGCTTTAAGGTTCTGATAAAGTACATGCCATTAACATGCAGTAATAACGAGAACGCGCTATGCACGTACATATTCTAGGTATTTGTGGCAGCTTCATGGGTGGTATCGCCGCCATAGCGAAAGCATTAGGCCATACTGTTACCGGCTCTGATAACAATGTTTATCCTCCCATGAGCACACAATTAGAAGCGTTAGGTATTGAGCTTACCGAGGGTTATAACACCGCTCAGTTCGACCCGGCGCCAGATATTGTCGTAATAGGAAATGCCATGTCTCGTGGTAATCCTGCCGTTGAATACGTCTTAAATCGCAATTTGCCTTACACAAGCGGCCCACAATGGCTGCTTGATAACCTTTTAAAAGATAGGTGGGTAATTGGCGTGTCGGGCACCCATGGTAAAACCACAACCAGCAGCATGGTTGCATGGATTTTAGAGTATGCCGACTTGAACCCAGGCTATCTCATTGGCGGCGTACCCGAGAATTTTGGCGTGTCTGCTCGTGTTGGCGATAGCCCCTTTTTTGTCATTGAGGCAGACGAATACGACAGTGCATTTTTTGATAAGCGCTCAAAATTCGTTCATTACCGTCCCAAGACATTGGTAATTAACAACTTAGAATTTGACCACGCGGATATTTTCGCCAATCTTGATGCCATCCAAACTCAGTTTCATCACCTTATTAGAATGGTACCTGAAAACGGGCTCAT
>Ga0102948_1001001_pt1 | contig 11291 bp, 3 predicted proteins | sample SalPonA_A_H2O_MG_FD_78211 | JGI IMG/M metagenome (GOLD analysis project Ga0102948, IMG submission 78211) | Water microbial communities from South San Francisco under conditions of wetland restoration - Salt Pond MetaG R2A_A_H2O_MG | ecosystem: Environmental > Aquatic > Non-marine Saline and... | reverse complement strand
TCCGAGGATCTCCATAAGGGTGGAATCCTCGCGGGCGTCCTCCGCGCTCGCAACGGGTGGGAGTTTGCTGAAAACAAAGATGAGAAGGACCCCGATGACGATGGCTCCGATGATCACGTAGGGCGTCGCCACGACCTTAAGGTCATGGGCCTGCAGTTCACTGTGCGGGAGATTTTTAAAGGTCGCGAGCACACCGTCTTTGTAATCGGCCAGAGCGGCATCAAGGCCTTTTTCCGGATTTGCGGCCACGTAAGACCCCAGCACGGGGTCCACGGCACGTTCCTTCGCTTCCGCACGAAAAATTGGCAGAACCTCGTGCGCCTCGACGATCGCTCCGGTCGGGTTCAGCGTTTGCTGGTGGCCGGCGTAATCGGCGCGAAAATCCTCTACCTGAAGGTTCGAGAGAATGAAGATGCTCGCCACCATCATTCCGGTAAGCGAGCCCACCGGGTTAAAGGCCTGTGCGAGATTAAGTCGACGCGTCGCAGTTTCCTCCGGACCCATCGAAAGAATGTAGGGATTGGCTGTCGTTTCGAGAAAAGCGAGTCCGAAAGTCAGAATGTAAAGGGCGGCGAGAAAAAGGTTGAAACTGGCGGTAGCCGCCGCTGGTGCGCACATGAGCGCACCGGTCGCATAAAGTGACAGCCCGACTAAAATACCGGCCTTGTAGGAATAACGGCGGATAAACAAAGCAGCCGGGATCGCCATGGTGCCATAGCCCCCGTAAAAGGCCATTTGCACCCAGCTGCTCTGCGCGTTGTTGATAACAAAGACATCCTTGAATGCTGCTACCAGCGGGTTGGTGATGTCGTTGGCAAATCCCCACAGTGCAAAAAGCGTTGTAACGAGGATGAAGGAGAACAGATAGCGCTTGGGGATAATCTCTGAGGTGGGGTTTGGCATGTGCAGGGTCTTGGAGGTGGGGCATAGTCGGTTTTTAAATTGCGGGGGGCACAAATCGACCGTGAAAAAATTACACAAGGCGGACGAAAGGGTAAATCCGGCTGATTGACAACGAATTTCAAACTCTTCCGAAGCCACTTAGCCAATCGGTCACCGATCGGCTAAGTGGCTTTGGCGCATCGACAGGCTCAAGGGCCGCTGCGAAATTTCCGTTGGCATTCAAATAGTTCAAACCCTCCATCGATGACACGAAATGGTTTCCCGGCGGTGAGAATTATTTGGGAAGGCGATTGTTTTTTATGTCCAGGCTGTTCTATCAAAATACAGAAACGCCGAATCGAAATGCGTGTGGGCATTCTCGGGCTGCCGAATACATACGGTGCTGTTTTACTGAAACGAAACGGGCTCTTACCGCCCGAATGATCTAAACCGTAAGATGAGGCTGGAACCGAAATTTATCTAGGGATGCCGGGGCATTTACGCGGGCTCGGTCGGTCTACCCGCAGCCGAGGCGCGACGGGCAGACTGGCTTGGAGATTCTGCGGAATTGGGCGGGCTACCGGTTCCACGGCTTGGATTTGGTCGGGTAGTATTCCAGCATCTCCTTTGCGAGCTCCAAGTCGCCCGGTTCGAGGTAAGGTGCGATCGAATTGAGTTCTTTTTTAGGCAGAGGCTTTTCGAAGGTCGCAAGGATGGATTCGTAGCTTTTGATCTGTTGCTCATTATTTGGACTCATCTCGCCGCGTTCCCGCACCTTTTCCCTTTCCCAGTTGAGAAGGTAGCCGATGTAGAGCTGAACGTCTTTATCAAAGGGTTGAGCGTATTGGCCGAATGCGGGTAGGATCTCAGCGACTTGCTGCACGCGGCGCTCTTCTCCCCATCCGGGACGGCGGATCTGGGTGGCGGCGAGTATGGCGCCTTCCTTGAACCCCTTTTCTGCCATTAGCATGAGTCCGTCTGTCATGACATTCTGGTGGGCCATTACACCACTCGGAGCGGGAATCAGGGTAGCGAGGTAGATGTCGCGCCAGAGTGGTTCGAGCGTTTCGTCATCGAGGTGTTTGAGAATCCGGGAGGACCAGCCACGCGCGTAGGCGTTCACATTGGTGAAGAAAGACTTGAGAGAAGCGACGAGGAGATCTCGGTCGACGTTCTCCATATTTATTATCTCATTCCTACGCCTGTCGTAGGCGATTGCATCATTCCCATTAAAGAGGGTCGAGGCAATCTCGCTGTGGAGCTTGTTCCACGGATCCTTCGGGTCCTCGATCGTGGCTTGTTTCAAGAGAACCGGGACGGCCTTGGCAATCGCGTTTGAGCTCCCGATGCCGTTCCCATGCTGGGGTCCCTTGAAGGCGCGGACGACGAAGTGCTTGAGCACTTGGTCGTCGGAAGTTTGAAGCGTATGGATGAGCGCATCGACCGCTTCCTCCGAGCCGCGGCCCGCATAGGCGAGACCCATGGCTGCCCCGCGACGAAGGTTTTCATCCTTGGCATAGCGGAGCAGCGTGATGAGCTCATCCACGAGATCATCATCTTTTTCTCCCAGTGCCATGGCTGCATATTCCCGAACAACGGGTGACCAACTGGCGAGCTGGTAGAAAAGTTCATCCAGCGTATCGTTTTCGCTCGGCCATTCATTGCCTTTTTCGAGAACATCGACGAGTTCTTCGCCGGTTATTGGAGCAAAGGAACTGCCACCTTTACCAGTCAGGTAGATTGCTTTGCGCGGCACGCAGAGGCCGAGCAGACGGATGCCGGCTGTCTTCCAGTATTCCGTTTTCCAGTGACCGTGGCGGAGTTGGGGCTGCACAATATAGTCGTTGTCGGGGCGGCGCTCGAGTTCGTGAAACCAGTTCAGACTTTTGGTAAATGCGTTAGCGGCTTCCTCGCCAGCTCGCGCCGCGCCGATGTGGCCCCAGATAAAGGACCAGTAGTGGCCAGTGTGGCCTTGCTCGCGGTAGCGGTGGGAGGCCAGAGTCATTTTACTGAAGTAGCGGGCTTCCTCCGGGCGGTCGGCGAGGTCGAAGAGGACGGCGCACTGGGAGTTCTTCCCGTTGCTGTCGTTACTCTTGATCCATGGTGTGTGGTCACCGTAGGGGATCGTCCCGCGCTCGGCAAAGTAGGCGAGGAAGTTGAGCGATTTTTCAATCGCGAGGTCGAGGCGCTCGTGTTTGACTCCCGCTTTGCGCGCGAGGACAAGGCCGACGGAGCAGGCCCCGGTCACAGTGTTCATGGAGCCGTAGGAGGCGGTCATGCCGTGTTCACGGCCAAAGTTGAATTCCGGGTCGGCCATCAGGTGCGTCCAGGTGCCGGCATGGCTTTGGCCCTTGATGATAATTTCGGCGAAGCGATCGAGCGTCGGTTTTATGTATGCGTCGCCCGTCGCCATGTAATACTCAGCGAGAAAGGTGATTTCGTAGGAAATATCCCAGGTTGATGCGGCATCCCCTCGTCGCCAGATTTCGGTTTCACTCGGATCGAACTTTGGTGCTTCCCTCACCCATTGATGCAGGTAATCGATGTATTTCTGCTCGCCAGTGGCAAGCAGGCCAAGCGCGTCGAGCGAGGATTGGACACCACCGTTGCCGAGGCCGCGCTCTACGATCTGGTCGGCTGTCTTTGTGATTAAAGTTGCGGTTTTTTCGCAATCGAAAGGGGTGGTGCGGCTGTAAGTGCCCATGACGGGCAGTTGGACAGCTACAGGAATTGCTTCGCCTTCACGCCAGATATTGAGGATCAGTTCGCCGCCGTTTTCGACTTTTTCAGCTTCAGTGATGGCGGCAGCGAGTGCCTTCCGCACATCATAGGGGAAGCGCGTGGCATCGATAAACTGGTCCTTTCCGGGTAATTCCTCTGTGGGCGGAACCCAGTTATACATGCGATGCGGTGGGATCTTTGGAGAGATGACGCCTAGGATAACATCTCCCGGTAGGAGCTTGCCGTCAGCAGGGGAGCCCTCGTAGACAGTGTGGATGTCGAGCATCCGCGAATCGTGTGTTGGGTCGCTGCCGTCCTGTCGGGACCAGCACTGAGCCATTACGCCGATCGGGCCGACATTCATGCTGTCGGAGATCAACCACGAGCGGCGCAGCGGGAGTTCCTCGCCCTTAGTATAGTCCGGTTCCGTCTCAGGGAGCCGGACCCGGGCCGAGGCGACACTTGCGATACTGGAAGCAAGAAGCAGCAAGGCCAGTGCGTTACGGATTAGCGCAGCAGGCTTTGAGTTGTCCTGAAAAGACTTTCGAGCGCGTAGCAGACTTGATTGGTTTGATAGCATTGACTGTAGTTTGGAGGAATTGATGAAGATATTTTCTCAAAAAAGCGTTAGGAATTTGGACCGCGTTGACCTTTCTAGCAGAGTTTTTTTTATTTTTGAGGTGTTTAAAGCCTAAGAACTAGCGGTTCCAAGGCTTCGATTTTGTCGGGTAGTGATCCACTAGCTCCTTGGCCAACTCAAGGTCCCCAGGCTTCAGGTAAGGTGCGATCGAGCGGAGGTCTTTATCCGGGAGTGACCGACGGAAGGTTGAAATGAGTGCTTCGTATCCATCGATTTTACGTTGGGCCCATTTGCTGACGTTATCACGCTTCGCTGCTTTTTCCTTTTCCCGATCGAGGAGCCACTGGATGTAGAGTATGACGTCCTGGTCGTAAGGTTCCGCATACTGGCCGAATTCGGGTAGAATCTCAGCGATAGCTGGCACGCGTCGCTCTTCTCCCCAGCCGGGACGGCGGATCTGGATCGCTCCGAGCATAGCACCTTCCTTGAAACCTTTTCTAGCCATCACCTTGACGCTATTGGTCATAGATTTCTGGTGGTTCATGACACCGCTTGGCGCGGGTAGTGTCCCCATCAAAAAGATCTCCCGCCAGAGCGGCTCGAGTTGTTTCTCATTAAGGTTCGCGAGTAGCTTGGAGGCCCCGCCCCGTGCGGACCCATTTGCATTGGTAAACCATGATCGGAGCGCGGCGATCAGCAACTCATCGTCGACATACTGCATGTTTTTCGGTTCTTTTGCCCCGAATGGATAGACGAGGGCGTCGCGATTCGCGAACAAGGTGATCGCGATCTCATTATGGAGCTTATTCCATGGATCTTCCGGATCGTCAATCGTGACGAGCTTGAAAAGAGCGGGCACTGCTTTGGCGATGGCGCTGGTATTGCGCAGCCCATCCCCTTTGAAAGCTTTTACGATGAAAAATTGAAGCACGCGGTCGTCTGTGGTCTCCAGTGTTTCGACAAGTGCGTCGATGACTTCAGTGGCGTGGCTGCTGGTGGTGTAACCGAGAGCGGTGGCAGCTCCTCGGCGCACGTGCGGGTCTTCCGCGGTTTGCAGCAACGAGATCAGGCGATCGGTGAAATTCCCGCCCTTCTCGCTCAGCGCCTCGGCGGCCTTGTAGCGAATGGCGGGTGAGAAGCTGGCAAGATCGTTAAAGAGTTCTTCCACGCTATCCTCACTTGTCGGGAGTCTGACGCCCGCATCGACGGCATCGTAAAGTTCCTGCCCGGTGATCGGTTTGAACGAGTTGCCGCCCTTGCCGGTGAGATGGATTTTTTTACGGGGCAGGCAGAGCTCCATCAGCCGAACACCTGCGGTGGACCAGTATTGCACCTTCCAGTGGCCCGTCCGGAGCTGCGGCTGAACGGCATGGTCACCGTCATGGCGGCGCTCCAGTTCGCGGAACCAGAGCATGTTTTTGGTAAATGCGTGGGCCGCCTCGTCACCGGCGCGCGCGGCACCGATGTGGCCCCAGATAAAGGACCAGTAGTGACCGGTGTGACCCTGCTCGCGGATCCCGTCGGAGGCCACTGCCATCTTACTGAAGTAGCGGGCCTGCTTCGGCATACCAGCCAGGTCAAAGAGCACGGCGCTCTGGGAGTTTTTGCCGTTATTGTCGTTCTTTCCGATGATCGGGGTGTTGTCGCCGTAGGGGACCGTTCCCCGCTCGGCAAAGTAAGCGAGAAAAGAGAGCGCCTTACGGATGGCCGTGTTGACTTTTTCGCTTTCAACACCCGCTTTCCGCGCGAGGACAAGGCCGACCGCGCAGGAGCCCGTCACCGTATTCATCGAGCCATAGGAGGCCGTCATCCCATGGTCGCGCCCGTAGTTGAGGTCAGGGTGCGTCATGAAGTGGGTCCATGTGCCGGCGAAGCTTTGACCAAGGGCGATCGTTTCGGCGTAGCGCTCGAGAGTCGGCCGGATGTATTCGTCTCCCGTCGCCATGTAGTATTCTGCCAGGAAGATCAACTCGTAGGAGAGAAACCAGCCACTGCCTCTTCGATCAAGCTCCTTGATTGTCGGGTCGAATTTGTCGTATTCGCGAACCCATTTCCTTAAAAAGTCGATGTATTTTTCTTCGCCTGTCGCCAGAAGGCCGAGTCCGTCGAGAGACGCGGCGATTCCGCTTTCTTTATGGGGGCCGCGTTCGACGATCCGGTCGGCGATTTTGGTGATCAAGCGTTCCGATTTTTCACAATGGAAGGGGGTAATCCGGCTGTAGGAACCCATGACCGGCAGCTCAAGATCTACTGTGCCGTTCCGGCCATCGCGCCACACGTTTAGCACGAGCCGACCGCCGTTTTCCTCTTTTTCCGCCTCAGTGATGGCAGCGGCCAGCGCTTTTCGCACGTCGTAGGGGAATTTGGTGGCGTCGATATAATCCTCTTTTGCCGGTGGCTTCTTTGTCGGAGGGATAAACCCGTAGGGTCGATAAGGAGGAATTTTTGGAGAGATCACGCCCAGGATCACGTCGCCCGGCTGAAGTTTCCCATCGGCTGGGGAGCCACGGTGGATGTCCCATACGCTGAGCATCCGGCTGTCGTGAGTGGGGTTTCTACCACCGGTTCCCCAGCACTGTGCCATAAATCCGATCGGGCCGCAATTGAGGCTGTCCGAGATGATCCCATGATTATTCCGGAACGGGATCGTTTCGCCCTTGGTGTAGTCCGGCTCGGAGGTTGGGAATTTCGCCGATGCGGTGCTGCCCGCGACGAGGGCGAGCAGTGTGGTGAGTCCGGTGATTTTGGCGCCAAGACGCATCTTCCGCGCGTATTGGGGAGTCGATCTGAGTCCGAAGTAAGGACGAAGAATGCGTAAGTCGGTTTTCATGCGAAGTTTCCAGTTTGTATAGTCGGTATCCAGCCAGCCCGAGGTCGCAGGTCTGGCCTCTCAAGCCTCGGTTGCCGACTACCCGTCAACAACGCCTCTTTTTGTAAATATAAAAAGAAAAAAGGTCCAGCGAAACTTAAGAGCGTCTAATGGATCGGGTGTAATTGGTAAGTGTAACAAATCGTAGGGGTGCACCCGCGAAGCACCCTAATCGATCTGTTTGCTGAAAGAAGGAGAATCACAGATTCCAGGGTTTCAGCTTGGTCGGGTAGTAATTCAAGAGTATTTCCGCCAGTTCCAGATCGCCGGGCTGAAGATAGGGCTCAATGGATCTGAGGTCTTTTTTAGGAAGCGGCATTTCGATTTGTGCGATTAGACCCTTAAGATGCTCGATCCGTCGTTCTTCGCCCGGCAGAAGACCGCCACCACGTGCCTCGGCGCCATCGCGGACCATTTGAATCAAGGACTCGAGGTAGGGCACCATGTCCTCACGGAAAGGGGCGGTATAGCTGCCGAATTCGGGCAGAATGCCTGCCAAGGTGGGAACGCGCCGCCGCTCGCCCCAACCGGGTCGGCGGATCTGGATCGCGCCAACCATTGCTCCTTCCTTGAATCCTTTTTCAGCCATCAGCTCGACGCCATTGGTCATGACGAGTTGATGGTGCATGACGCCGCTGGGCGCCGGCAGCAGCGAGGCGATGAAGATGTCCCTCCAGAGTGGCTCGAGTGTTTCGTCGTCAAGGTGCTTGAAAATCTGGGAGGTCCAGCTGCGGGCAAAGCCGTTGACATTGCTTAAAAAGGACTGAATTGCAGCGATGAGCAGGTCGCGGTCGACGTCATCCAGATAGCGGACTTGATCGGTAGGCCGGTCATAAATAAGGGCGGATCGATTGAAGAGTGTTTCCGCAATCATGCTGTGCAGCTTTCGCCACGGGTCAGCCGGATCCTCAACGGTGGCCTGTTTCAGGAGGACAGGCACTGCTTTGGCGATTGCGTCTGATGTGGCAATGCCATTGCCATCTCTCGGACCCTTGAAAGCGCGCACGACGAAGTGCTTGAGCACTTGGTCCTCCGAAGATTTCAGTTTTTCGATTAGGGTATCGACGGCTTCCTCCGATCCCCGTCCCGCGTAGGCTAGAGCGGTGGCAGCGCCGCGGCGCAGATTTTCGTCTTTCGCGTAGCGTAGAAGTGCGATCAACTCGTCAACCAGATCCTCCTCCTTTTGCCCGAGTGCTCGGGCCGCATACTCCCGGACGACGGGAGAGAAACTTGCGAGGTCGGCGAAGAGGGCCTCAAGACTGTCGTTCTCGTTCGGCCACTCGGTGCCTGCCTCGACAACATCGACGAGTTCGTCGCCGGTGACGGCAGCAAACGAGTTTCCGCCCTTGCCGGTCAGATGGATTTCCTTCCGCGGCAGGCAGAGGCCCAGCAAACGGACCCCGGCCGTGCTCCAGTATTCCGTCTTCCAGTGACCGTGGCGAAGTTGCGGCTGCACGACGTAGCTGTGATCCGGTCGGCGCTCCAGCTCGTGAAACCAGTTCATATTCTGGACAAAGGCCTGTGCGGCCTCGTCACCCGCGCGTGCGGCTGCGATGTGACCCCAGATAAAGGACCAGTAGTGTCCTGTGTGGCCTTGCTCGCGGAAGCGGTGTGAGGCGAGCGTCATCTTGCTAAAGTATTTTGCCTCCTTCGGCTTACCCGCGAGATCGAAGAGCACCGCGCACTGTGAATTCTTGCCGTTGCTATCGTTCGAGCCCATCCACGGCTTGTGGTCGCCGTAGGGGACGGTGCCCCGCTCGGCGAAGTAGGCGAGGAAGTCGAGCGACTTCTGAATCGCCGTGTCCAGCCGCTCATGCTCGGCACCCGCCTTTCGGGCCAGAACCAGCGCGACCGAGCAAGTGCCTGTGACGACATTCATCGATCCGTAAGAAGCCGTCATGCCGTGATCGCGGCCGTAGCTAAACTCCGGGTCGGCCATCAGGTGGGTCCAGGTGCCGGCATGGCTTTGGCCGATAACCAGAATCTCGGTGTATCGGTTAAGGGTCGGTTTGACGTAGGCGTCGCCCGTCGCCATGTAATATTCAGCCAGAAAAATGAGCTCATAGGAGAGGTCCCAGTTCCGGGCAGTGTCACCGCGACGCCAAACCTCGGTGACCGACGGGTCAAACCTCGGATTCGAGTGGACCCACTCGCGGACGAAATCGATATACTCTGGCTCGCCGGTCGCCAGAAGGCCGAGCGCTTCGAGGGAACTTTCGACGCCGGTCTCCGACATGCCCTGCTCGAGGATCTGGTCCGCAGTGCGGGTGATCAGCCGCTCCGACTTTTCGCAGTCGAAGGGGCTGGTGCGGCTGTAGCTACCCATGACCGGGAGCTCCAGAGCAACCGGACGCGTCTGCCCGTTTCGCCATACGTTCAGGACCAGATTACCCCCATTTTCCTCCTTTTCTGCCTCCGTGATCGCGGCGGCGAGCGCCTCGCGCACGTCGTAGGGGAAGAGAGTGGCATCCAGATAGTCGTCTTTTGAGGCAGGCTTTTCGCTGGCGGGCACCCAGTCGTAGGCGCGCAGCGGGGGGATTTTAGGCGCGACAACGCCGACGATCACGTCGCCGGGTTCGAGCTTACCCTCGGCGGGAGAGTCTTCGTAAATTTCATAAACATCGAGCATCCGAGATGTATCGGTCGGATTATGGCCACTCTGGCGGGCCCAGCACTGGGCCATGGCTCCAATCGGCCCGAGATTGACGCTGTCTGAAATAAGCCAAATACGGATCGGAAGTTCCTCACCCTTCGTGTAGTCCGGTTCTGTGTCGGGCAGCTTGGACCGTGCGGAGGCGATGCTGCTGATGGACGAGAAGGCAAGAAGGGTGATCGCGACGATACCGAGGCCCCGGAATTTGCTTTTTTCGCACAGACGGGTGCGGTCATTGAATGATTTCATTTTCATTGGCTTTAATTGCTTGAAGCGTGTGCTGCGCGCACCGATTCGTTTGATGGGACGAAGCAATCACCGGGGGCGCAGTTTGCGCATGGATCGGGTTGGTTCACCTTATTGGCTTGGAGCAGGACGGGTGAGTTCCCCGGTTTTTCAAAAAGCGGGGGGCTACAAGACTGCCTACTCTTTAATTTGAACCAAGAATCCGTTCGAATGCACGTTAATTTTCCCAAAATACGCGGGTATAGGATTCAATTGATACCTTTACCGATCCGTTTTGTAGCGATGAGCGGATCGTGGGATTTGGCTTGAAGGGATAGAATCAAAAAACCCTCTGCCTGAAAGTAGGCGGAGGGTTTTGTTTGATTCGAAACTCAGGAGCTCAGGGCAGGCTCCGTGTCACTGGGTATTAGCGGTTCCAAGGCTTTTTCTTGGTAGGATAGTATTCCAGTAAGATTTTCGCCAATTCCAAGTCGCCCGGCTTGAGGAAGGGTTCGATTGAACGGAGATTCTTTTCCGGCAGGTCTCTGTCGATGGAGGCGATAATGGACTCAAAGCTTTCGATCTTTTGCTTGTCGCCAGGTCGCAGCTCCCCGCGGCGCTTGGCGTTTTCCTTCTCCATATTGATCAGATACTCGACGTAGTAGACGACATCGTCGCGGAACTGCTCAGCGAGATCACCAAATGCAGGTAGGACGGTCGCAACATTCGGCACGCGCCGCCATTCGCCCCATCCCGGACGGCGGATTTGGATCGCGCCGACCATGGCACCTTCTTTGAAGCCCTTTTCCGCCATTAGTTCGAGTCCGGCCTGCATGACCTGCATGTGGGCCATAACGCCACTGGGGCTCGGGAGGATGGAAGCCATGAAGATATCGCGGTAGAGCGGCTCAAGAACGTCATCCTCGAGGTGAGGAAAGAGCTTCGAGGACCAGCCCCGAGCATAGCCGTTTACGTTATTGATCCACGATTTCATTGCCGTGATCATCAATTCATCACTGACTGATTCGATATGAAGCGGCACGTCCTTGCGACGGTCGTAGGCGATGGCGTCGTTGCCATTGAAGAGCGTCGAAGCGATCTCGGTGTGCAGCTTGCGCCAGGGATCTTTGGGATCTTTCAGTGTGGCTTGCTTAAACAGGAACGGCACAGCTTTGGCGATTGCGTCGGAGGTTCCCAGACCGTTGCCATGGCGCGGCCCCTTGAAGGCGCGAACAACGAAGTGCTTCAATACCTGATCGTCGGTCGTATCCAGCGTCTCGATCAGGGCATCGACCGCTTTTTCAGAGCCGCGTCCGGCGTGTGCGAGGCCCATTGCTGCGCCTCTGCGGGCGTTGGGGTCT
>Ga0102948_1000998_pt1 | contig 11293 bp, 9 predicted proteins | sample SalPonA_A_H2O_MG_FD_78211 | JGI IMG/M metagenome (GOLD analysis project Ga0102948, IMG submission 78211) | Water microbial communities from South San Francisco under conditions of wetland restoration - Salt Pond MetaG R2A_A_H2O_MG | ecosystem: Environmental > Aquatic > Non-marine Saline and... | reverse complement strand
GCGAGCGATCTCAAATTGGTCAGCATCGGCCCAAGCCGGGAAGTTCTCTCGAAACTGCATTAACTCATCAAGATTGAGGTGGGCATTACCAACGTAAGGCTCATTGGGAGTTGAGTCGACTTGGAGATCCCCGTTGTAGCTCACCACCATGGAGTCACCAGCATACTCCAGCCCCTTGCCGTCACGTCCAATCCGGTTGACACCAATAACATAAGCCTGGTTCTCAACAGCTCGAGCCTGCAGAAGAACACGCCAATGCTGTCGCCGTGGCGCAGGCCAGTTGGCGACGCAGAGTAGCAGGTCATAGTCGTTCTGATTTCTGCACCAAACCGGGAAGCGTAGGTCATAGCAGATGATTGGAAGAATGCGCCAGCCGCGATAATGCACAACAACCCGCTCTGTGCCTGATGCGTAATGTTCATTCTCGTTACCCATTCGAAAAAGGTGACGTTTATCGTAGCGGGTAATTCGCCCATCTGGCGTTACAAATAGAAAACGGTTGCGGTAACCCTCCTCAGACTCGATGATCAAACTGCCACACAGAGCCGTGTCAGTCCTTTGAGCTAAATCGAGCAACCATTTAACCTGTGCGCCGGTCTGCGCTTCGGCGAGAGACTCCGGCTGCATGGTAAAGCCGGTCAAGAACATCTCGGGTAAAACGATGATATCGGCATCAGCCGCATCTTCGACTAGCTGCTCAAACCTTTGCTGATTGGCTGCTGCATCTTGCCAAATCAGATCCGTTTGAATGGTCTTTACATTGAGTTGTGTCATGGCTGCCCTAACGACTTACCGCTTTTATACTATCTAGACTCTAGCCGAAGAAAACTGAACCGACAGTGAAAATGATAGTGAAAATTGATCATTCTGTACTGGCGCGATTCACACAGGGTTTAGCAAGAAATCAGACGCGACAGAGACCCTCTAACGCCCGGTCAATCGTTTCATTCTGCTTGGCAAAGCAGAGTCTGACGCACTGAGTTTGTTGGCCGTTCGCATAAAAGGGCGATAGAGGAATTGCAGCAACTCCAGCGGCATCTAACAGCCATATAACAAACTCATAGTCGGGCAGGTCGCTAATTGCACTGTAATCTACCAACTGAAAGTAAGTACCGGATGAGTTGAGTAGCTTAAAACGGCTATTAGCCAATCCATCTCTGAGCCTATCTCGTTTTTGCTCGAAGAAGGCCGGCAGCGTCGCCGGGTATGTCGGCTGCTGTTGCATAAAATCAGCAATGGCACACTGAAGTGGTGTATGGGTGTTAAATGTAACGTACTGGTGCACTTTTTGAAGCTCTGCCATCAGCGCAGGAGGCGCTACACAGTAGCCAACTCGCCAGCCGGTGACATGGTAGGTCTTACCAAAGGAGGAGACGATAAAACTGCGCTCAGCCAAGGTACTTCGTAGATTGATACTCTGATGCTGCAGACCGTCAAAGACCAGATGTTCGTAAACTTCATCAGCGAGAATCAGAATATCTGTACCCTTTACCGCCAATTCAAGCTGGTCCAGGTCGGCCGCGCTCCAAACCTGACCGGTCGGATTATGCGGCGTATTGATAATAATCATGCGCGTGCGCGGCGTAATCGCGGTGCGCACAGCTGACCAATCGATAGCGAAACTCGGGGGCATCAAAGGAATCGAAACAGCCACCCCGCCGTTCAATTCGACCACCGGTCGGTAACTATCATAAGCCGGGTCAAAGATAATCACTTCGTCGCCAGCCCATACGGTTGCAGAAATCGCGCTAAAGAGCGCCTCGGTAGCTCCAGGGGTTACACAAATCTCGCGCTCCGCATCTAGTTCTCGTCCGTAGAGACGCTTAACTTTTTCAGCAATCAACTCCCGCAATTGCGGCATTCCATGCATAGGCGCGTACTGATTGAAGCCCGCAGCCACCTGCTGTGCAACGGAATCGAGTAGAGCTTCTGGCCCCTGGTAATCGGGAAAACCTTGCGACAGGTTAATGGCGCCGCGTTGAGCGGCGAGCGCTGACATTTTCGAGAAGATGGTTAAACCCAGATTCGGCAATTTACTCGCAGGGTAGTTCATTGATTAAAACTCTCGTGTCACTGGAGACTTCTCTATTACAGCACGGAGTGACTGCAAAATCGCTGCTATTCTCTCACGTCCGGCTCGGTCATAAATGTAACCATCCAAACCTTCACGCGCAGGTGGAGCGCCATCTAAACCCTCATGATGGGTCACACACTCAACCCTTATCGCCTCTAAGGCCTCATCGTGCTGAATCGGCATCCCGATGAAAAGGTCCCAATGACTCTGGCGGGCACTACCATCGAGTACCCCCTCAAGCAGAGATACGATCTGCTCACGCGTGGGACGATATGTAGGTGCTCGACCGAATGTCAGCGCCAACACTACCCCTAGGGACACAAGCAGGGTCACCAAGAAAACCGGCAAGATCTCCATCAGTGAGCCTTAAGAATTGGGTCCTGTAGCAGTGCCTTGGCCGCTTGATGAATCCTGCTTTCACACTCAGATTCAACAACTCTCATTTCGCGTTCAAAAGCACGCTGCTGTTTGCGGTTGAGCTCACGGCAGCCAGCGAGAAATGCGATATGAGAGGTGTGCTTATAGACCTCCTCAAACACACCGTACTGAGGGTGCTGATGTAGCTGAGGATTTATGTTGTCCAACATCACTTTGAGTCTGATACAGCCCTCAGTCAGCGTTATCTTGTCATCATTGAGGATGGCGTTGGCAATTGCCTTCGAACTTTCAAGTAGATAAGAGCGGTGTTTATGAGCCTCTTCGGCATGGCGAGCCAGGCTTGCTTCGCGCTCTTCACGTTGTCTGTTTGCTTTGGCAAGTTGTTTGTAGATCACAAACGCCAAAGCGACGATAATAAGAACTCCGACCCCTGTCAGGGTGTATATGTATTCACTACTCATAAGATAACTCAGTTAATCCTGCTACTAAAACTATGTTACAACTCGATCCAAATGCCGGCGCCGGCACGCTGATTCGCGAACTTTACCTCAACCCGACGGGAATGTCTGAGGAGGAAGCCGCTGCGCTTTGCGGGCTAGACGTTGAGGAATTTAGTGCCATTCTGCGTGGCGAGTTGCCGATGAACAACATGCGGGCCCTCAAACTATCGCGTGGCTTCAACACCCACATCAGTCTGTTTCAATCTTATATACCGCCCAAGGGCAACTAGAGTACACGACGGAAGAGGTCTCTCGCCGCTTTTTCTGGTAGTATTGCGCGCTTTACTGCGCTAAACCAAGGCTTCGCTCTATGACCCCTTCTCTTCACTACAACTGGTTCTCAAACGTACGCGGTGACATTCTGTCTGGTTTGGTCGTCGCACTCGCATTGATTCCAGAAGCTATCGCTTTCTCTATCATTGCAGGAGTTGACCCAAAGGTCGGTCTGTACGCGTCGTTTTGCATCGCGGTTATCACAGCTTTCGCCGGTGGTAGACCCGGCATGATCTCTGCGGCAACCGGAGCCATGGCGCTCTTGATGGTAACCCTGGTGAAAGAGCATGGACTGGAATATCTACTCGCAGCGACTTTGCTGACCGGCGTCTTCCAAATTATTGCCGGGTACTTACGCCTTGGATCCCTGATGCGCTTTGTCTCTCGCTCCGTTGTGACTGGATTCGTAAATGCGCTCGCTATTCTGATTTTCATGGCTCAGTTACCCGAGCTAATTGACGTCACCTGGCATGTCTACGCCATGACCGCCGCCGGTCTTTTTATTATCTACACCTTCCCACTTTTGACGACGAAGGTTCCATCGCCGTTGGTCTGCATCTTGGTGCTGACGGGTGTTGCTATGGTGCTTGGACTGGACATTCGGACGGTCGGCGACATGGGAGAGCTGCCAGATGACCTACCGATTTTCCTCTGGCCTGAAGTGCCACTGAATCTCGAGACGCTATGGATCATACTGCCCTACTCACTGCCCTTGGCGGTGGTTGGCCTGCTGGAATCCCTGATGACAGCCACCATCGTCGACGAACTGACCGACACCCCGAGTGACAAAAACCGCGAGTGTAAAGGTCAGGGGCTCGCTAACATCGGAGCCGGTCTGTTCGGCGGAATGGCTGGATGTGCCATGATTGGCCAGTCGGTTATCAATGTGAAGTCTGGCGGTCGCACACGCCTATCGACACTGATTGCAGGGGTTGTGCTGCTAATCCTCGTAGTCTTCCTGGATGAGTGGGTTTCGCAGATACCCATGGCTGCTCTGGTTGCCGTCATGATTATGGTCTCCATCGGCACCTTCAGCTGGGAGTCGCTTGTTAACATGCGCAAATACCCAATTTCGACCAACGTTGTAATGCTAGTTACGGTTGCTGTGGTTGTCGCGACGCACAATTTAGCCTACGGCGTTTTTGCTGGAGTGTTACTTGCGGCCCTCTTCTTCGCCAATAAGATCGGTCAGTTCCTCTTTATTGGTACAAAAAGCACGGCCGAGAACGAACTAACCTACAATGTTATTGGGCAAGTATTCTTCAGTTCGAGCGATAAGTTCATCTCCGCCTTTGACTTTAAGGCTGACCTGGATCGTGTAGTAATCGACCTATCACGTGCACATTTTTGGGATATCACCGCCGTCAGTGCGCTCGACAAAGTTGTCCTCAAATTCCGACGCGAAGGGATTGAGGTTGAAGTTATTGGCATGAACGAGGCGAGCGCTACCATCGTTGATCGCTTCGCGGTACACGATAAACCTGAAGCGATTGATGAGCTGATGGGACACTAGGGAGACCGAGATGACCAAGATAGTTGCATGCATTGATGGAATTGGCGCGCGCTCAGAAGCGGTTTGCGACACGGCCGCGTGGGCAAGTGCGAAACTCCAGGCCCCACTGACACTGCTGCACGTTCTGGATCGTCGCGAGTATCCAATACAAGACCCGGCCCCATTGAGCGGCACGATTGGTCTTGGGGCCCGCGAGGCACTACTCGAGGAGCTCACCGAACTCGATGCGAAGCGAGCAAAACTGGCGCGCGAGCAGGGGCGATTAATGCTAGCGGCTGCACTCGAGCGGGCGCGCGCTGACGGAGCACTAGAACCAACCACCTTACAGCGACACGACGATTTTGTGGTAGCTCTTCAAGAACAGCAAGCCGAGACGCGTTTGTTAGTGCTGGGGAAAGGGTCTCAAGGAGATGCCTTGGGGGTTCACATAGAGCCCGCACTGCGGGCGCTGCATCGCCCCATACTCCTAACAGACCAACCGCTTGTCCACCCGAAACGCTTTTTAATTGCCTATGATGGCAGCGTCACATCTCGTAAAGCCCTGAATATGGTGGCACAGAGCCCCCTACTCAGCGGTTCTGCCTGTTCGCTTGTCATGGTAGGTCCCTCAACTTTTGATACACGTAAGGAGTTGGAAGAGGCTGAGAAACAGCTGATTGACGCTGGATTTGACGTCAACGCCCAACTACTCGCCGGCGACACCGATGAGGTCCTGTTGGACCAGTTAGCCGGACAAGAAGCAGATCTTTTGGTTATGGGTGCCTACGGCCATAGTCGAATTCGCCAACTGTTGATCGGTAGCACTACGTCAACACTTGTACGCCGTAGCACCAAGCCTCTGCTGTTGCTGCGATAAGCGACGGCAGAAACCACTTCCCTCTGAGAAAATTAAATGTCATTTGCTGAACTCGGTCTATCAGACCATCTACTCCAAGCGCTGTCTGAAAAAGGCTACCAAACTCCCACCCCAATTCAGAGCGCCGCGATACCCGCCGTGCTTGAAGGGCGTGATGTTATGGCCGCGGCTCAAACCGGTACTGGTAAGACCGCCGGCTTCGTGCTTCCCATACTCCAACTTCTCGCCGGGGGCACAAAGGTACGTGCGAACTCTGTCCGTGCTCTGGTACTCACTCCCACCCGCGAGCTAGCCGCCCAAGTACAAGACAATGCTCAATACTATGGCCGACACACTCAGTTAAAGAGTGAAGTTGTTTTCGGTGGGGTTAAGATCAACCCACAGATGCAACGTTTGCGCGGTGGCGTCGATCTACTGGTAGCGACGCCGGGACGCCTTTTAGACCTACATGGCCAAAATGCAGTGCGCTTTGACCAAATTGAAATTTTGGTGCTCGACGAAGCTGATCGAATGCTCGATATGGGCTTTATTCGTGATATCCGCAAGATCCTCAACTTACTACCTAAACGACGTCAGAACCTACTCTTCTCTGCCACCTTCTCAAATGAGATTAAGCAGCTAGCAAAAGATCTGGTTCACAACCCAGTTGAGATCTCTGTCTCTCCCGAAAATGCCACGGCGCATACAGTCGAACAGTGGATCATTCCGGTTGATAAAAGCGCGAAGACAAAGGCGTTGATTGAGCTGATCAAACGAAACAACTGGTATCAGGTGCTGGTCTTCAGCCGCACCAAACATGGCGCCAATCGTCTCGTTGCACAGCTGGATAAATCCGGCATCAAGGCCGCCGCGATTCACGGCAATAAGAGCCAAGGTGCTCGTACTCGCGCACTGCAAGAGTTCAAAGACGGTGATATCCAGGTCTTAGTAGCTACCGACATTGCGGCTCGGGGTATCGATATCAAAGAGTTACCCCATGTAATCAACTTTGATCTTCCCAACATTGCCGAGGACTATGTCCACCGTATAGGCCGCACAGGCAGAGCCGGTAGCGTCGGCGAGGCCGTTTCGTTAGTTTCGCATGATGAACTAGAGCTTCTGGTTGAGATTGAGCGACTTACACAGGCACGCGTTGAACGCCGGGATATGGAGGGTTTCAAGCCCAGCTCTCCGCTTCCAGAGGTCGCTTTGAAGGCACCTCGTGCGCCTAAAAAAGCGAAAAAGGTGCAGCCAGCTCAGGATTCGCCTAGACCTGAACAGCAGCGCCGCTCATCAGGTGCGAATCGCTCTCAACGTCCGCCTACAGGAGCGAATACGACCGATAATCGCCCTGCAGGACAGCGTCGCCGGCGCCGTCCGGCTCGGACAACACCCGCGAAAGACTAGCAGAGGCGATTAGGCGTTGATCGACTTGATCGCGCCACCATCAACTCGAATCTGGCTCCCTGTAACGTAAGCGGCTGGCTCGCTCGCTAGAAAAGTGACAACCGCGCCAAACTCTTTTGCATCGCCATACCGGCCCATGGGTATGGTTGCAAAAGAGGCCGCTCTCGCCTCCTCAACGCTGATACCTAAATTCTTTGCCGTCCCTGTATCGATAGCCTCTGTGCGCGGCGTTTCAATACGCCCAGGAAGCACCAGGTTGCAGGTGATGCCATGAGGTGCCATCTGCTCGGCGAGGGTCTTTACGTATCCAGCGACGGCAGAACGTAAGGTATTGGATACAGCGAGTTTAGGAATAGGTATCACGATTCCGGAAGAGGCGATCACCACAACGCGCCCGAAGCCCTGAGGTTTCATCTTCGCCACGGATGCGTCGATGATTTCAATCAGACCCAAGACCATCGCATCAAACTCCTTAGACCAGGTTTCTGACGCAATACCTGGAGCCATACCCGGCGCAGGACCACCCGAATTAGCCACGAGAACATCGAGACGATCCATCCCTTCGATAAAGCGACAGAGATCGCCTCGAGATTGACGGTCAAACAGGTCACAGGCTTGAATCTGTGCTGATCCACCGACTGATTCAATCTCGCTTTTTACCAGTGCCAACTTCTCGGCAGACCGAGACACTAAGATCACATGGGCACCCTCGGCCGCTAATTGTAACGCGCTCGCTTTTCCTAAACCCTGCGAGGCACCCATCACAATAGCCACTCGTTCTTTCAAACCTAAATCCATCTCTAACACCTTAATTTATCGAACATTTATTCAAACCCAGATTGGAAACGCTAAAACCCAGGTTCGCTCTATTGACCAACCGTTCTAACGAACTCTGCTGCCGCCATTCTTGAGAAGCCAACGCTAAGATGCAAGTTCTCCGGTTTCATTCTGCGGGAGCGTTTTAATTTTTTATTGAGCTAAGCTGTGTTACAACCAAAACGGCAAGTACGTCGCGAGCATTCAATTTTGTTCTCATCTGTTTGCGGCGCTTGAGCGTAATCTAACTTAGGAAGGTCCAGGTGAACTGGCAAACAACAACAATAACTCGTTAAAGAGGTCCTATACCGATGAAGAAACTCACTCAGATCGTCAGTGGTATGCTGCTTGCGGCTGCAGCTGTAGGCGTACAAGCTGAAACTCGTGACTATGTTTTGAACACAGCCTCCACTGGTGGCACCTACCACCCTGTGGGCACCGCTATCTCCACGCTCACAAAGATCAAACTACTGCCTGCACATAAGTTCAGCTTAACTGCAGTCAACTCAGCAGGCTCTGGCGCCAACGTACAGGCCATGGGTGCTGGTACTGCAGACTTCGCCATCCTACAGGGCCTCTACGGATCCTATGCCGCTACCGGCACTGGCCCGGTAACCGCGCCTCAGACCAACCTACGGTCCGTGAGCATGCTATGGCAGAACGTTGAACAGTTCGTCGTCTCCAACAAGGTGGTCAAATCAGGCACCATGACAGACATGGTTGGAGCCAAAGGGATGGGTATGGGTATGGGCGCTAAAAACTCTGGTACCCTGGGCTCTAACAAAGTTCTTCTGTCGGGGCTAGGAATAGACGCCGAAACGGATTACGAATTGATGTACGCCGGCTACGGGCCGACGGCCGATGCCTTGGCCAACGGTCAAATCGTTGGGGCTGGTATCCCGTCAGGTGTTCCTACCGGTGCAATCACCAAACTGATGGCATCTAACGAAGGTCAGTTCACAATTCTCGACGTAACCGATGAAGAGCGAGCTAAAATGGACGGTGGTCGCGACCTGTGGACGCCATATACCATCAAAGCGGGTTCTTACCCCGGACAGACTAAAGATGTGAACACTGTTGCTCAGCCCAACTTCTTGGCTGTAAACGACAGCGTACCTGAGGAAGATGTCTACCTGCTGACAAAAACCATGTACGAGAACTTGGGCTTCCTGCAAGCGATTCATAATGCGACTAACGCGATGAATATTGAGAGCGCCATTGCTGGTCTCCCTGTACCTCTGCACCCTGGCGCGGCACGCTACTACAAAGAGGTTGGACTGACCATTCCTGAGCGTTTGATGGCTCAATAAGCCGTAAAGCTGGTCGACCCTCATGGGTCGGCCATTTTTTGTGTCACAAGGCAGGGGTGCGATGGCTAGCTCAGATAAAACCAACAAATTGGTAAAGGTAACTCGTGAGCGGTTACTCGTGCTTGATGGACAATCCAGAACAGCACTGGAATGGGGAATTGCCCTGTTTGCGGTGCTTTTCGGACTCTGGCACGTTGCGACTAACCTTTTCATTAATGAACCCTCCTTATGGCAGAACGCGATTCATTTCGGCGGTTTTGCGCTACTCGCCAGCGTAGTGCACACCAACTTCAGCACCAACGCAGCTAAAACGCGTTCTCTGCTGGTCGATCTACTCTATGGGTCACTGGTTATCGCAGCGGCGCTCTGGGTAGCCGGATCAGAAGATAGAATTTACGAAGATACCCTCGCGGTCACCGGACAAGCTTGGCAGTTCAGCACGCTAGATTGGATTGCAGGCCTGTTCCTTATTTTTGCGGCGATTGACCTATCGCGCCGAGTATCAGGCTGGGTAATACCGATTCTGATTCTCATCTCGCTCGCATACATACTGTTTCTTGGGGAGTATTTGCCCGGTGTCTTTCGAGCCGCCAGTCTCCCTCTGAGTGATGTGCTCTTCCGCTCGCTCTATAACGATGAGGGGATGTTCGGCATTCTCGCGCTGATATCATCCTCGAGCATTACGCTCTTTATGATCTTTGGCGGTTTCCTGGTAGCCTCAGGAGCGAGCGACTTTGTGATCGAGGTGTCAAAAGTGGTCGCTGGTCGTGTTCGGGGCGGTGCGGGTTTCGTTGCCGTTATATCCTCAGCCTTGACCGGAACAATCAGCGGTTCTGCAATTGCCAACACCGCATCCACCGGTGTAATTACCATCCCGCTTATGAAGTCCAATGGCTTTCGCGGTCGTTTTGCCGCTGGGGTCGAAGCGGCAGCCTCCACTGGAGGCCAGATCATGCCCCCTATTATGGGTGCTGGCGCCTTTGTTATGGCCAGTTATACATCGATTCCCTACGCTGAGATCGTAGCCGTTTCGATCATGCCGGCCGTTCTCTATTTCTTATCCGTCGCCTTTATCGTCAGAATTGAAGCGGTCAAGCATCAGGTCGGCGAGGGTATTGATATGCGCGTCGACAGAGCAAAGATCATCTCGGGCGGACTCGTATTCCTTCTGCCACTAGCCGTTATGATTACTCTATTGATGTCAGGCGTTACACCGAGCTTTGCTGCTTGCTGGGCAATAGCCACGCTGATTTTGGTATCTTGGGGTTCCTACATTGCAGCACGCATTACAGGGATCAAACAACTGGCAGCGAATGTGATGACTCCCAAACGCATATCAAGTGCCATCATGTTGGGCATGCAGTCCGCGATCATGACCGCCATCCTATTGGTTGCCATTGGTATTATGAACAATGCAATTGTCACCAGCGGTATCGGCAACGGTTTCTCGCTGATGATCGCGCAGTGGTCACAAGGCTCGGTTGTATTGGCGATCCTACTCATCGCCCTGGCCTCTCTCGTGTTGGGTATGGGGCTTCCGGTCACTGCTGCCTATATCATTCTCGCCATACTCTGTGCACCGGCCCTGGCGGGCATACTTGCAGACACGGTCATCATTGACCTACTGGTAGCGGGCATCACCGACCCGATGCAATTGGCTATGTTCTCATTAGTTGATAGCCCTCTTGTTGCCAAACTCAGCTCTGGGCTCAGTTACGACGAAGCGGTGCAACTGATGTCCACCATACCCTTTGAAGTTGCCGTTACACTGCGACCACTCTTGGTTGACACACAACAGCTAACAGCATTTCTGCTCATCGCTCACCTGATTATCTTCTGGTTAAGCCAAGACTCAAACGTCACACCACCGGTTTGCCTAGCGGCCTTCACCGCTGCTGGCATCGCTAAATCCCCACCGATGGCGACGGGTTTTCAGGCTTGGAAGTTGGCCAAGGGGCTCTATATTGTTCCGCTTATGTTTGCCTACACACCGTTAATCAGCGGTAACTGGATGGAGATTACCCAACTGGGCATATTTGCACTCTTCGGCATATACGGCCTCAACGCTAGCATTCAAAACTACGCCGAAGGCCCGCTAAAAATTTGGTATTGGCCAATGATAGGCGCGGGGGTGATTGGATCATTCTGGCCACTCAACTGGACGGCCAACCTGATTGGAGCGGCGTT